>Ga0209344_10005914_pt1 | contig 10319 bp, 13 predicted proteins | sample Cruoilmetagenom6_FD_187293 | JGI IMG/M metagenome (GOLD analysis project Ga0209344, IMG submission 187293) | Oil polluted marine microbial communities from Coal Oil Point, Santa Barbara, California, USA - Santa Barbara Oil Seep Sample 6 (SPAdes)... | ecosystem: Environmental > Aquatic > Marine...
GCAAAAGAATGCCACCCACCAAAAGCACGGCGGCAACCACAAGGGCTCCGAATATCCTGAAAATCCAGCGCATTGTGGCCTCCTTCCTGCTCGAATGGGCGATGCGTCTTAGGCCAATTGGTAATCGCTTCGCCTCTCAACGGCAAGAACCCGCCGATCCATGCGCCACCATTCGCCGATCCAACCCGTCACCAAACGCAAATCAACCACGTCTCAAAAGACATGGCTGACTGAATTGCGGTCGTATCACAGCTTGTATGAAAGGACGGGTACCCTGAACAACGCTACCCTGAACAATCAAGACAGCCGTGCTTTCCTGACCCCTTCGCGACGCTGGCGTTCTTGCGGGGTGCGCCGAAACGCTTCCGCGACATCGCGCCGCGACATCCCCATGTCCAACAACCGCTCCTCGGGCATCCGGCGCAGCTTTGACGCTTCGCGAAACCGGCGGTCACGCTCTGCCAGCCAGTTCAGCACAAGCAGCGCCTTTGAGGCGATTCCAAGAGCGGGGCGGGTTGTGCGTGATTTCGTCATGATCTGCGGTCTCCGTGTCAGGTTGCGTTATGTGACGCACCCACCTTCGCAACCCGACGCAAATCTTGCGCAAATTCCGCTACATAAAACCCTTTCCCCTGTGCAATAGTTCCGTAAATTTTGACCATGAATCGCAACATCCCATCTGAACTGGCCGATTTCACCTATGCCTGCCCTGCTCACCCTCTCGCTTCTCGGTCCGCTACGCATTCAAGACGCCGATGGAGATGAACTGGCCACGCTCTCGCTCCGGGGACGTGCCCTGCTGGCCTATCTCGCCGATCAACCGGGAATGCGCGCAGAACGCGGACTTCTGGCCGATCTCCTGTGGTCCGAGCGCGCCGAGGAACAGGCCCGCGCCTCTCTCAGACAGGAACTCGCGCTCTTGCGCAAAGCATTACCCGACGCTGTTCTCATGGCCAATCGACAGAGCGTCTGGCTCGATCCCACCCGCATCATCTTGAAACGGTCCGGCAGCGGCGAATTCCTGCAAGGCTTCGATCTGCCCTCCGAAGGTTTCGAAGATTGGTTGCGCCGCATGCGCGCAACAGAGCGGCCTGCCCAACCCGAGGGTATGCCCCTGCCCGAAACCGCCCGGCGGCACGACCGCCCGGTGCTGGCCATTCTGCCATTTGACGAGCTGGGGGTGCCCGAATCCGACATGTTCGCCGATGGCGTCGTCGAAGAGATCACCAATGCCCTCAGTCGCGTACATGAATTCCATGTCATCGCCCGCCAATCCGCCTTTGCGCTGCGCGACAATGCGCTGTCGGTGCCGGACGCCGCCACCCGGCTGGGGGCAGACTATATCATCGAAGGGTCGGTGCGCCGGGCCGGGGACAGGGTGCGCATATCGGTGCAACTGGTGCGCGGCACCGATGGTCACACGCTCTGGTCAGAGCGGTTTGACGACCAATTGAACGACCTGTTCGATCTACAAGACCGGATTGCGTCGCAAGTGGCCGGACAGATCAGCCCGAATTTGCGCGCCGCCGAAATCCTGCGTGCCCGTACCACGCCGCCTGCGGACCGGTCAGCCTATGAGTTGCTGCTCAGCGCGATGCCGCATTTCTGGGTGCATGACCCGGATGAAAACCGCGCCGCGCTGGCCTTGCTTGACACGGCCCTGACCCGTTCACCCGGATATGTCCCGGCGCTGGCGATGAAGGCTTGGTGCCACGCGCATGAATGCTGCTATCACTGGTCGATGACGCCGGAAATCTCGCGCGCCGCCGCCCGCGCCGCGTTCGATGCCGCCCTTCCCAACGCTCAGAGCGATCCCGCCGCCCTCACCGCGCTCAGCGCCGCCGCCGCCCTTGCCTTGCGCGATTTCAAACAGGCCGAAGACCTGGCCCACCGTGCGCTGGCGCTTGATCCCAACAATGCTTGGGGCTGGATGCGACTGGGTTGGACCTCAACCTATCTCAATCAATCCGACACCGCGTTTGAGTGCTTTGACAAGGCCGAAGCACTCAGCCCACTTGACCCCTTCATGTTCAATATCAACTTTGGCCGCGCCTCCACCCTGCGTACGCTCAGACACTTTGACGACTGCATAGCATTGATCGAAAAAGGCCTGCGCGCCGCACCCCGCGCCCATTGGGCTTACCGGATGCTGTTTGGCACCTACTGGCTGAATGGCGAAGAGGACAAAGCCATCGAGGCGGGGCGCAAATGGATTGACTCCTATCCTGACCTGTCAACCGAAGTGCTGCTTGCGGGCCTCCCCGACTGGGGCCACGATCCCGACTACATCAACCTGCTCGCCCGGTTCAAGGAATTGCTGTCAAACCGCTGATCTCCTGTTCAGCCAATTTCGACGACCGCGCATTGCCGCTTTTCACCTCACCTTTGCTCCCCTATATGCCACCCATGTCACAAAACCCGCCCGATCTTCGCCCCGACCTCTCGCGCGCCCGCCTCAGCGAAGCACGCCGCCCCGGCCAGCCGACCATCGGCATGGTCTCTCTCGGCTGCCCCAAGGCATTGGTCGACAGCGAACGCATCCTCACCCGTCTGCGCGCCGAAGGCTATGGCATGTCGCCCGACTATTCCGGGGCCGACGCGGTGATCGTCAACACCTGCGGTTTCCTCGACAGCGCCAAAGCCGAAAGCCTTGACGCCATCGGTGAAGCGCTGAGCGAAAATGGCCGCGTCATCGTGACCGGCTGTCTCGGAGCAGAGCCGGATTACATACGCGAACACCACCCCAAGATCCTCGCCGTCACCGGGCCACATCAATATGAACAGGTGCTCGACGCGGTCCACACCGCCGTGCCGCCCTCGCCCGATCCCTTCATCGACCTGCTGCCTGCCACGGGCGTCAGCCTGACACCGCGCCACTACAGCTATCTCAAGATTTCCGAGGGCTGCAATCACCACTGCAAATTCTGCATCATCCCCTCGATGCGTGGCCGCCTGCAATCACGCCCCGCCCGCGCCGTGCTGCGCGAAGCTGAAAAGCTGGTGGAAAACGGTGTGCGCGAACTGCTCGTCATCTCGCAGGACACCTCCGCCTATGGCGTTGATTGGCCACGTGAAGACCGCCCAAGCGGCGAACAACCCATCACCGCATTGGCCCGCGATCTCGGTGATCTGGGCGCTTGGGTTCGCCTGCATTATGTCTATCCTTACCCGCATGTGCGCGAGATCATTCCACTGATGGCCGATGGTCTCGTCCTGCCCTATCTCGACATTCCGTTCCAACACGCCCACCCTGACACGCTCAAACGTATGGCCCGTCCGGCCCATGCCGAACGCACGCTTGATCGCATCACCGAATGGCGTTCGATCTGCCCCGATATCACCCTGCGTTCGACCTTCATCGTCGGCTATCCCGGCGAGACCGAGGCGGAATTCCAAACCCTGCTCGACTGGATGGACGAGGCCCAATTGGACCGCGTCGGCTGCTTTCAATACGAAAACGTCGACGGCGCACGCTCCAACGCCCTGCCCGACCATGTGCCGGACGAGATCAAACAGGACCGCTGGGATCGTTTCATGGAAAAGGCCCAAGGCATTTCCGAAGCCAAACTCGCCGCCAAGGTCGGTCAGACCATAGACGTGATCATCGACGACATCGACGAAGACGGCATCGCCACCTGCCGCACCAAATCCGACGCGCCCGAGATCGACGGCAATCTCTTCATTGATGAGAGGACCGAGGGCTTGACTGTCGGTGAGATCGTTCGCGTTGAAGTCGACGAGGCCGGAGACTATGATTTATGGGGGGCTTTGGTTTAGAGTTTTCAGCTTTAAAGACGCGGTAAATGGCAGACATTATTGGCGCGGCACCAAAGGGACATTGGTCCTATGCACCCATAAACAGCTTGCCAACACCATGATTGTCGCATCACTCACAGGGCGACGGCCAATAGCAGATTTTGAGATTTTGTCAGTCGCGACATCCCCCGACATGATCACATAGACCACCGGAGGCGCCGCGCGCCCCAATTCACGTCAGCGCCTGTCTAATCTGCCCGTCTCATCCCCCCGTCTAACCCGGCAAAAACTGTGCCAGCACCACAACCCAAGCCAGCCCAGCCGCAAGCGAGGCCACAAAAACCCCGGCACTCCCCGCATCCTTGGCCCGCTCCGCCAACGGATGTTCCTCGTTTGAGATGTAATCGACAGTGTCTTCTATCGCCGTGTTGAGCAGTTCAAACGCCAACACCAGCACCCCCAGCGACAGGATCAAAGCCCGCTCTGCGACAGAAATCGGCAGGCTGATCGCCAACATCCCCGAGACCAGATTGGCCCAGACCCAAGAGCGAAACGAATGTTCACTTTGCCAGGTCCGATGTACTCCGCGCCAACTCCAGATCAAACGCTGCCGCAATCGTTTGACGAAAAACAACACCCAACCGGCCTCCCAACACTCCTTGCTTACGTGAAAAGATGTGCGTTTTCAGAGACCAAGGCAAGCCTGCACTATTGCAACCCGTCCAACTTTGCCTTGTTGTGACACTGCGCGAAGGCCTCGCCGCGCGGCACTGCCTTCGTCGCCAGCCAATTTTGACAGCCTTCGACAAAAGCACACTGACGGCAATTCGTGACCATATCGCAATAGTCCTTCACGCTCAGCTTGCCGTCCGCCATCGCCTCGCTCAGATTGATCCCCATCGCCCGCGCCACAGAACGCGTCAGCCAAAAATGCGTGACCGGATCTCCGAGAGGCAGGACATCAAGTTTCATCTGCTTTCCTCCATGTTCTCCGATGCCGGTTGGCACCCAAAGCCAAACAAACCCCTTAAAACTGGGACAATTGCCAACTTATCGCGCAACAGGCCCTCGCGTCTTTGACCATGATCAAACGCCGGACTGCCCACGCGCCTCAACATAGGCCCGCACACAATCCGCGACCCGGCGAAACCGGTCTCCTCCCAATTTCGTACCGCCATACCAACGGGTCACAACGATCACATCGTCACGCAGCGCCTCGCGTTCCAACATCCGCAAAATCACCATTCCGGCCCCCGCCTCGCCATCATCCCCCTTCAAGGGCGTACCATCCGCCAACACCACGGCCCAACTGTTGTGGGTCGCCTTGGCGTATTTCTTGACGCCCTTTAACGCCTTGAGAAAAGCGTCCACCTCGGTCCGGCTTGCCGCCCTGCCACCCGAAACCGCGTATTTCGATCCACGATCACGCACCACATTTTCAAGCTGCAACATCTGTCCCCAAAATCTGCCCCATGGTCAGGAATCCCCCACCTGCACCCCGCATCCAAGCCTGCTATCGTTTTCAGATAAGAAGACCAACGATTTTAAAACCTTCGAATCCAAGATTTACAGGGAAGCCATGAATTTCAATTTTTCCGATTTGACCATATTTGAAATCGCCGGAGTTTTCGGGTTTGCGCTTTACGTGATGAATTACATCATGCTCACCTTCCGGCACCTGACCAGCGATTGCATCACCTATTTCGCAATCAATTTCAGCGCAGCAAGCCTCGTTCTGCTGGGGCTCACCGCCAGCTTCAATCTCGCGGCCGCCCTGCTTCAGGGGTTCTGGATCGTCATGTCGGCCGTCGCAATTTCATTGCGCCTGATGCGTCGACGCCTCTGAACCACATTTTGGGCCTCACATCTGCGACGCCACCCGCTTCACCGTTTCAATCCGCTGGGCGTTGGGCGGGTGTGTGCCCAGAAAACGATTGCCCGGATCTGGAATGCGAGTGAAAAACTCGGCCCCTCTGATCGGGTCATACCCGGCGCGCTTGGTGATAACCGTGCCCAGCGCATCCGCCTCCAGCTCGAATTCCTTGGAATAGCTGCGCGCGCCCACCGCCGCACCCAATTCCTGCGCCGATTCCACAGATGTTGCATCGGCCCCGGTCAACACCGCCAACCCACCAAAAATCACAGCACCTGCGGCGGCATTTTCACGCTGGCGGCGAATGTGACCGGCAATGTGATGTGCGGTTTCATGCCCCATGACAAAGGCCAACTCATCAGCATTGCGCACGTCCGCAATCAACGACAGTGTAAAGGCAACAACCGGCCGCCCCGCCTGATCAAGCGTCTGATACGCGTTTGGCGGCTGGCCCGGGCGGTCATCAATGACGATCTGGAAATCACAATTCGCGCCTTGGGTCCGCATCCTGCATTCATTTTCGGCCACCGGCTCAACCGTCTCGACAACCGTCACGAATTGCCGTGCCGCCTTCTGGGCACTCAACTTGGTCACCACGGTCGAATTGGGCGTGACCGTGCCGGGCGTCTCACGCGGCGCCTGCGTCGGCACCGTTGTAGCACAGCCCGCAAGAGCCAGTAGTCCAATCAGCGCCAGAACCCGCATCGTCGCCTCATCACATTGTTTTGCCGCATAGAATAGCATCTGCCCGCCCACGCACCAGCCTCTTCACGCAGGCTTGAAGGCTTGCACGCCATTTTTCGCCGTATATGATGGTCGCATGTTTTCAATCGAACACGAATTTGACGCCACTGTCATTACCCTCGTTGACGAGGGCCCCAAAACCACAGCAAGTGAAACCCCGCTTCTGGAAGACGTCATCGTCAATGCCTTTGCCGAATGCGTCACAATCGAACAATTCGATCCACGCACCGACAGCGTCCAGAAAATCACCCTCTCGCTTGCGCAAGTCCGTGATATGGCGGCGGCCCTGAACCTGCCCGAAGGGGTCTACACCCTCGCCCCCAATGACTAGTCGGCAATCCGAAACAGCTTGTCCCGCCCGGTCTGGCCCCGGATCAACTCCAGCTTTGATTTCGGCACGCCCAGCGCCTTGGCCAAAAGCTTGATCACAGCGGCGTTGGCCTTGCCTGCCTCTGGCACCACGGTCACATAGACCCGCAGCACCCCTCCTTCCTGCACAATCCGGTTGCGCGACGCCTTCGGCGTCACCCGCACGGCGATCTTGGCACCAACATGGTTCAGGTTTTTCAGGTCTGGATCTGCCATAGGCTCACCTACATCCGATGGCCGCCGGGTTGCAATCCATGCCGCACCACGCCCTAATCTCGTCCAACGGATTCGGAGAACGAAGATGGCCACAGGTTTTTTCTGGGATGAGAAGTGTTTCTGGCATGGCGGCGGCGACTACGCCCTCACCTTGCCGCTTGGCGATTTTGTCCAACCCCTCGCTGCGGGGGGCCTGCCGGAAAACCCCGAAACCAAACGGCGTCTGAAAAACCTGATCGAGGTCAGCGGTCTCATCTCCGAACTGGACGTGCAATCCGCAGAACCCGCTGATTGGCTCGAACTGGCCCGCGTGCACCCCGAAAGCTTCCTCCGCAAATTCAAGGAAACCTCCGATGCGGGGGGCGGCGAAATCGGCCTGCGCACACCTTTTCTCAAGGGCGGCTTCGAAATCGCTGCTCTGTCTGCCGGTCTCGCAAAAGAGGCCCTTTCTCAGGTGCTCGACGGCAGGCTTGACAATGCCTACGCCCTCTCGCGCCCCCCCGGCCACCACTGTCTGCCTGATTGGCCCAATGGCTTTTGCCTGCTCGCCAATATTGCCATCGCAATCGAGGCCGCCATCGCCGCCGGGCAGGCTACCCGTTTTGCCGTGGTCGATTGGGACGTGCATCATGGCAATGGCACCGAAGCGATATTTTATGACCGTGACGACGTCCTCACCATCTCCATCCATCAGGAACACAACTATCCGCTGGAAACCGGTGACATCACCGAACGCGGCACCGGCGCAGGCGTCGGCTATAATATGAATGTGCCGCTCCCCCCCGGCGCGGGCCATACCACCTACATCGACGTGATCGAACGGATCGTGCAACCCGCTCTGGCCGATTTCCGCCCTGATGTCATCATCGTCGCCTGCGGCTTTGACGCCTCCGCCTTCGATCCGCTCGCCCGGATGCTGGCCACCGCCGACACTTTTCGCGCCATGACCGCCCAGATGATGCAATCGGCCAAACACCTCTGCGACGGCAAACTCCTTCTGGTCCACGAGGGCGGCTATTCCGAAGCCTATGTGCCATTTTGCGGCCATGCCGTGCTCGAAGAACTGGCCGATTCCACCGCCCATGTCCCCGACCCGATGGCCGCCACGCTGACCAAACGCCAGCCTTCCGAAAGAATGCAGACATTTCTCAACGCGCTCGTCACCGATATGGCCGATCAACTGCTCGACTAACCCGGCCTCGCCCCTTCATTTTGCCAAAAATACTCCGGGGAGCGCGAGGGGCTGGCCCCTCGCCCCCGCCCTTGACGCCCCCGCCCCGGCGACCGACATAGAGCGTAAACCCAAAAGGAACTCCCCTCATGCCCGCCCCCAACCAAGCCTCCCTCGATTTCCTGCTGTCGCGCCGCTCGCGCCCGGCCAAAACCCTTTCGGCCCCGACCCCGACACGCGATGACCTTCTGCCGCTGCTCACTGCTGCCGCGCGCACGCCCGATCACGGCAAACTTGAACCCTGGCGCTTTGTGGTCATCGAATCCGGTGCCATGCCCCGTTTGGCACAGGCCGTTGAGGCCCAGGCCCGCTCCGCCGGCCTCGATGACGCCGCCATTGACAAAGCCCGCAGCCAATTCGATCAGGGCCATCTCGCTGTTGCCGTGATCGAAGTCCAGAAACCCTCTGAAAAAGTCCCCCCGATTGAACAAACCTATTCCGCCGGTGCGGTTTGTCTTGCCCTGCTCAATGCCGCGCTGGCCTCGGGCTGGGGCGCGAACTGGCTAACCGGGTTCGCCGCCCACAATCGTCCCTTTTTGCGCGAAACACTCAGCCTTGCCGATCATGAAAGCCTCGCAGGCTTCATCCACATCGCCACCGAAACAAAGGTTCCGCCCGAACGCCCCCGCCCGGCCATCGAGGAGATCACCACATGGCTTTCAGCCTGATCCTGTCGTCGTTTTTCAAGGCGCTTGGCCAAATCGGCGACCCTCGGTTCCGGCGGGTTCTATGGATCGGCATCGCGCTCACCATTGCGCTGCTGGTGGCGGCTTACGCGGCCCTGCTCTGGGTCCTCGAAACATTCGTCGGGCCGGATGCCACCTACAACGTGCTGGGGCGCGTTGTGAATCTGGGCGATCTCCTGTCTTGGTCATCGCTCGTTTTCATGCTGGTGCTCAGCTTCTTCTTGATGATCCCTGTCGCCTCAGCCATTACCTCGATGTTTCTCGACGAAGTGGCCGACGCGGTCGAGGCGGCGCATTATCCCGCACTTCCCCCGGTCCCCGGCGTCCCCTTTTTTGACGCCCTGCGCGACACACTGAATTTCCTCGGCGTGATCATCGGCGCCAATATCTTGGCCTTCGTGCTCTATGCTTTCCTGCCCTTCGGCACGCCCATCATATTTTTTGCGTTAAATGGCTATCTTCTGGGGCGCGAATACTTTCAACTCGCCGCAACGCGCCGGATCGGACGCGCCCGCGCCAAGGCTCTGCGCAAAAACAACTGGCTCACCATCTGGGCCGCCGGCACGCTGATGGCGCTTCCGCTGGTGGTGCCGATACTCAACCTCGTGATCCCCATTCTCGGGGCCGCCACCTTCACCCATATCTTTCACGGGTTGAAAGACCGCTGACAATCGCACCGCCCGGCCCGGTTCCCCCCGGTCCGGGCCGCAACATCACCCCTGCAGGGCAATCACCCCGAATTGCCCTTCGGCCCGCGCCTTGATCGCCTGCGCCGCAGCATGCGACCCCGCCGCCGTGGTGAAATACGGGATCTTGTCATAGAGCGCGACCGAGCGGATTTCGCGGCTGTCCTCGACGGCCGCCGCACCTTCGGTGGTGTTCATCACCAAGGCAATCTCGCCATCCTTCAATTGATCGACAACGTTGGGCCGCCCCTCGTAAACCTTCTTAACCACGTCACAGGCGATCCCGTGTTGTCGCAGAAATTCCGCCGTGCCACCGGTCGCAACAATCACAAACCCCTGATCGACAAGCACCTGCGCGGTCTCAACGATCTTGTCGGTCTTGTCGTCATCCTTGATCGAAAAGAACACCTTGCCACTGGTCGGCAATTCCACACCCGCGCCCATCTGCGCCTTGAGAAAGGCCAGAGCGAATGAGCGGTCCCAGCCCATGACTTCCCCGGTCGAGCGCATCTCCGGCCCCAAAATCGTATCCACACCCGGGAATCGCGCGAACGGCAGAACCGCCTCCTTGACCGAGAACCACGGCATCTGCGGATCTGCCAGCATCATCGGGTTCGCCGTTGGCAAGGTGCCGGGTTTGGCATCCGCCGGATAGGCCGGGCGCAGCGGGAAATTCTCCAACGGTTCACCCGCCATCAGACGCGCGGCGATTGATGCAATCGCGCTATCGGTCGCCTTGGCCACAAACGGCACGGTGC
>Ga0209344_10005918_pt1 | contig 10313 bp, 13 predicted proteins | sample Cruoilmetagenom6_FD_187293 | JGI IMG/M metagenome (GOLD analysis project Ga0209344, IMG submission 187293) | Oil polluted marine microbial communities from Coal Oil Point, Santa Barbara, California, USA - Santa Barbara Oil Seep Sample 6 (SPAdes)... | ecosystem: Environmental > Aquatic > Marine...
TCTGGAAACTCTTCTTCGAAGCTGTCGTAGTTTTCCCAGTGGATTGTGCATTTTTTGCCCTGCAACAGACCAGCAGTGGCCAAAGTGTAGGATGCCGTACACAAGCCACCGATAGTTAAACCTTTGCGTGCTTCGCGGCGTAACCAGTTCAAAATCGGTTTGGATGTATTGCTTTTTACATTTAACCCGGCGCATACAAAAATGACGTCATTACGGTTTAGGTCACGCATAGTACCGTCTGTTTTGACCCCGATACCGCTGGAACTGATTGCCGTATCACCTGTTTCATTCAGCAATGTCCAAGAATAATATTGTTTTCCGTGGTATCTATTTGCCAAACGAAGCGGTTCAATCGCAGTCGTGAATGCGATCAATGAGAACTGGTCCAGCAGCAAGAATACGAAATTTCTTGTAGGCATTGTGGTATCAACAGATGACATGGCAAAAATCCGAAGAGTGGGCGCGGCGAATCACTCGCCGCAAAAACTATTCTAACAGGTTGATCAAAAACTTGTTTTGCGATCAAGCGTTTCTGTCTTATAGGCGGATAATTTTGATAATTTACGAACATATGTCGGGAAACAGGGCCTAGAAACTGCCAAGGTTTTGTTTTATGGGTGTTCTTCGATAGTTTTAACGGAGAAAGTCCCATGACAACAGCTTGGACAAAATCAGCCTGGCGCGCGAAAGAGCGCATTCAGATGCCAGATTACTTGGATGCTGAAAAATTAACAGAAGTTGAAGCACGTCTTGGGCGTTATCCATTGTTGGTTTTTGCAGGCGAAGTACGCTCTTTGAAATCGAAATTGGGCGCGGCCTCACGTGGTGAGGCGTTCTTGCTGCAAGGTGGTGATTGTGCGGAAAGCTTTGACGAATTTAGTTCTGATCTGATACGCGATACTTATAAAGTCATGCTGCAAATGGCGGTTGTTTTGACATATGGGGCCAAAGTACCCGTAGTTAAAATCGGCCGTGTGGCGGGGCAATTTGCCAAGCCGCGTTCAGCGCCTACCGAATCTGTGGACGGTGTGGAACTACCCAGTTACCGTGGTGACATCATCAACAAGATCGAGTTTACCCCTGAAGCGCGTATTCCCAACCCGGAAAACATGTTGCGAGCCTACACGCAGGCAGCGGCTTCTTTAAATCTGATACGGGCGTTTAGTCAGGGTGGTTACGCGGATATTCATCATGTGCATGAATGGAACCTGGGCTTCGCCAACGCAGCGGGGGCAGCTGAAAAGTACAAGCGTCTGGCGGACCGGATTTCCGACAGTCTGGACTTTATGAATGCCGCAGGCATCAATTCAGACAATACCAATGCGCTGCGTACTGTGAATTTCTATACCAGCCACGAAGCATTGTTGCTTGAATATGAAGAAGCTTTGTGCCGTATCGACAGCACAACAGGCCTGCCAATTGCAGGTTCCGGGCATCTGATCTGGATCGGTGATCGCACCCGTCAACCGGACGGGGCGCATGTGGAGTTTTGTCGTGGGGTGCAAAACCCGATTGGCTGCAAGTGTGGCCCGACGATGACAACGGATGATTTGTTACGTTTAATCGATAAACTGAATCCGGAAAATGAAGCGGGCCGTCTGACCTTGATTGCACGCTTCGGTGCAGGCAATGTTGGCGAGCATTTACCAAAGCTTATCAAAGCAGTAGAGGCTGAAGGGCGTAATGTTTTATGGACATGTGACCCGATGCACGGCAATACGATCAAGTCGTCGACCGGGTATAAAACACGCCCTTTTGATAGCATTCTGCGCGAAGTCCGCGAATTTTTCGCGGTGCATCAGGCCGAAGGCACTGTGCCGGGTGGTGTGCATTTTGAAATGACTGGTAAAGATGTGACCGAATGTACAGGCGGTGTACGTGCCGTAACGGATGAAGATCTGTCCAGTCGTTATCACACAGCATGTGACCCGCGTCTAAATGCGTCGCAATCACTGGAACTGGCGTTTCTGGTTGCTGAAGAATTGGAAGCCCGCCATCAGGCGCAACGCAAAGCGGGTTAAGATTACTTATATAACACGTAGAAAAGGCGGCTTTGTGGAAGTCGCCTTTTTTGTGCCTTGTGTGAAGGGGTGTTGATCTTCAACCAATAGGCCATCAATTTCGTAAGGTTTAAGTGCCAGACGCCCCTGACGCAGGCTTTTCCAATAGATCAGAACCTCTTGTATAATATCATTTTTCATAAAACGTTCATTCAATAAACAGGAGAATGGTTTCCCCTTCATCTGTATTAGACTTACGCATTGCGACTATCGGATAAAAGAACGTGTTTAATTTTGGGCGCATTGTTGAGAAACCTAACAGAATTTGGTAACGCTTCGTTAGCACACCGATAGTTCATTTTCACATGAGATTATCGCAAACGAGAGGTAAAATTTGTTTAATGGTTAATTCAATGACTGGGTTCGCGTCTTTGGGCGGTGAATATCAAGGTACAAACTGGGTGTGGGAAATTCGCAGTGTAAACGGGCGTGGTTTGGATGTGCGCACGCGCTTACCTGAAGGTTATGACGGTGTTGAGAAGTTTGTGAAAGCGGCAACATCAAAGGCATGTGCACGAGGGACAGTGAACATTGGGTTGCGTGTAAAGCAAGGGGCCGAAGGTGGTGCTCCGGTGTTGAATTTGGCCAACTTGGATGCAGTGATTGATGCAGTAAAAATAGCCGAAGAACGCGCGCATGATATGGGCCTGTCACTGGCCGTGACCCGCGCAGCCGACCTGTTATCGGTGCGCGGCGTGATTGAAATGGCATTCGTACAAAACGATGAAGATACGGGATTACAGGATGCAATCAAAGCAGACTTCGGGCAGGTTTTATCGAGTTTTTTGAAGACCCGTGCAGGTGAAGGGACCAGTTTAAAGACGATTTTATCTGCGCAAGTGAACCAAATTAAAGATTTGACGGGACAGTCTGCTGCACTGATTGACGCACGTTCAGCCCAAACCGAAGTAACCTTTCGCAATAATGTGCAAAAAATTATAGATAATACCGATGGATTAGATGAAGCGCGCCTGACACAAGAGCTGGCGATTATGGCAGTTAAATCTGATGTTACAGAAGAATTGGATCGGTTGGACGCGCATATTAAAGCAGCACAGGAATTGCTGGCATCAGATGGACCGATTGGACGAAAATTTGATTTTCTAACCCAGGAGTTTAATCGAGAGACCAATACCCTGTGTTCAAAATCAAACTATACTGCGTTGACGCAAGTGGGATTAGAGTTAAAGACGGTGATAGATCAAATGCGTGAACAAGTGCAGAATGTGGAATAGACATGAGTAAGAATAACCGCCGTGGATTGCTGATCATATTATCGTCGCCTTCGGGGGCAGGTAAATCGACTTTGTCGCGCATGTTATTGGACTGGGATGACCGTTTGAGTTTTTCGGTTTCTGCAACTACGCGTGACCCGCGGCCCGGTGAGGTTGATGGGCAGGATTATTACTTCAAATCGCGGTCTGCATTTGACGTGATGGTTGAAAACGGTGAAATGCTGGAACATGCAACGGTTTTCGGGAATTCCTATGGGTCGCCGCGCGGCCCTGTGGAAGCGGCTATCGGGGCAGGTACTGACGTTATATTTGATGTGGATTGGCAAGGTGGGCAGCAAATTCGCGGCTCTATTTTGCAAAAGGATGTGGTGTCGATTTTCATTTTACCACCTTCGATCAAAGAATTGGAAAGCCGTCTGATTAAACGTGGGCAGGACAGTGCGGAAGTTGTTGCCAAACGCATGGCAAAATCACGCAGTGAAATCAGCCATTGGGCTGAGTATGATTACGTTTTGATCAACGACGACTTGGAGATTTGTTTCAACCGCTTGAAAACAGTGTTGGAAGCAGCGCATCTGCGCCGTGATGCACGCCCTGAATTAGTCGATCACGTTGCCAAACTGAATATGGAATTTGAGGAATTACTATGACGTTATATGCTTTGGACGATGTCTCCCCGCAAGTGCCTGATGATGGTGATTTTTGGGTGGCGCCCAATGCGCAAGTTATCGGTGCGGTAACACTGGAAAGCGGTGTAGGTGTTTGGTTTGGAGTTGTATTGCGCGGTGACAATGAACCGATCACAATCGGTGAGGGTTCGAATATTCAGGAAAATACGGTTGCGCATACGGATTTGGGGTATCCCGTAACTATCGGAAAAAACTGCACAATTGGTCATTCGGCGATCATTCACGGGTGTACAGTCGGCGATAACTCGTTGATCGGTATGGGGGCTACGGTTCTGACAGGGGCGGTGATTGGCAAGAATTGCCTGATTGGTGCGGGCGCCTTGGTGACAGAAGGCAAGGTAATTCCTGACGGGTCACTGGTAGTCGGGATGCCTGCGAAAGTTATCCGTGATTTGGATACGGAAGCGATAGAAGGATTAAAGCAATCCGCACTGCATTATCAGGATAATATGCGCCGCTTCCGGGATGGTTTGACGGAAGTTTAAGGTGTGATGGAAATGCACAGATCGTTTTGTGTTCGTTCTATATCCATGCGGTATTTCATCTGATCCAACTGGGCCTGTGCCAGATTGAACTGGATCAATGGCGGTCCGTATTGCGGGAAGAACCTGTTGGCAGTGAAGTCCAGAAAACCTTCGGGCCTTAGGTTTTTTCCTGTAATGGATATCTTGAAGGTATTGCCCCTTTGCGTCACTGCGATGGCCCCGCCAAATGGCGCTAGTTTTTCCACGCATAAAAGCAACAAAAACAACAAACGCAGGTCGCGGCGTTCAAGCGGTGTTTTTATTGCCCAAGTCAGGTTTGTGCCCGGCCCAGTATAAAAGTCGTTTAGAATATCCGTGATTTCTGCCAAGCTTATGGAAGTGTTATTCGTCGCTTCACCAAATGCGATGCGTAAAAACCGCACCTTGGCATTTGCCGCATTAACACTTTCGGTGATCAAAGTCAGTTCAGGGCTAAGGGACGCACCTGTTAAAGCTAGTAGTTCAAGCCCGTTGCTGATAGCTCCGATAGGGCTGATCAGGTCGTGACATATCCGCGAACTGATAAGGGCGGCAATATCGTGTTGTTCGTTCAGCATGCGATTTGCTTGATCGGAAGGGTTTGAAGCATGAATGATTTTTTGGCTCCGGGGGATTTTATACGCCATCCTGACCGATTGGATTGGGGGTTGGGGCAGGTGCAATCCGTTATCGACGGAAAAATTACGGTTAATTTTGAGCATATGGGTAAAGTGGTCATTGATGGCTCGCGAATTAAATTGGTTATAGAGTTAGAACAGAAATGAGTTTTGTTAAATTATAGTTAACATTTTACAATCTATAGTTGATCATTGCAAGAATTACTTGGCGCTCCATTTGCAAAAAACTTTGAAAACGCCTAAGAGTTCGCGAACTGAAGCAATATGTATAAGACCCATGATACCCAACGGCACAGAGTTCATGATTAAATTGGCAGAGACAACTGATGAGTTGTATGCTGCACAAAGGTTGCGTTACCGGGTTTTCGTGCAGGAATTGGGTGGTTCAACAGATTCTGTATCAGCCGAAAAAGGTTTGGAACGGGACGAATACGATACCTATTTTGACCATCTTATTTTGCAGGACAAGACCCTGCCGAAAGGTGATGATGTTATCGGTGTTTATCGCCTATTACGCGGTGATATGCTGGTGCAAGGCGCACGTTTTTATACAGCGAGTGAGTTCTGTTTAGACAAAATACGGAACTGTGGACGCAACACTGTCGAATTGGGCCGATCTTGTGTGGATAAGCGATATCGCAATGGCGCCGCGATGCACCTTTTATGGCAAGGCTTGGCGGATTACGTATCACTGCATGGCATAGAAATACTGTTCGGTGTGGCGTCATTTCATGGGACTGATCCCACCACTGTTTCGCATGGGTTGTCATTTTTGCATCATAATTACCGCGCACCCGATGAATTGCGTGTATCGGCACATGGTACAAATGCCATAGCGATGGATATTTTACCTGAAAAGAAAACCGATCATACAGCTGCTTTGAAGCAAATCCCCCCCTTGATCAAAGCGTATATGCGTTTGGGCGGTACAGTGGGGGACGGAGCATTCGTTGATTATGAGTTTAACACGATAGATGTGTGTTTGGTGATGGATACGGTGCGTATGGTGCACAAATACAAAGATATATATCAGCGTGATAGCGCTGCATGATCGGCTGGGATGCAGAGCATGATGTTGATTTGGACCGCCCGACACCGCTTGGGTGGGTGCTTGTCGTATTGCGGTTTATCCCAAGCGTTCTGATCATCATGTTCTTGATGATCCCGCTGGTTTTGTTACGTGCTGTTGGTCTGTGGCGGGCGGGTCAATTTGTAGTGCGTTTGGCGTGTTGGAGCTGCCTGAAAATCATCGGTATTCCACTGACGATAAAAGGAAAGCCAATGCAACACGCAGGCGTTGTCGTTGCAAACCATTCGTCGTGGTTGGATATCTTGACGTTGAATGTCAGCCAACGGGTGTTCTTTGTCGCGAAGTCAGAAGTGCGCGACTGGCCCGCGATAGGCACGATGGCAAGGTCGGTCGGTACCGTGTTTATTAGACGCAGGCGGGGTGACGCGAAACGACAACATGATCTGTTTCTGGATCATGTACAAAAGGGCCATAAGCTGTTGTTTTTCCCTGAAGGTACAAGCACCGACGGTTGCCATGTTTTGCCATTTCGATCATCGTTGTTTCAGGCATTTTTCACCCCGGATCTGGCCCATTTGATGTGGGTGCAGCCGGTGACTGTTCTGTATTCTGCACCAGCCGGGAAACGCGCGGATTTTTATGGTTGGTGGGGCGATATGGAAATGTTTGAACATATGGCCCATGTACTATCACAAACCAGACAAGGCCGCATTGAGGTAGTTTTTCATGCCCCGTTAAAGATCGAAGATTTTTCAGATCGGAAGACTTTAACCGAGACAGCTTATCGGATTGTCGCAGGTGGGATGCCCAATCGGTTGCCGAATTAACTGATCCGCTCGATGTAACCGCCCAATGTGCCGCTTGGGTTGTCCGTTCCCCAAATTTCATCGCCCAGACCGAAGAAATCCACCACGGGAGCAAGTGTGGTTGCCGCCTCAAGTGTAACATTGCCTTCGGCGACGACAGGCACTTCAACAGTTTCAGACCACCATTCGAACAGATCGAATGGCGCGACTTTACCATTGCCAAGGGCGGTTTCGGCGACAGGACCGAAAGAAATGTAATCGGCCCCGATTTCGCCTGCAGTCATGCCCGCATGGCGCGATGCACCGCAAAAGGTACCGACAACCGCATCTGGGCCTAACAGCTTGCGTACGTCACGCACTTGGCGTGAACTGTCCGGTAGATGAACCCCGTCCAGTCCGTGGGTTTCTACAAGACGAAAATGGCTGTCGATGATGATGGCAACGTCACGGGCATGGCAGACCTCGCGCAGGCGGTCGGCGGCTTGTGCAATGTCGCGCGCGTCGGTGCTGGCCAGTGACATACGCACACAGGCGATGTCATGGGTGTCAAGCATACCTGACAGCTGTGTGCTGAATGCTGCCAGATCAAACGTGCTGGGGGTAATCAGGTAAATCTGCGGATTTTGCTTTTCTTCAATTTCTGACATGTCTTGTGCCCTTGGTTTTGCAAGGGTTTAGCGGGGGTTGGGGCGTACGTCTAGGGTCGGTTCTGTTTTTTAACGCCGCGAAACGTCACTAAAAATACTGCGAGCAGAATAAACACAAGGGCAACGATCATATTGGGGCTGATAGCTTCTTGCAAAAAGATCACGCCGATAAGGGCGCCCGCCACGGGCACGACAAAATTGACTTGTGACATGCGGGCCGCACCGATTTTAGGAACAAGGTAAAAGTAGATCAAGGTGGCCAGTGCCGTCGGGAACAGGCCTAAATAGATAGCCGCCAGCATTGAATGGTCCAAACGCAGACCGTTTTGCAACGGGGCCTCTGCGATGAAGGCAGTAATGACGATAATGACCGTGCCGATCAACATTGATCCCGATGCCATCACCAAGGCCGGAAGTTTAGCGTATTTGCGAGCGAAAAGCGTGGTAAAAGCGTAGCATAATGCGGCCCCAAAGACGGCGAGTTGCCCTGTAACGTGTTTACCCAGACCATGCAGTGCATCAGGACCTATCAGAATGATAAGACCCAGAAAACCGATTGTGATACCTGCGATAATTTTCGGGCTGAGAACTTCGTCGGGGTGTATCAAAGGTGCCAACAACACGGTAACAACGGGAGCGATGCCCATCAATAGGGCAGCCAGACCGCTGTCGATGTGAATTTCGCCATAACTGATCAGTGAAAACGGAACGATATTGCCCATCAATCCGCTTACCAAAAGAATGGCCCATGATTGTAGATCGGTCGGCAGGGTCAGCGACCATAAGCGTAGGATGATCAACATGATAGATGTGCCGATAATCATGCGGATGGCGACAAGGGTAAGCGGGGGGATGGATAAGATGCCCACCTTGATTGCAAGATAGGATGAGCTCCAGATCAGGGCGAGGATGATCCATAACAGCACGTTTTTCATCCGGATTTCCTTTTGGCTTGTCTGCGGTCGCATATGCGGTATGCTACTAAAAATGTAGCATACTTGTTTGCTACTAAAATAGTAGCAATGGAGTCAAGGCCGATGGTGCAAAAAAGCGATCGCGTTAAAATACCGCGCTTAGGTGACCCTGTACGCGGGTCGAAAACAGGGCAACCGATCATGGTGTTGTTTGATTTGATCGGGCGGCGCTGGGCCATGGGAATATTGTGGAATTTAAGTGATCAGGATTGCACGTTTAGGGAACTGCAAGCGCGCTGCGCATCCTTGTCGCCAACGGTGCTGAATACACGGCTTAAAGAGTTGCGCACGGCCGGGTTGGTTGAAAAATCGACAGATGGTTATGCGCTGACAGGTGCAGGGCGGACGTTGTATGGCCACCTTGAACCATTGGGGGATTGGGCAGAAAAATGGGCGCAGGATTTGTGATCTTGCTCTAACTTGGGCATCGCCCAATACGGCGCGCATTACCTTCGCCGTTCAGAAAAATCGGTTCACCCTGATTTATCTGCATCATGCCGGAAACAGTTCCGGTGATATTTGTACGCCCATATCTAAAAGCAGCTTTGCCGCTGGATGTGATTTTCAGCCCTTCATAATCCGGGCGACATGCAAGATCGAAATTTACGGTATTCAATGTATCCTTCATGTCTGTCACCGTGCATTTCGCGTCACCCGCCGCCAGTTTGCGCAACAGGTCGGACAGATTTTGTTTGGCGTCTTTCGGTGAAATGCAATGGGTTTGGTGCTTGTCAGACGGTGTCAGTATGCCGGGAATGGCCAAGCTATGGGAATATTCCCATAATCCTGGCTCAACCTGAATAACACGATCCGCAGCGACGGCGGGGGCGGTCAGCATGGCAGCGAACATAATCGAATTAATTTGTATTGCCGTTGTCATAGATGAACTCCTTATTTGCGCCCCCACGCTTTTATGCTTTTAAGATAGATGTCCCTGCATAGATTGCCGATGCACCCAGCATTTCTTCGATACGGATTAGCTGGTTGTATTTCGCTAGACGATCAGAACGGGACAATGAGCCGGTTTTGATCTGGCCGCAATTGGTGGCCACTGCCAGATCGGCAATGGTGGCGTCTTCGGTTTCGCCCGAACGGTGTGACATTACGGATGTGTAACCTGCCCGATGGGCCATTTCCACGGCTTCCAGTGTTTCGGTCAGGCTGCCGATCTGGTTGACCTTCACAAGGATGGAATTGGCACAGCTTTTTTCAATCCCTTTAGCAAGGCGTTCCGAATTGGTCACGAACAGATCATCACCGACAAGTTGGCATTTATCACCGATCAGGTCGGTCAGGGCTTCCCAACCCAGCCAGTCGTCTTCGTCCATACCGTCTTCGATGCTGAAGATCGGATAGTTGTCGACAAGATTGGCCAGATATTTGGCGTTCTCGTCTGAGCTGCGTTTTTGGCCCTCGCCTTTGTAGTTGTAAACGCCATCGGTATAATATTCAGAGGCTGCACAATCCAGTGCAAGGTAGACGTCCTCGCCTGGTTTGTAGCCTGCTTTTTCAATCGCGGTCATGATGAAATCAAGTGCATCGGTGGTGGAGTTCAGGTTCGGTGCAAAGCCACCTTCATCGCCCACGCTGGTGGAATGGCCTGCATCGGACAGTTCTTTTTGCAGGGTGTGGAAAATCTCGGCCCCGATGCGGATGGCGTCACGGATGTTTTCGGCAGCTACGGGCGCGATCATGAATTCCTGAATGTCGATTGGGTTGTCGGCATGTTCA
>Ga0209344_10005919_pt1 | contig 10313 bp, 7 predicted proteins | sample Cruoilmetagenom6_FD_187293 | JGI IMG/M metagenome (GOLD analysis project Ga0209344, IMG submission 187293) | Oil polluted marine microbial communities from Coal Oil Point, Santa Barbara, California, USA - Santa Barbara Oil Seep Sample 6 (SPAdes)... | ecosystem: Environmental > Aquatic > Marine >...
ACCGGGTTCTTATCGAGATCCTGCAGGGCGCATCTTTCATCTTGACGGTCGCGTCCTGCGTACCGTTACGCCAGCCGCTGTTGCGGACTACGAGCAGGTGCGCGCGAGCGGACTAATCGAATCGCTCGTTGCGGACGGCCTGCTGCTCCCCGAGAAAAAAATCGACCGTCGCGAGCTGGGCGACGTCGCGAAAAACGCCAGCGTCGTACTTGAGCATCCGCGCTTGCCATTCATCTCGTATCCGTATGAGTGGCCGTTTCCCGCCCTCAAGGCGGCCGCGCTATTGCAACTGGAGATCTACCTGCGAGCCCTCGAGTACGATGTCACGCTCAGTGATGCCGCCGCCTACAACATACAGTTTCAGGGCGCGCGACCCGTGTTCATCGACCATCTGTCATTCAAGCCGTATACACCCGGTGCATTCTGGCTGGCGCATCGTCAGTTCTGTGAACAGTTTCTGAATCCGCTGCTGCTCAGAGCGTCGCTTGGTATCGCGCACAACGCCTGGTACCGCGGCAATCTGGAAGGCATCAGCACGACTCAGCTCGCGCGGCTCTTGCCAACTCGCAAGAAGTTCTCGTGGAACATGCTGACGCACGTCGTATTGCAGGCTTATTTTCAAAAAGGCTCGGCGAACGTGAGCAAGGGTGGCGTGCCAAGTACAGATCGGCAATTGCCGAAAAAGTCCTTCGAGAACATGCTGCGCAGTATGCATGCGTGGATCAGCAAGCTATATCCTGCCGACACGGGAAAATCCGTCTGGCAGGATTACGATCAGCAACACAGCTACCAGGATGATGAGTTTCGCGCAAAAATGAGTTTTGTCTCGGAGTTCAGCGAGGCTACCAAGCCTGGCGTGTTATGGGACATCGGCTGTAACACCGGCGAGTTTTCCGCAGCTGCGTTGAACACAGGCGCACAACTTGTGATTGGACTGGATGCCGATCAGGGCGCACTGGAGAGAGCATTCGCCCGTGCGAGCAAAGACGACCTCAACTTGTTGCCGTTGTATATGGACCTTGCGAATCCGTCACCTGACCAGGGATGGGAACAGCAAGAACGAGCGGGTCTGCAGGGGCGCGCCCAGGCCGACGCCATCATCGCACTGGCCGTAGTCCACCACATGGCTGTTTCGAGCAATATCCCGCTTGCGCGCGCAGTGGACTGGCTGGTGACACTTGCGCCGCACGGCGTGATTGAATTCGTGCCAAAAAGTGACCCGATGGTACAGACGCTACTCGCGCTGCGTGAAGATATATTTGCCGACTATTCTGAGAAGACCTTCACCGACGCGCTGCAAGCGCGTGCACGCATCGTCAAACGACAAACCGTATCCTCGACTGGTCGTGAAATGTTCTGGTATGCGCGCAATTGAGGCTTACGGCTCACATCCGTTGTTACTCGGCTTTTGCACCTGGCGGATAGAGTTCACCACGCCGCCATGATGCAAGATCATAGACGTCACCATTGACGACGTATTCCTGAATAGGCTGCAGGTACTCTGAATCCAGCTCACCGCGCTCAAAGTCGTAGACATGAAACTTTCGCTCTCGGTGTTCATCTTCAGCAATTGCCAGGATGTTACGGCGCCCAAAACTGTCCCTAAAATTGAGCGCGGCGGAAATCGTATCGGGCACATCGGCTGTCCAGGTCGGGGCATCTGAGACACGCAACTCGCCCGTGCTGCCCGGTACTTTGATGGCAAGCAGCGGCATAGACAGCGCGTACTGCGATGAACTCAACAGCATTGGTTTTGGAGTGCCGTCTGGCCCGGCCTCGACTTTCAGTCCCTTCGGACGGGTCCAGGCGCCGTGATCGCCCATAATCACGATCAGCGCATCATCATAGACATCCAGCTCCTTCATCTGCTCAAGAACACGGATGGTTTCGACCAAACTGCAGCGCGCCTGGTTGAGTACATTCTTGCGTTCGGCATATAGAACTTGGCCCGCAAATTCGCAATTTTCGTTCGCAACCATCGGATTGTGACTGAGCATCAGGTGCATCATTTTGTACACCGGCACATCACGCGTCGCGGTCATCGAATCCTGCCAGCGCCGCAGAAAGAATCTGTGTGAGAAGAAAACAAGTTGATTCGTGCGGGAGTGGCTGACCATCGGCTGGATCAGCCAGCGTTGGTCGTTGTACACGTACCGTTTGACGAAATGCGGCAGAGTTCGAAGCAAGCTCAGATCGAGCAATCGAGCGGATTCATCAACCTCAGCCTGCCGTGGATCGACATGCAGGTTGTTCGGTACATCGAAACTATTGGTGTAGCCGCCCAATCGGTACCAACTGGCTAACTCCCCCATCGCCGCGATATCGAGCTCATAGCCAGCGGCCTGCGCAGTTCTCAGAATGCTTTTTTCGCCGAAGGTGTTTTGTCTGAATGTCTTGATCGGCTCATGGTTTCGATAAATTTCGCCGCTGATCAATGCGGGCAGGCTCATGTGCGTATACGGAAAGGCGCTAAGGTTGTTTCGATAGAACACGAAACCATCGAGGGCGGTTGCAATGCGCTGACCGCCTTGGTCTTCGCCAACTATCTCCTCAAAAATGTCTGCCTGGAAGCCATCCAGGATCAGATGCAGTACGTTCTTGTTGCGCGAGAAATCATGAATCTGACTGAGCGCTTCATCAGGCGGCACCACTTCGTCATTACGAAGCAATAGCGATGAGTCGCGTACACCCAGAACGCCATTCGTGACAATCTGTAACGCGAACACCGCAATTGCGGCGGTGAGCAACAACTGTCGCCGCAATGACTGAAGCCGAAGTGCGAGGCCCAGCCCGACCAGCCACACCGACATATCCACCCACCCGCGCCAAACCTGATGGGTCCAGTCGATTTGCCGTCCATCCAGCGCACCGTAATCCCAAACCAGGAAATTGCCTTGAAACCAGATGAGCAGACCAAGTACGGCAAGCAGAGCAACGTATGCACGATAGGCGCGTGGTGGCAGAAGCAACGCGATCAATGCTGCCGGTATCGAGATGAAGGCAAAGAACCCTGCCAGGTACGGAAGCATCGTGAAGAAATCCACCGTGAACTCGTCGCTGTTACCCAGGTACAGGGTCAGTGGTGTAAACCACGTCAGGTGAGCGGCGAGTACAGCACCAAACGCTAGTGACACGAGCGACTGACGGGCACGACGACTAAGCATCAACAATTCTCTATCCAGGCATCAAGGCTACGAGCATCTGTTACGCGTGCCCAAAACAGGTTTAACGAAAAGGATGCCAAATACTATCGGGTTGTTCCGAGTTGCGGTAGGGACAAGGAGAGGCGCCTGCCCGTCAACCAGCGAATGCTCGACTGACGTAGCACATCGTCACTGCGCTTCACACCCATAGGGGTGAGCTCATAGACCCAGGCCAGCACAGCGGCCACTGGGAAACCGAGTATGACAACGGAGATGACAACCTGCATCATCCAGCGCGGGGCATCGAATGTCGGCAGTATCACGTCGGCTATTTGTATCAACAGCCAGCCGACAACGGCGTAGGCCACCCCAACTCTAACGACATTGCGGCGCTGCAACTCAGACCATAACGACAATTGGCCTGTCTCTATACCCGGCTCCACAACCTGGTAGATCGCAATCGGTTCCGGAGCACCAGGAATTTCCCTGTCGCCGGCGAACTCGACACCCACATGACCTCGTTGCTTTATCTGCTCGAATACCGAGCCGGACAGGCATATGCCCCCGGGTACGGCTAACGCCTCCAGCCCAAGAGCAATGTTGCACCCATCCCCGGAAAGCCTGCCGTTCTTTTCATGGACCTCGCCGATATGCATGCCAATACGCAGCAAAGTGCGCCGCTCCAACGGCAACCGTTCATTCTCGCTGAGTAAGGTCTGTTGAATCTCGACTGCGCAGTGAATGGCATCGATGGCGTTGTCGAACTGCGCCAGTTGACTGTCTCCGGCCGTCTTGAAACAGCGTCCACCATGTTCCTCGATCAGGTCGGCACAAGTATTGGACTCTGGCTCGCCAGATTGCGCTGTTGCGTCATGACCCTCTGGACGCAGTGCCACTATCGTTACGATTTTATGATTTATCTCGGACACAGAACCTCTGTTTTTTTCCAATTGCTCTACTCTGAGCAATATATAGCAGGTTTGATTCAGGTCTTCGACCACAGGGCGTGACTGATCAGGGAGCGGCACCTGGACGCAGAGTGGCAAGGTACCAGTCGAACGAAAGTCACACTTCCTCCACAGGCGCGTGATCTCCGCGTGAGATTTACCCCCGATCCTCTCTCTGTCGAATTCACACCTGGACGGAGAACCATCCATGAAACAACTGCCAAGCGCCATGTTCCTCGTGGCATCACTCTTCAGCGCACAGACGGCCAGTGCCGTCGATTTCAACGTGCGCATCATCAATCTTTCTAGCGGCATCCACTACACGCCCTTCCTCGTGGCCGCGCATCCCGCGGGCACGAGTGTCTTCACTGTGGGCATGCCGGCCTCGGCCAACCTGCAGGCGATGGCCGAAGGAGGTGATATCTCGGGCCTCGTAACTGACCTTGACGGCCTCGCCGCCACGATCGCAGAGAACCCGGCCGGCGGCCTGCTCGCTCCCGCTGCGGATACCAATGTGAATCTCAACACCGACGGTACCTCCAACGAGCTCTTGACGATCGTTGCGATGCTGTTGCCGACCAACGATGCCTTCGCGGGTCTCAATGCCGTGCCAATCCCGACGGACCCGGGTACCTACGTTTATGAAGTCCCGGCCTATGATGCAGGCACCGAGGCAAATGACGAGCTCGTGACGGGCGGCGGCGCACCAGGTGCTGCCGGCATTCCGGCCGATCCGGGTGGCCTTGCCGGTCTGGGTGGCACGGGTGCCGCCACGGCGGATGCGAACCCCAATGTTCACATTCACCGTGGTTCCCTGGGCGATCTCGACCCGGCGGGCGGCACCAGTGATCTCGACTCCTCCGTGCATCGCTGGCTAAACCCCGTGATCCGCGTTGTCGTTACGGTTCGCTAAGGAGAGGGTCATGAGATTTCTTAAATCTACCGGTCAACTCGCGCTGGTCCTGGGCCTCGCAGGCTTCGGACTTGCCGCCTGTGACAACGACGATACGTTCGTGAGGGTCACGCCACCGACGCCGCCGCCGGCAATGGCGAGCTTCGACGTGACGGTGACCAACCTGACGAATGCACAGCCACTCTCCCCTGTGGCCGTCATCGCACACCAGGACGGCTACTCCGTGTTCACGATCGGGCAGGCAGCCACCATCGGCCTGGAAACCCTGGCTGAGGGCGGTGACAACTCGATGTTGATCTCCGAGGCTGATGCCGACGTGAGCGCAATTGCCTCGGCCTCGGGCGCTGCACCCATCGGACCCGCAGGCTCCGAGACCGTGACGGTCGAGGTTCTCGAGAGCGAGCTGCCAGACCTCCGGCTCAGCGTCTCGACGATGCTTGTGAACACGAATGACGCGATATCGGGGCTCAATGGTGTTGATGTCTCCGGCCTGGCCGAGGGCGATACCTGGGAAGGCCACACCATCGTCTACGACGCCGGCACTGAGGCCAACAACGAGGCAGCAGGGACGATCCCGGGCCCAGCCGATGGTGGCGAAGGTTTCAATGCTGCGCGTGACGATCGTGACGACCGTGTGGTCATGCACATCGGCGTTATCACGCAGGACGACGGTCTCGCCTCGTCGGTGCTCTCGGGCCAGCACAGGTTCGACAATCCGGCCGTGATGGTGCGGATCGAGCGTACTGATTAAACATCCCCAAAGGCCCAGGGCACAGGGACGTGCCCGGCGCTGTGATAATTCTGTGAAGTTCTCGGTCTACTTTGGAAGGCAAGATACGAAAGGGGTCACGCGTGACGCGAAGGTGGTATCCATGAACGGGCGCCGCATCCTGGTCATCGAGGACGAGCAGGACATTGCGGAGCTGGTTTCTTTGCACCTCTCGGACCTCTGCGACGAGGTCGTCGTAGCAGCCGATGGCCATGAGGGTTTACGGCTCGCGACGAGCCAGGACTGGGCCCTTATCTGCCTGGACCTCCGCCTGCCCGGGCCCGACGGTCTCGAGATCTGCCGGGCCGTACGCCGCGAGCGCGCCTACCAGCCGATCCTCATGCTGACTTCGAAGTCTGCCGAGCTCGATCGTGTGCTGGGCCTCGAGACCGGGGCCGACGACTACCTGACGAAGCCCTTTTCCGTGCTCGAACTCGTCGCCCGCGTGCGGGCGATATTGCGGCGCGTCGACAACCTGCAAAAGACACCGGCGCCCCAGCCCGACGCGACGTCGATCGTCGCCGGTGAAGTCTCAATCGATCCTTCACGCAGGGAAGTGCTGCTCGCGGGCCAATGGGTAGAGCTGACCGCACGCGAGTTCGATCTCCTAGAACACTTCGCCAGGAACCCCGGGCGAGTGTTCCGACGCGCTGATCTCCTCGACAAGGTGTGGGGCTATGGACACGAGGGCTATGAGCACACGGTTAACTCGCACATTAATCGACTTCGGGCAAAAATCGAGCGCGATCCCTCGCACCCGGAGAAGATCGTCACGGTCTGGGGAGTCGGCTACAAATTCGCGAGCGAGGCGGCCGTGACCACCTCATGAATACGTTGTTTGCCCGCCTTTCAATCGCGCTGCTCATCATCGTGGGACTCATGGGCACGGCGTTCTACGTTGTCGACCGCGTCAACACGCGGCTCTACTTCGAGGAGCTGTCGCAATCACTGAACGCGCCCATCGCGATGTACGTTACGGCGCAACGACAACTCATCACGAATGGCCAGCCCGACATCGACAGCCTTCAGGAATTCGCGAGCCACGCGATGGTCATCAACCCGACGGCCGAGATCTACCTGCTCGATACGCAAGGGGAGATTCTCGGGCACGCGATGGCTCCCGAGACTGTCCTTCACAACCAGGTCGATCTCGAACCCGTGCGCTCATTGATCGACGGCACGGCGCCTATGCCCATTCGCGGCGACGATCCCCGCAGTGAATCGCTGCGCAAGGTGTTCTCTGCGCACCCTGTAGTATCCGAAGCCGGACTCGAGGGCTATCTTTACGTCATCCTCGGGGGCCAGAAGTACGAAGAACTTGCGAGCAATATTGGGGATTCTTACGTCGGTCGGGTGAGCGCAATGTCGGTCGCGGTCATCGTCCTTCTGACTATTATTGTCGGTCTCCTGGTATTCGGCCTGCTGACGCGCCGCCTGAAGCGCCTCGGTTCCGAGATGCAGCGCGTCAGCGAATCGAAATTTGAATCTCATCCTGATCTCGCGCGCAAGGACGGCGGTGACGAGATCGATGCGCTCACCAACGCATTCATCGAGATGTCCGGCCGCATTCAGGAACAGATTGAGCAACTCAAGGAAAACGATCGCCTGCGGCGCGAGCTCGTATCGAACATTTCGCACGATCTGCGCACGCCGCTCTCGGCCATGCAGGGTTACATAGAGACGCTCATCATAAAGGCCGACACCATGTCGCCTGAGGAGCGTGACAAATTCTTGCGTATTGCACGCAAGCACACGGTACGCCTTGGCACATTGATTGGTGATCTTTTCGAGCTCTCGAAACTCGACTCCGCGAGCGTTACACCCAACCTCGAGGCGTTTTCCCTGCCGGAACTCGTGCAGGATATCGCGCAGGAATTCCAGCTCGAATCCGAGCGCAAGGACATCCAGCTATCGATCGATACTCAGTCTGGTGCTGCCTACACGATCGGCGACATCGGCCTGATTCAGCGTGTGCTGGAGAATCTCGTGAGGAACGCGATAAGATTCACGCCCGCAGGTGGCGAAATAACCGTCTCGATCGCCGAGCGGCCTGAAGCTCTCAGCGTCTCGGTCTCGGACAATGGCCCCGGCATACCTGACGACGACATTCCTCGTATTTTTGACCGTTTCTACCGGGCCGTTGGCGGCGAGGAAGCCCGATCCGACTCCTCCGGACTTGGGCTTGCCATCGTCAAGCGTATTCTGGATCTGCACGGCAGCCGCATCACAGTCACGAGCAAGGTGGATGCGGGGACTCGCTTCGAGTTTGAGCTACCGCTCTATGATCGGGCAGCCTGACACCGGAGCGCCCGAAGACTAAGGTGTGGATACGATCTCCCAGAGCGGATCGCTAACCGTGTTCACCCCCAGGCTGCTGCTGATCGTCGAACTATCCATCAGGTACAGCCAGTTCTGACCTGTCACACCATGGCGCCACAGGATGTCGGACTTGCCGTCGCCATTGCGGTCGCCATTTCCAACAATTTTCCATTCCGTGTCAGCGACCGTGTTCACACCCAGGCTGCCGCTGATCGTCGAACTGTCCATCAGGTATAGCCAGTTCTGACCTGTCACATCGTTGCGCCAGAAAATGTCGGAATTGCCGTCGCCGTTATAGTCGCCATTTCCAACAATTTTCCATGCCGTGTCGGCGACCGTGTTCACACCCAGGCTGCCGCTGATCGTCGAACCGTCCATCAGGTATAGCCAGTTCTGGCCTGTCACAGCGTTGCGCCAGAAAATGTCGGACCTACCGTCGCCATTGTAGTCGCCATTTCCAACAATTTTCCATGCCGTGTCGGCCACCGTGTTCACACCCAGGCTGCCGCTGATCGTTGAACTGTCCATCAGGTATAGCCAGTTCTGGCCTGTCACACCATTGCGCCAGAAAATGTCGGAATTGCCGTCGCCGTTATAGTCGCCATTTCCAACTATTTTCCATGCCGTGTCGGTGACCGTGTTCACACCCAGGCTGGCGCTGATCGTCGAGCCGTCCATCAGGTACAGCCAGTTCTGGCCTGTCACAGCGTTGCGCCACAGGATGTCGGACTTACCGTCGCCGTTGTAGTCGCCATTTCCAGCGATTTTCCATGCCGCCTCGGCGACGGTGTTCACACCCAGGCTGCTGCTGATCGTCGAACTGTCCATCAGGTACAGCCAGTTCTGGCCTGTCACGCTGTGGCGCCAAAGGATGTCGGCCTTGCGATCGCCGTCGTGATCGTTTTGCACGCTGTCGAAAATAGCGATCTGTTGTTGAATAACGTCCTCGCTGCTGGCGAACAACACGACGATGTAGCCTCCCGGATCCGTTGGCGGCAACCAGATGGGTTCATTAACCATGGTGGTCGCCGGAGGAAAGGCGTTGCAGCCATCCGGTGTAACGTCTTGGGCAGGGCCGCCCCCGGTCAATGGCACCACACAAGCAAGAGCGTCATCAGAATCCATGTTGCCCCCCGTGGTTCCACTGACGCAGACAGACTCTCCAACCAGGAAACTCGCTGTCGGCGTGCCAGTGCAATTCTCAACAATAAGAGACTGCGCCGACGCCAGCTGTGGCAACGCCATTGCCGGCAATGCGATGGCCAGAGCGGAAATGGATTTTGGTATTGCTGCAATTAGTGATCGAAAGATGTTCATCAGTCACTCCTTATCAGTCGGCGCTCAGTCAATGAAATAGCGGTTCAGGGCGAAATCCATACCGCATCCTCGGTGACAACCTTTCCGTTCTTGATCGGCAAGACGTAGCCACCTTTGTTTATGAAGCGCTGCTGTGGACCCAGCGTCGGTCGCGGATAGTACGGTAAATAGGCGACAAGCGACTGCGCATGGTCGAGCTTGTCCAGGGCGAAGTCCCGAATGAAAAAACGCCCCATGTGAGCGACTGCGTCCTTCAGAGCCAAACAGGCAAAAAATGCCTCCGATTGACGTCGCGGTGAACTGATTTCGACGCCACGAGTCTTCGCCCAGGCCGAGAATCGTGCCAGTGCTGGATCGAATTCGCCGGGTAGTCGGAAAGGGTGTGCCAGGAGCGCAGGACCCGGCGTGGCAGGAAGCGGGCTACTCAAGTGACTACCCAGCAGGGTCGACGAGAAGTAAACACGGCTCGACGGCAATGTGTCCGCAATGCTCGCGACCTGTTCGGGTGACAACCATAGAACGAGCGCTGTCTCGGGAGCAGACGTCATTCGCTCGACAAAGTCATCAGGCGGTTGATTACGGCAATCGAACTCGAGGTCTGTTACCGGAATTTTCTCATTCTCCAACAGCTGTCGTAATCCAGTGGCCGCATGAGCGGGGCCCGGCCCGCAATAAACCTGAATCACGTTCGACACCGGATCGGCGGCCAGATGCTTCGCTATCAGACCGGCTTCAAGGGATAGTCCGCGCGAGTAGTAAAGCGTGTAGAAGTCATCCTCCCCCGCATCGGCCAGATCAGTGCCTGGAAACAGGCACGGAATTTCATTGCGCTCACAGAAGTCGCTGATCGGTCCCCATGGACTATTGCTCAAACCGCCGAGCATGCCGAACACCGGTGCATCTCG
>Ga0209344_10005920_pt1 | contig 10311 bp, 9 predicted proteins | sample Cruoilmetagenom6_FD_187293 | JGI IMG/M metagenome (GOLD analysis project Ga0209344, IMG submission 187293) | Oil polluted marine microbial communities from Coal Oil Point, Santa Barbara, California, USA - Santa Barbara Oil Seep Sample 6 (SPAdes)... | ecosystem: Environmental > Aquatic > Marine >...
GCGGGCCTCACCCCTCGTCAAGCCGAAGTGCTGCTCACCCTCGCGCGCACCGGGGGTTCGAACAACGAGCTCGCGCGCGAACTCGGCATGTCGGAGTCGACCGTGAAGAAGCACCTCGAAGGGGTGTTTCGGGTGCTGCAGGTAACGAGTCGCGCTGCGGCGGTGCTCCGGCTTCGGGAGCTGGCGGAGCGGGGTCCAGATTCTGCGCGAAGCGTGCGAGATTGACGCATGTTTGGAGCGTTCGCAACCAAGAAGCTGATTCGACCGCTAAACCTACCCACGCCCGACTAACGGGGAGATCCTGCCTGCTCCCTGACGCGAGCGAGTTATTCGCCTAATAAAGTCATCGAACTATGGAGAATTTTACTTCGACCCCGCCTGCGAGACCTGATTGGTCGAATTCGCGTGATCTCGAAAATTGCAAGGTCGATTCGAAACCTCAGCTCGCTGGCTACTGTTTCTGGTCCGTAGCGCTTGAGTCCGCCTATGGGCGCGATGCAGCCGCGCGGGGGAACCTGAATCCGAAGGCCAATCGCCTGGCCAGACCTCGATGAAAGAGCTGCGAGGTTGTCTCAGTCTGAGTGGTCAGCGGATCGTTAACTTGGATAAGCAATGGAATCATTTCGGTCTGATTCGTGGCGGAAATCAAGTTGCAGGCGTAGCCCATGTTTCCGGCATGACGGACACGATCTACGGTAAACCTTCCGTGGGTTGCCTGCACCGCTGGATTGGAATCTTTATCTGAAATTTCTTCGAGGAGATGCATCGATCCGAGTTCGAAGGAGGTCAACCTACGTGGAAATCTTGGAATCTTTCTTCTTCGCCTTCTATCCAGCGTATGCGAAGCACTGGGCTGCCCGCACCTCCGAAGGTAAACATGATCGGCAATCGTCTCGTCTGCCCGCGGTGGATCGTAGTTGGGCCGGTTACGCCAGCTATCAGCATGGCGCTATCGTCGCCCACGCTCTCGAATGACACGGTTTGTGCGTCACAAGTACCCGTATTCGTTATATCGAGCCAGTGCTTTGTCTTGTAACGAGGAGCGCCCTTCTGACTCATCCCAGAGATTTCACGCTCTTGATGTGGTTGAACTAGAAACTCGGCTTCGTTCACTCGTGACTTCATCGTCAGAGCCTGATCGAGCTCAAGTGCCGCTATGTCGTGTTCGATTGCCTTCCAGACCTCGTGGGTGAGCTGATCAGTGTTATTAAACTCTCCCAACAGTCCTCGTTCTTGCATGTCACTTCGGAAAGCGCGGAGCGCGTCGAGTTGCGCGGTGTCCACCGTGTTCGGCAACGGAGCCGTCGAGAAGTACATGTGGACTGGTCTTCCTAGTTCTTGAGCTCGGTCGACTTCCTCGATCGTCCCGGAAACGGCGTCTGGTGTCGGCGATCCGAGTCGGCCTCCGAATAGCGCGAAAACGATGTCTGAATCGTCAACACCTTGTGCGTTGATCAGCTTTTGCGGGTGAGCGCCCAATATCGGGATGGCTGAGGTTTCCCAGCGCCAAGGCTGAAGTATTACACCCTTATTTCGGGAGTTGGCGTCGTTCCAACCGTGTACAGCCCGCTCTACAGCGTTGCGCTCGTCTGGAACGTCGGAGGGAGAAGCAATCATCACGCGTAAGACGGTGGCGGTATACGACATGCTTCAGAGCGTACTGAATTCTGCCGACATTAACATTGGCGAAATTGGCTCTCGGAGATGGAAACACGCAGGACGAGTCTTTGCTTCACAGGCTGACGTATTCCACTTCGGTGTTCTTCGCGGACACGAGACGCCGGGGATGGTGTGAGCGACCGCGATCAAAATGATAGAAATGGTCGGCCGAATACTTCGCAAGCTTGCGTCCGATAGAAGCCGATTGAAAGCTGTAAACCCTCGGTCTGAAGGTGGAGAGTTTTAAGTACGGCTTTTTGCGACTTACCAACCAGCGTTGTTGAGGCGTCGTCTGCGAGTTCAGCTGTCGAGATCCTCTTGTTCTTAATGGTTTTTAGGTGGGAGCATCGAATTCACAACAGATGCCCGAGCTCCGCAGCCGGTCCGATTTCGAGAAGTAACAACTCCTTCTACCGGCCGCGTCGCTATTCTTTAGACCATGACTATCGAGATCATCCGTGGAACGACGACTAAACCCGCGGCCACGGACAAATTGATTGAGCTTTTCCGTGAGACGTCAGGTCTCGAAGGGCAACTAATCGTCGGGTTTCCGAACCTCGGTGGGCAGCCAGAGGACGCCACAGCGGACGCGCTTTGGCTGTCTCGCGAGTACGGTCCCGTGCTATTCGATCTAGTCGAGGGGACCGAGGTCGGAGACTTCGAACGAAGACAGGACGATCTATTTCGACTGTTTCAGTCAAGACTCTTTCAGAACAGAGACCTTGTTCGCAAGCGTGAGTTGCTCGTTACGCCCTACGTCGTAACTTTTGCCCCGCGCGTAACGACCTTGGGTGTCTCGACCTCGGTCGCGACGATCACGGACGGCAAGTCTCTCTTCCCTGAGATTCGAAACTTCGGGCGCCAAAATTTGGATACAGAGGTCTATGAGAAGCTCCTATCGGCTGCGCAGAGCATATCGTCGATCCGGAGAGCAAGGCAGACGCGGGTTGTGCAAAAAGCGGACTCTCGAGGTGCAAAACTCATAAAGCTAGAAAGCTCGATCGCGACACTGGACAATAAACAACACCATGCCGTGGTCGAAACAATCGAGGGTGTTCAACGGCTTCGAGGGCTCGCAGGCTCTGGGAAGACGATCATCCTGGCGTTGAAGGTTGCCTACTTGCACGGCCGTCACCCTGATTGGCGCATAGCTGTCACCTTCTACACTCGCGCGCTAAAGGAACAATTTCGGCAATTAATTACGACCTTCTGCGTTGAGCAGTCGGGCGCTGAACCTGATTGGGATCGCATCCATATAATCAACGCGTGGGGCGGCAGGGGAGGAATCGATCGGACCGGAATATATAAACAATTTTGCGATAAGAATCAGGTGGAATACTTCGATCTGCAGACTGCTGCGGAGCGATTCGGTCGATCCAACGCGTTCGAGGGCGCGGTGAAAGAAGCGCTCCTGAAGGCGAGGAATCCTCTGCCGCTCTACGACGTGATCCTTGTTGACGAAGCTCAAGATTTCCCCCCACCGTTCTTACGGATGTGCTACTCAATGCTTGGCGAGGAACGACGACTCGTCTATGCATACGACGAGCTCCAAAGTTTGAATGGCGACGGACTGCCGGATGCGCGAGAAATTTTCGGTACAGACGACCAGGGGCGGCCTCTCGTCTCGTTCGATGAATCGACCTACGATTTGGGGGCGCGTAGGGACATCGTGCTCGAGAAGTGTTACAGGAACTCTCGTCCACTTCTCGCCACGGCCCACGCGCTCGGATTCGGAATTTATCGTGAAGCACGCAATAGCGAGGAAATCGGGTTAGTCCAGATATTCGATCAACCGCGTCTCTGGCGAGATATTGGCTACCACGTTTCGGGTGGCGAGTTGTTGCCGGGTAAGAAAGTAGCTCTAGCGCGGTCGCCCGAGAGTAGCCCCAAATTCCTTGAAGCTCACTCTCCGAGCTCAGACCTCATACAGTTCCATCAGTTCGATTCCGCTTCGGAACAGAACGAATGGGTGGCGAATGAGGTGCAAAAAAACTTGACTCAAGACGAGCTTCGTTTCGACGACATCATGGTTGTCAACCCGAATCCATTCACAGCGCGAAAAAACCTCGGCCCGCTACGGCGGATGTTGTTAGACCTTGGAGTTAACAACCACATTGCAGGCGTCGACATGTCGACAGATGTATTTTTTGCCCCAGACCGTGAGTCGATCACATTCACCGGGATAAATCGCGCCAAAGGGAATGAAGCGGGCATGGTCTACGTAGTCAATTCGCAAGAGGGCAACGATAACCGTGGCAATTTAGCTGTAGTACGCAACCGCCTCTTCACTGCGATCACTAGAAGCAAAGCGTGGGTCCGAGTTTGTGGAATCGGTGCCGAGATGGACTTGCTGATGCAGGAATTCGAGAGTGTAAAGCGTGCACAGTTTGAACTGGATTTCGACTACCCGACTGATTCGCAACGAGAGCGTCTCCGAATCGTTCACCGAGAGATATCGAGTGCGGACGAAACCCAAATTTCTCAAACCGGCGAAGCAATGAAACACTTTATCGAGGGTGTACGTTCAGGGCAATTGTACAAGGAGGACCTGCCACCAGATCTGCTTGACCAGCTGAAGACCATGCTGGAAAGCGAACAAGAGCGTGGCTGACTTGCCCAAAATGCTCCTCCGGGAACTCGGAGAGCTGACGGGCCACTTGATCGAGATCGGGATTGTGGATGCGCAAAATTACTCGACGATTCAGCAATTGTCAGGAAATACGTGGACGGTTTCTCAGGCTGGCACTCAGCTGAACCTCGCGCTGAAGAAGCGGCCCTACGAGGAGATCTATTTAGAACTTCTTTCCGGTAGCAGCTTCACTCTCCTGTTGCTCGATGGTGCTCTCATGCAGTTCTCATATGAAGGTTCCGGCGAGGAAGTCGTCAGACACCGGCTTGCGTATCTGCCTTCTCCGACACTTCTGCCCTACCAGAATGACCCGGAACTGTACCTGCGAGAGTTTCACTTCGTCGATATCGTGGGACATCAAGTGGTCCCCGTCCCCGTGCGATTCGACTTCGACGCGAGAGAAGACGTAGCTCGAGATCTTGTCCACCCGGTGTCTCATCTGACGCTGGGACAGTATCAGCACTGCCGAGTCCCGGTCTCGAGGCCCGCTTCGCCACGAGAGTTTGCGGAGTTTATCGTTCATAGTTTTTATTCGACACCCGAAATGCCTCGATTGAATCTGAAACCTCATGTTCTCGGACTTCGACCCACGATTACTGCCAACGAGTTGAAGACGCTTCATTTCAGTATTCCTGGGGCAAAGTAGTAGGCCTTGCCGCGAGCGTGCCTGCTTCAATGCGACCAGAAGATCGACAGAGGAGGGGTGTCGGAAGTTCTCCGGACTGTGGATTGAGACGGTCGCGACCCGCTTAGAACTCGCCGACGGGTGCGGTCATTGGGGCGGGCAAGATTTTGTGGTGGTCGCGAAGTCTGAAATTGGGAGTGTCGGCGGCGTCTCTGGAGACGGGATGATTCTGGAACCTGAGTGAGCATCATTCGTTGAGCTGACCACACGCATGACTCACCGCTCGCAGGCGTGGGCGAATACAATCCTGAAACATAACTCTCCGAATAGCTGCGTAGCCGTAAGCGCTGTCGGGAGGGACGCGCCTAAGGCCTACCGCTGATTTCGTTAGTCGACTCTTCGAATCAGCAGAGTCTTTGTAACTGGTGTTCTTTTGCGTCAGTCAAGTCCGGGGTCGCGCGGCTCAGGATCAGCGACGACGTCGGGCGAGAGCATCCGCCGCTTCACAAGTGCAGCTTCTGCCGCCAAGATGCCAAACACGACCGCGGCGCCGATGGCGATGAGGATCAGTACGAGTCCGAGGTCGCCTTCGGGAGCCAGAACTTCGCCGGTCTCGGTTTGCCAGGGCCAGAGGGCGCGCAGCGAGCCGAGCATGAGGCCCGTCATGATCACGAGGGTGATGCGGCGGCGGTGCTTCAACAGCCACTGCAGGCCTGAGACGAAGAGGCCCAGGCCGACGATCGCACCCACGATGAACGCGCCGAGGTAGGCGAAGTTGCGATCGTTGACGGCCGCAAGTGTGGGGGCGTACATCCCGAGAATGAGCAGAAGGTAGGAGCCCGATACTCCGGGCAGGATGAGAGCGCAGACCGCCAACGCGGCTGCGAACGAGACGACGATCAGCGCAGGTTCGACATCTCCGCCACGCGGCAAGCTTGTGAGAGCAACCGCGACACCGGCGGCGAGCAAGCCGACGATGACTTCGAGGAAGGTCCAGCGTCCGCCAACCATGCGAGCCGGAACGATGAGGGATGCCGCAATGAGGCCGGCCGAGACGGCGCGGGTGCCGGTGGGGTAGGCCTCGAGCAGGGGAGCGAGCACTGCTGCGCCGGCGACGATGGCGAGCAGCATCCCGATGCCGATAGGTAACACGACGTTCCAGCGCACCGAACGGAAATGCGCACCAGCCCGCGAGAATCCGTGACCGCGAACGCCATCGGCAACAGCAAGCGCCACACCGCGGGCAAGGTGCCCGGCACCGTCGATGAGAGTGTCGTACACGCCGACTAAGAGGGCGATTGTGCCGCCGCTGACTCCGGGAACGATCTCAGCGAAGCCGATCAAGGAGCCTCGGAAGGCGTCAACAACAGTGCGTATGACAGGGTGTAGGCGGGTCATCGCGAACTCGTTTTCTTTCTCGTAGTCATCGCGCACAGATTGAGGCAGCGTGCTGCCCCAGTGCCGGGAGGTCGATTTAGTTTAGGTGGCGGAGGCTGAACGCGCAGCCGGGTATCGACGAGCACCCCAATGCCCGTAGCCTTGACGGGTGACTCAGGGCAACGGCAATCGACTACGAGAACTCCAGCAGCGAGTGAGTCGATCCCTCATCGCGATGGCCGGGGGAGCGTTGCGCACGAACAATGCGCCCACTCAGCTCCTCTCTTTACCGGGCAACGAACAGCAGCTGTCGCAGCGTCATGCGCGCTCAGTTATCGACCTCTGTTTGCGCGCGGGCGAAGCGATGTTGGCGACCGGGGCATCCGCGGCCGACGTCGTCGCAACCGTGCTGCGCCTCAGCAATGCCTATGGCGTCAGCGGGATGCACGTCGACATCACCTTCACATCGCTCACCGTTTCGGTGCACCGCGGTATGAACGAAGACCCCATGTCGATCATGCGCATTGTGAAGGTGCGCACCATCGACTACACGCGTCTGCAAAACGTGTACTGGCTTATCGACCAAATCACCGGCCCCGATGGCCCCGGCGATGTGGATGAAGCGCGCGAGCAGCTAGGCCTTATCTTGACAACGCCGCATCCGTACCGTCGCTGGGTCGTGACCGCCGGCAAGGCCATTCTCGCGGCAGGTGTCGTCGTGATCTTCGGCGCCAGCTTCGTGCTCGTGCTTGTGGCTGCAGCATCCGCCGCCCTTTCAGATGTGCTGACGCGTCGCCTGGAGCGGCTGTCGGTGCCCGCATTCTTTGCCCAGATGGCTGCTGCCAGCGTAATCAGCGTGATTGCTGTGTTCATGTTCTGGCTGCGTTCAATAGGGATTGATCTCCCCGGATCGAACAGCCCGACCGTGATCGTGATCTCCGGCATCATCATGCTGCTTTCCGGTGTTGGGCTCACGTCGGCGGCGAGCGACGCGATCGGCGGATACTACGTCACCGCCACGGCCCGCGGCATGGAAGTCATCATGATGACGCTCGGGCTCGCGGTCGGCATCTCGATCGTGCTGAGCATTTCGTTGCGCCTCGGAATCCCCGTTGCGGTCGGCGACTCGCTCGGCGACAGCCGCAGCGTTGTCACCGGGATGATCGGCTCGGCCATCATCGCCGTCGGCTTCGCCCTAGCCTCCTATGTGCGGATGCGGTTGCTCCCGATCATGGCAATGGGTGCTGCGCTCGTGTTCGCCGTCTACTGGTTCGTACTCCCGTTCGCGGCGTCGCCAGGGCTTGCGCCTGCCATTGCCGGAACTGCCGCCGGCGTCGTGAGTTACCTTCTCTACCGCTGGCTGAAAGTGCCAGAAGGCGCCACCAACATGGTCGGCATCATCGCGCTGCTGCCCGGTCTCGCCCTGTATCGCGGTATCTACGCGCTCATGGATTCCGAGTTTGGGGTAACTGAAGCGTTGCCCTCAATGGTGATGGCTCTCGCCACTGGGCTCGGCTTGGCTGCCGGCACGACAATCGGTGGCTTCATTGCGCGACGCACCTTCGGCTTCGACCGCGCGGCCATGCTCGCGCTGAAGCGGTCGCGCACGCCGCGGTAGCTGAGCCGTCCCTGAAGAGCTGCTGAATAAGGGGTGCCTCCCGGAATATCCGACGCCTCTAAGTGCTTGTCGTTTGAGTAACCCCGCGTCACACAAGAGCGACGCATTCGAACAAGCAATACTCTCGAAAGGTGGACGCCTTGGAAACCCTGACTGTGCTCCTCGGCCTCGTGGCACTTGCCACCGTGCTGGGCTTGGTCTGGCGTGCCCGAACCGGCCGCATCAAGCGCCCTCGAACTTCTGAGTCGGCAACCGCATCCGAAGAGAATCGCATCACAATTGCCGGTGCCGCCCCGTTCGGTAGCCGCGTCACCCTGCTCCAGTTCTCCACCGAAACCTGTTCTATCTGCCCAACTGTCCGCACACAGCTGAGTGCGCTTGCTGGCGAACTCGACGACGGAACCGGCGCCGTCGTTCACGTTGAAGTGGATGTCACCTCTCGGCCCGAGATCGCCAACAAGTTCAACCTGTTGCAGTCTCCGACCACGTTCATCCTCGACGGCGACGGTGTGCTGCACGCACGCATCGGCGGAGCGCCCAAGATCAACGACGTCCGTGCCGAACTGCACCGGATGCTCGCGCCAGCGCTGGTCTAACGACTAGCCACCACGGCCGCTAAACGTCCGACAGCGCCGCCAGCGCCACCCACCCGTCAGCCCCGAGACAGCACAGCACACCCGAGATAACACAGCGAGAGACCCATGACGAACCAGAACAACACGACCGCTGCGAGCCAGCTCCCCGCATCCAAAGCAGCACTTGCCGCCAAGCCCGGCCAGCCCGGAATCGATCCCCGCGGGCCTCGTTTCGGCGCAGGCATCACCGCGGTGCTCTTGCTCACCGTGATCGGCCTGGGGTTGGATTCCGCAGCGGCACTCCCGGCCTCGATTGCCGAGCGTGCCAGCCAGCCCGCCTTCATCCTGTTCACGGTCATCTCCGCGCTCTTCGCGTGGGGCGCGTTTGCTGGTGTGCATCGTCACCCTTACGGTCTCTTCTTCAAGGCGGCCATTCGCCCCCGCTTGAGCGCACCGAGCCACCTCGAAGACCCGCGCCCACCCACGTTTGCGCAGGGCATCGGCCTCCTCATCGCGGTGATCGGCCTCGCGCTACACCTCGCCGCCGTTCCCTACGCCCTCGTAATTTTCGCAGGGATGGCGTTCATCGCCGCGTTCCTGAACTCGGTGTTCGACTACTGCCTCGGCTGCCAGCTCTACGTGCTGCTCGTGCGTGCCGGACTGGTGGGGCGCGGGCGCTCTGCGTCCTAAGCGTCGTTCCGGTCGAGGCAGCTGAGGCTGTCTGGCCTGAGTAAAGCGTTCGACGATAGGCTCACCGCATGGCGGACACAAAGCAGACCAAGACCATCGGCGAGCACTGGGTTGCCAGCGAACTGGCCCGTCATGACTGGGCGCCCGCGATGACTCGCGACGGTCTCGAGCGAACAGATATCCTCGCGGCGAAGACCACGGGTGAGCGACAATTGATCGCGGTACAAGTGAAGGCTGCGCGCGGCGCGGGAAAGCATGTGAACTGGCCGCTCGGCATCAAAGCTCAGGGCCCGCCGACTCACGACCGCGAGTGGTTTGTCATGGTCGCAATTGACCCCGATCCCACCACACCTGCTCGCGGGTTTGTCGTGCCACGTGCACACGTAGCCGCTGCCGCGTGGATCGTGCACATGGACTGGCTCACAGCCACCGGCGTTGCCCCGGGCAAGCGAAACGCTCCTGTGTCGATGTCCCGGGTGTATCTCGATCATTTTGCGGCTTATGAGGGTCGATGGGATCTTCTCGACGAAACAACGGATGCCGCTCCGGTGCTGCTGCCTCCGGTGTTCCGAGAGTTCGCACTCTCGGAGCGGGTGGGGTTGCCGCCCGGGCATCCGTGGAAGCAGTCGATACCGGAGTGGTGATGGGGTGTCGCGCTTGCTAGTCGCTCACCTGCGACCGGATGCCTCTGGCTCAGCTCAGGGGAGCCGCGCGCCTCGACTCCGATAAGTTGGAAGCATGCAGCGCACGAGTATCGCCCTCCGCTTGATCATTCCCGCAGTGTGGTTGGGGCTGATCATCGCGATCTCGTTTTTAGAAACTCCGCTGAAGTTCCGCGCCCCCGGAATCACTCTCGAACTTGGGCTCGGAATCGGTCGACTCGTGTTTTTCGCCATGAACCTTACGGCGCTGGCGCTCCTCGTGATTCTCACGATCGCGATGCTGCGTCCGCGCGTCCGGCGACTGCAATGGGGGCTCCTTGCCGGGCTCTGGGTGACACTGCTGACCGAGATTTTCGTCATCCGCCCGCCGCTCAATGCGAGAACGGATGCACTCCTCGCTGGTCACGAAACTGCCGGCTCACTGTGGCACTACTTCTACATCGCCGCTGACGGAACCATTTTTGTGCAGATCGGAA
>Ga0209344_10005921_pt1 | contig 10309 bp, 8 predicted proteins | sample Cruoilmetagenom6_FD_187293 | JGI IMG/M metagenome (GOLD analysis project Ga0209344, IMG submission 187293) | Oil polluted marine microbial communities from Coal Oil Point, Santa Barbara, California, USA - Santa Barbara Oil Seep Sample 6 (SPAdes)... | ecosystem: Environmental > Aquatic > Marine >...
TTGAAGCTGTATCACTTAACGATACTGACACAGAAGTATATGAACCAACAACTCAAGTAGCTGCCACAACTGTTACAGCTGCGAGTAGCACTACAAGTGGTACCGCATTTGACGCTTTAGGGTTTGAAGTGGAGGATTTAGGAACAGCTGATGGGCTATCAACAAACATTACAAGCATGCGTTTTGTACCAGGACCAAATAATACGGCAGATTGGACAGACCATATACAAGGTGTTACTTTATTAGATGGTAACCTTGATACTTATACACCAACCACAATTATTACTGATACCGAGATTGTATTAACTTTTGGAAGTGCGATTGAAGTTGCAGACGCTACAACCCTAGAATTTTTATTAGGCTTATATTTAAACACGACAGCTATTGTAGATGGCAGCGTTATACAATTACAAATAGATGGTACTTCTAGTGGATTTGATGCTGATGGTATTAGTGGTTCAGATTTTGCAGATCCATTCTTTCTTGGTGATGTCGTTGGAAACAATATGACTATAGATGTTGATGCTACTGCCTTGAGCTTTACTGCTACACCAAGTGATGTTTTCATAAATGACACCATGTCTCCTAGTGTAGAAGTTAGTTATGTTGACATTAATGGAAATATTGATACATTTTATTCTGGATCAGGATTTGATATTTCCTTAACAACAGATGGCAGTTTTGATGCTAGTGCTGTAATTGTTGCAGAAGCTAATAATGGTATTGCAACTTTTAATAGCTTAATTTTTGACACAGTTGATACTGGATTAAAGTTAACTGCCACAGACAATTCTACACTTATTGCTGGTACTTTTGATTCGGCAATTTTTAATGTAAATCCTATACCTATAAACGGTTGGCAAATTACAACTGAAGACACTGCGTTTTTAATTGACTTTGATACAACTGTTGCCGAAGTGAATAATGGAGCATTTGATGCTTCTGGTTTTACACCATTACCTGCTATTGGTCAATTAGATTCTGATACTTGGGCAACAACAGGTATGAGTGATGGATTATTAAACTTTGGAGATACTCAAAATTCCGGCGACTATGCTAATGGTACAAGTACAGGAGGTGAAACTGGTGGTGGATTTTATGCCTTTGATACTAGTAGTGGTAATAGCTCTTTAGGATTCCAAGCTACTGGTAGTGACTTTACGCCTGGTACAATTACTTTGAGAGCTCAAAACCAAACAGGAGCTACTGTTACTGTAGCAGATTTAGCTTACTTATTGTACGTGAACAATAACGAAGGAAGATCAACTACACTTGATTTCTCATACAGTACTGACGACTCAAGCTATACCGATATTGCTGCTTTAGACTACTCTAGTGATGTATCTTCTGATGGTTTTGGTTGGGTTTCTAACTCAAAATCTACAAGCATCACAGGTTTATCTATTGCTGATGGGCAGTATTTATACTTACGGTGGTCTAGTATAGATAACGGTGGTAGTGGTAGTAGAGATGAACTTGCTATAGATGATATTAGATTAGTTTTTAATCCAATACCAAAAACCTACACCTACAATGGCACGTGGTCTCCAAGTGACCCAAATGGTTTGGCTACAAATAGTGATGATATTGTAATTACTTCTGGTAATGCAACAATTACTACCAACACTTCTGCTAATTTAGTAACTGTAAGCCCTGGAGCTAGCTTAACCGTAAATTCTAATATTACACTAAAAGTTAATGACGAATTGTTATTGAATTCCACTTCAACCAATTACTCAAGTTTAATATTAGATGGCACAATTACAGGGATAGTAAAATATAACCGCTACGTTAATAATAACGATTCTGTAAATGGTAACGATTTAATAAGTGCACCTCTATCAGGACAAGCTTTTAATACATTTATAGCAAACAACCCTAATATTAGAGCGAACCCTTCTGGACCAGAAGTACTATTTGGTGGTTTTGATAATGATAGCAGCACTAATCCTTTTGAACTTTGGAATGACACTGACACTACTCCATTAACTGCGGGTAAAGGTTATCGCTCTGGTATTACAGAAGGAGAAGCAAGTAATCTTGTAACCTTTGAAGGTACCGTAAGTACTGGATTAGTTCAAACTGCAATTAATCAAGGTACTGCTAGTAAACTAAATTTAATAGGAAACCCTTTTCCATCTTATTTAGATGCTCAACAGTTTTTATCGCATAATGCTAGCCTATTGGATCCTAGTGCTCTTGTAATCTATGGATATAACGATAGTACAGACGGAACATCTGCTGGCGATTACACTATAATAAGTGCCTTATTAAACACTAGTATGAATATCGCACCAGGACAAGGCTTTTTTGTAGCTTCAGGTGCAACAGGTGGAAATATTGAGTTTACAACAACTAGCTCAGATATGCGTTTAGCTGCTGGAGGCGATGATTTTATTGCCGGAAGAGATTCTTCAGTAATATCTAACTTAAAATTGAACTTGAGTAACGCTAATGCTAATTTTATTACTGACATTTTCTTTACCGAGTTCTCTACTCTCGGTTTAGACCCTGGTTATGATGCAAGTTTATTAGGAGGAGCGGCGCCTTCATTTGCCCTATTTTCAGAATTAATTGAAGACAATACAGGGATTCCATTTGCAGTTCAAGCTCTTGGAAAGACAGATTATTTAGACGTTACAATTCCTTTAGGTGTAAATGCAAACCAAGGTGAGCAAATTACATTTAGCATAAGTGAAACCAATTTACCAAGTACAGTAGACGTTTACTTGGATGATACTGTTGAAAACACATCAACTCTATTAAATACAAGTGACTATGTAATGACACCTATTGCTAACCTTAGTGGTGTAGGTCGCTTTTACTTACGTTTTTCAGAAAGTACGCTTTCAACATCAAATCATAGTTTAGACAATATATCTATCTATACTAATTCTAATGATAAGACTGCAATCATTGCTGGACAATTATTAGAAAATACTACAGCTTATATTTATGATATACAAGGTAGAGTTGTAAGCACTACAATCCTAGACAGTACAAGCAGATTACAAAGCTTAGATACGAGCCATTTAACTGTAGGAATTTATGTAATACAATTAACTAACGGAACGCAAAAGAAAACACAAAAAGTAATTATACGTTAAATTCTTATACCTGATTTCTGAAAATATTGTATATATTGTGATTTTAAATAAAAACAAATTAAAATTATTTTATATATACAGAAGTCTAGTTTTAGTGCGATTAAAACACTAACTTTAGATGTAAATTAGTAAGAATCAAATTGGTTTATCAAAGAATTTTAACTTTTATTGTAAACCTTTTCGTATTTTACTTTAATAAATAAAATATTTTATTATTTTTGAACACAAATTTAGGGCAAAAGCCATGAAGAAAGACAACAACATAGATAAAATCACTCGTAAGGAAGCCATTCAAAAAATGGGTAAGTATGCTGCATTAACTGCGGTAGGAACATTTGTGATTTTAAATCCACTTAAAGCACAATCGTCATCACCACCAGATCCAGGAGGAGACCCATTCGATTAATTTTCGGTTTTTATTTTGAATACTAACTTAGCACCTACATATAAAAAATTGTTTGGTGAAAACTGGATATTGTGGTTTGCATTATCCAACAGTTATAGTATCATTGAACCAGAATTTAATTTGCTTTTAGAATCTTATTTAAAATCCAGCTCCAACGCTGATTTTTCTACAATGATTTCAAATAATATTAACGTCTTAGAAAGCGAAAGCATTTCTGAGACGTTATTTAATTATTTAAAGGACTGTAATAAACCTTATATTTCACCAGAGATAGATTCGATTGTTTTAGATACTTCTAAAAGACATATTTCTAAACAATATGATTTTAAAGGACAGACAATTCAAATATATTACGATACAGAATTAGTTTTAAAAACTGTTCACCCAGCGCTTTCATATTATTGTACTGAGATTAAAAATGAAGTTTCAGCGACATTCGACATTTATCTAAAAAATGATGACTTATTTTTATTTAAAGATCAGCAATTAATATCTCAAGTTTCAAAGCACAAGTACCATCTGATGCAAGGAAAATTTATTATGCAATTACTTTGTACATTGCACAATAAAGAAGAGAACGATTGGATTGGCACCTTTCATGGTTCAACCGTTACGGATGGCAATTCATCTATTTTATTTGTAGGAAACTCGGGAAAAGGAAAAAGTACGCTTTGTGCTTTATTGACTGCCAACGGTTTTGATTTACTCGCTGATGATGTTTCTCCAATGTTGTCAGAAGACAATGAGATTTATTATAACCCTTCTGCCATATCAATAAAACAAGGAGCATTTAATTTACTTGAACCTTTAGTCTCAAATTTTAAAGATATACCAATTGTAAAATTCAATAAAACTAAGGGGAATTTAAAATATATTCCTTGTACAAAACCAAAAAAAGACCACTACCCTTGTCGTTCTATTATTTTGGTGAACTACAAAGTAAAGTCTGAAACTAAATTAGAACCCATATCAGTTAAAACGATACTAGAAACTATAATACCTGATTCTTGGTTATCACCCAATCCTTTGCATGCAAAACAATTTTTAGATTGGTTAGCAACATTAGAAATCTATCAACTCACATATAGTGATACACAAAGTGTCACCAATGAAATATCTAAATTATTTAAACAACTCAACAAAAAGGTTTAATGCTTATATTAGTAGCGCATTGAGAAACCTATGAATAATTTAGCCATTACATATCAACATATTGCAGATATTCTCAGTTTCGAAACTAACGATTTTCAATTAGAGAAAACGATCAGTAATACCGCCTTTAACTGGGAAGAAATCGTAAGAGAAGGCAGTAAACACTATGTTATACCAGCCATTTATTGTAGACTTAAAGCAAAAAAACTTTTACATAAATTACCCGAAGACCTATTAAGTTATCTTGAACTAATTACTAGTGAAAATAGACAAAGAAATTCTATTATACTTATACAAATTCGTTCTATATCACAATTATTTAATTTAAACCATATAGACCATGTGTTTTTAAAAGGCTCCGCTTTATTAGCTTCGGGCTGTTTTGAGGATAATGCTGAGCGCATGTTAGGTGATATTGACATATTGGTATCACCAGAACAATTAAAAGAAGCATATCAATTACTATGTGATAATGGCTATTACCCATCTGACCAAACATTAGGACATAATTTTTTTGAACACAAACATTTACCTAGATTAAAAACGGAGCTTACAAATAATCGTATCGCAGCCATAGAAGTCCATAGAAAACTATTTGTAACTCATATCAATGATACTATTAATTCTAAAACCATCTTTAAAGAAAAAAGAAAAATCAACAACGTCAATATTCCATCTCAAAAACACCTTTTAATGCATAATATTCTCAATTTTCAGATTAATGATTATGGAGCACTATATAATAGTATCAGTTTTAGATCTACTTACGATACTATTGTTATACAAAAAGATTACACTGGCAACAAAGAATGGTATAAAAACAAGATTTATAATAACTATTTTAAATATACGAGCCTTTTTTATCAAGATATAATACTTAAGACGAATGTAAAACCTACACTTTTTACTTATTTTTATTTGTTTAAATTAAAACATGTCATATTTTACAAAACCTGGAATAAACTTTTAGGTGTAACTAGATTTATACCCATTTTTTTTAACAGAATATGGATTTTTATATCTAATAAGACTTATAGAAAAGCAATAATTAAAGATAGAAACAGAATTTTTAATCATTTTAAGTCTATTTTGAACAACTTTTAGTTTTTTTTGATTAATATTATAAAATTATACATCAATATTTGTTTTATAATCGATAAAGTTTACCTTTGACCAAAATTATTTTAGCATGAAAAAATTAATTTTAATAGCATTATTAATATCTTTTAGTATATCTGCTTTTGCACAAAGAAGTGATAAAGATTGGTATTTAAACATTGGAGTTAACGCAATCAATAGTTTAGGATCTAGATCACCTATATATCATCCCGAAGACTGGAGTTTTCAAACACCTATTTCTGCAGCAGTGGAATTAAATTGGTCTGAAAGATTCGCAATAGAGCAGTCTATTACCTTCAATGGGTTTAATCAAGATAAAGAAATTGACGGAGTTGACTTACAAGAAGATTATAATTATCTATCTTTAGATACACATGCAAAATATTATTTCGGAGAGCACATATTTGGAGACCGAATAGATTGGCTTGAATTATATGTTAATGCAGGTATTGGTTTTTATCATATAGACGAAACAAATATTTCTGCCAATCTTGGAGGAGGCGCATTGGTATGGTTAAACAGAAGTAGAACTTTTGGTCTTAGAGCACAAACTATTGGTAAATTTGCATTTAGTCATTCTGAAAGTGGATTTGATAACAATCACTACCAATATCATTTACAAGCCGTATTTAAATTGTAATACGACTTTACAATAAAACATAAAAAAAGGTTCACAATTTAAATTGTGAACCTTTTTTTATGTTTTGGACTCTTAAATCTTACACTTCCTTAAGTAGATTATCAAAATAATTAATAGTCTGTTTAAGCCCCTCTTTTAATTGAATCTGAGGTTCCCAACCTCCTAATTCTTTCTTAGCTAAACTAATATCTGGTTGTCTTTGCAATGGATCATCTTGTGGTAAAGGAAGAAATGAAATTTTAGATTTTGAACCTATTAAATCTATTACTTCTTTAGCTAAATCTAACATAGTAAACTCTATTGGGTTGCCTATATTTACAGGACCAATAAAACCATCTCTACTGTTCATCATACGGTGCATTCCCTCAACTAAATCATCAACGTATTGAAAACTTCTTGTTTGGGTTCCATCACCAAAAATTGTAATATCATCCCCTTGTAACGCTTGCATAATAAAGTTAGAAACTACACGACCATCTTGAGGGTGCATTTTCGGCCCATAAGTATTAAAAATACGAATGATTTTTATCTTTACTTGATTTTGGTTATGATAATCCATAAACAACGTCTCAGCGCAACGTTTTCCTTCATCATAACAAGAACGCAACCCAATTGGGTTAACATTTCCCCAATAACTCTCTGGTTGTGGATGAACGGATGGATCACCATAAACCTCGCTAGTAGATGCTTGTAATATTTTTGCACCAACCCGTTTTGCCAATCCTAGCATATTGATGGCACCCATAACTGAGGTCTTAACCGTTTTTATAGGATTATACTGGTAATGTATTGGCGATGCAGGACAGGCTAAATTATAGATCTCATCGACTTCAACCATGTAAGGATTGATAATATCATGGCGCACTAATTCAAAATAATGATGATCCATTAAGTGCTCAATATTTTTTTTAGAACCTGTAAAATAATTATCTAAGCAAATGACCTCATTTCCTTCGCTTAACAAACGATCACATAGATGCGAACCAACAAACCCAGCTCCTCCAGTTACCAATATTCTCTTCATGTTTTATTTTTAGGTTAAAAATAAGGTTTATTTTAAATAGTCTCTAATAACCTGCAAACTTAAAATTTAACATTTGCTTTATATAGCCATATAGATGTGGAAATTGTGATTTGAATTCTTTTGGTGTTTCAACAAAATTCTCAAGCAAAACAGCAAAAAACTCAAACTGATTAGTATAAGCATAAGCCCTAAAATATTTTGAAGCGATTAAATTTTCTCTAAGCGTTGGATTCTTCTGTAAATAGGAAGTTAGATTCTGAAAACCTTGACTAAATACTAAACTACTCACATCATTATTCATAGAAGCGTTTAAATGAATTGCATGGCCAAACTCATGGATACCAAGATTTAAGTTATCATCTCCTATGTTATACCCATGCTTAAAATCTTTCCAAGAAAATACTATAGCCTTCAACTGTGGATTTGTTTCTCCCTTATGATTTGCTTCATTAATTTCAGAATAATATTCATTTGGATATAAGATAACAGTATTTAACAAGTCTAAAAGATATTTTCTAAAACCGAATGTTAGCATTATCGATGTTGCTGCAACTAATACTCTCATCTGCTCTGTAACAACTAGGTCTTGCCTCCCTATAAACTGAGTTTCATCTATAAATGTCGCTACTCTATGTTCAAAATAAGATTGATGCTTGTCTGATAACTTACCAAATAAAGGATATTCGTTTTTTAAAATTGACAACTGAATGGGAGTAAGTTTTTTAAGCTTAAAATAAAAGTGAGTAACTATTGGTTTTTTGAAATGCCTAGCATAAAAGTACTGAAAAATCATAACCAATCTAAACAGTATAAAAAGAGCTATAATCCCCATTCCTATAGGTATAATATAAGTATATATTAATTCCCACTCTAGTTTTTCTTGTTCAGTTTTTAGCAGCATAAAATAAGACTCTGAAATAAATTTATTGGTTAAAATAAAAGTTATCTCATTAATTTAAGCCATAATCTCAATCTTTATTTTTAGATTTTTTGGAATGTAATCACACAATAAAACTAAAGTCAAAAAAATAACCATAAAAATTTCTTTTCATGGTTATTAAAACTTAGGGATTACTTAAAAGTTTTGAGTGTAAACTGTAAAAGGGTTAAAAAAATTAATTACGAAGAAGCAGCGTCTAACTTAACAATGAAAACTTCCCTTGAGCCTTATTAAAAAACTCGTCTTTAAGCCTTCTATACTTGTCTAAATGGTACAAATAGCTTCTTCGATAGCTTTCGTGCTCTTTAATATAAACCATATCGCATTGAGTGTCTTCGCACTCAGCGATATCAATTCTAGAGTTAGCATACTTTACTAATGCGTCTAATAATATTTCATTTTCATTCTTTTTCTTATTAAAACGTTCTATAACATCCGCATCGTTTAACTTTCCATTAAGTTCATTAGTACATAAACCTATTAGATTAACTAATTCTTTCTTGATATACTTTAAATGACTCATCCAGTTATTTAACTCAACAGAATTAATTTTGTGTGTAACATCTATATCAGTATCATGATGAAATATTTCATTGTTTTCAGTTGTCATACTTTTAATTTTAAGATTTTTAAATATCTATTGCTCTAAACTTCTCCTCTTGGACCACATCAATTATTTTAATTTTCTGTTTTCCCGAAGGAAAATCCCAAATAATTGTATCATCTGTTGAATAACCAATCAATGCAGAACCCATTGGAGTAAGTACAGAAATTTTATTTAATCTTATATCTCTTTCCGAAGGAATTACAAGTTGTAATTCCTTCTCTATTCCATTTTCTAAAACTAAAGTCACTTTGCTATTAAACCTTATAACATCCTTAGGCATTTCACTATCATCAACAATGTGTGCTGACTTTAACTCATTAGCTAATGTTATTAGGCACTTTTGTGTTTCGTGATCTTCTGCGTAACCAGATATATTGAGAATCCGTTTTAAATAAACAAATTCCTTCTTTTCTAATATTATACTTCCGTATTTCATTTTAAATAATTCTAAAAAATTAAGGAAAAATACCTCTTTGCACATAGGCTTTTTCAATGCGTTCAATAGCGATACAGAATGCAGCAGTACGCGTATCTATCTCTTCTCTCTCTGAATAATCGAAGACTTTATTAAATGAACCTCTCAGCTTTTTACTTAGTTTATCCATAACTTCTTCTAAATGCCATATCTCACCATTTCTGTTTTGTAGCCATTCAAAATAACTACCAATTACACCTCCAGAATTACACAAAATATCTGGTATAATTGCTATACCTCTTTCTAGTAATATTCTTTCTCCATCAACATTTGTTGGACCATTAGCACCTTCTGCAATTAACTTGGCTTTTATTTTTGGTGCATTTTCCTTAGTAATCTGATTTCCTAATGCTGCAGGAATACATATATCACAGTCCACAGCAAAGAAGTCATCCTTATCCAAAGACACAGAATTAGGAAAATCTAGAATACTTCCTTTATTAAGCTTTGCATAATCAAATAAGTTTTTAACATTTAACCCATTTTGATTTTGAATGCTTCCATATGCATCTTGAACGGCTACTAACTTAGCACCATCTTTTTCTAAAAAATGTGAAGCCCAATAGCCTACATTACCAAAACCTTGAACGATGTATTTCTTACCCTTTAAATCTATATTATTCTTCTCAGCCCAAAACTTAATAGTTAGATACACACCAAAGCCTGTAGCTCTATCTCTTCCTTCTAATCCACCACTACCATCTGGTTTTCCTGTTACTACATGTTGATTTGCTGTACGTTGTGCAGGTGGTCTGGTACTCATATAAGTATCTGCAATCCATGCCATTGTTTGGCTATTAGTATTAACATCTGGAGCTGGTATATCATGCTCAGGACCA
>Ga0209344_10005922_pt1 | contig 10308 bp, 10 predicted proteins | sample Cruoilmetagenom6_FD_187293 | JGI IMG/M metagenome (GOLD analysis project Ga0209344, IMG submission 187293) | Oil polluted marine microbial communities from Coal Oil Point, Santa Barbara, California, USA - Santa Barbara Oil Seep Sample 6 (SPAdes)... | ecosystem: Environmental > Aquatic > Marine...
GGTGATGTGAAAAGGTGGGACAAGGATACGGCAGGTTTTGGGGGCGTCGATAAGTTTGGTGTTTTTGCCGATTTGACTCGGTTCCAATCGATGTTTTCGTGGTTCCCGTATCGTAATAACACCCCCAAGTCGTCATACTCGGGCTCGACCCGAGTACCCATGCGATGACGCGTCGCGACAGGTGGGCGTGTGGTGCGGGAAGGTTGGGACTGACCCGCCCTTCTTCTGACGTGGATGGCGGGTCATGGACCCTCGGGTCAAGCCCGAGGGAGAAGGAAGAGAGAGTTTCTATTACTTCGTCCCAATCTCCCCGTCATTCCCGCGCAGGCGGGAATCCAGTGCGCCGTGTCAACGGCGGGAAAGAGGTCTTGTGCGGGCAGGACTGCCCGCGCTGGATTCCCGTTTTCACGGGAATGACGATGAGGGTGGGATGCGCATTGGGCCCTCGCACCCTCGCCCTTACCTCTGCGTCCGAACTCTTTTTGCCCGGACTTGATCCGGGCATCCATTCGGTGTGGCGGTATCGCATGGACCCTCGGGTCAAGCCCGAGGGAGAAGGAAGAGGTGGATGTGTGCGCGAAAAAGAGGGGCAAAGCCGAAAAAAGAAGAGAATATCTGTTCTCTGTGCCGTGCTTCCCGCTCTCGTCCGCCGAGCGGTGATGCCGCTCGGAATGGCGAGTGGAGGTTGCGGGACAGCCCGACCCTCTGATTTTTATTGCTTTGGCTGCACATCCAGCACGTCTTGAGCCTCCCAAACACCCGGCGCGTTGACGTTCACCTCGTCTGCATTCAACATGCGAATGGTTATATCCATGCCAGGCTTTATGATGTCTGTGACGCTGCCCGGCGACGAATACGTGTGGGCAGAGTAAGTCGAACTGCCATACGCCGAATTACCAAATACATTTACATTGGTGTTAGCCGAGCCATAGGTGTTGGTTTGACCCGGCATAACCAGATAATCAGTGCGTGTGCGATCCTGATTGTTCAGAATGACGAAGTGAGAATACCCGGAAGCAAGGGTTACATTTGCCGCTTCAACAATGGTGTCCCTATAGACACTCGCGGAATCGCTGAAACCATTTCCCCGTGCCGATATAATAGCGGTATTTTTGCTCAGCATCGCGGTATTAGTATTAGTACAGGATGCCAGCATCGCACAAAGAAATACGTATACGAATATGCGCATAATATTACCCCTGATGATTATGATATCAAACTAATATAAAAACAAACAGGGCACCATCATTATAGCGGCACAAGCCCTGCCAGTCGGGAGAGCAACGCGCTAATCTTGCCGCTGGTCGCCCTCGCGCTTGTGCCCGTCGAGCCGGCGGGTTTCCAGCGCCTTGCTGGCACTATCCTGTTCCCGCGCGGCTTTGGTTTTGCCGAATTTCGCCCGGTTCTCTGCCGCCAGATCCTCACGTTCCGTCCGGGCCTTGCGCTTGCGGACGGTCCTGAGATTGACGATCTCGGCCATGGTTCTAGACCAGACGGCTTTGTTCGACCGCCGCGTGAATGAACGAGGCAAACAGCGGATGCGGCTCGAACGGGCGTGATTTCAGCTCGGGATGGAACTGCACGCCGATAAACCAGGGATGATCGGTGCGCTCGACGATTTCGGGCAATTCGCCATCCGGTGACACACCAGAGAACAGCAGGCCATTGGCTTCGAGCACCTTGCGATAGGCCATATTGACCTCGTAACGATGCCGGTGCCGTTCGGAAATGCGGGTCGCGCCATAGATATCGGCAACCCGGCTGCCGCGCGTCAATTGGGCCACATAGGCCCCGAGCCGCATGGTGCCGCCAAGATCGGTCTCTGAAGAGCGTTCCTGCTTTTCATTGCCCTTGACCCATTCGGTCATCAGGCCGACCACAGGTTCCTTGGTGGTGCCGAATTCGGTGGAACTGGCCTGCTTGATCCCGGCGGTATTGCGCGCCGCCTCGATGCAGGCCATCTGCATGCCAAAACAAATGCCGAAATACGGCACATTGCGCAGGCGGGCAAACTGGGCCGCATTGATCTTGCCGGCCGAACCGCGCTCGCCAAACCCGCCCGGCACCAGAATGCCATGGACATTTTCAAGATAAGGCGCGGGATCATCGCGTTCAAAGATCTCGGAATCGATCCATTTCAGATTGACCTTGACCTTGTTGGCAATGCCGCCATGGGCCAAAGCTTCACTGAGGGATTTATAGGCATCCTTGAGACCGGTATATTTGCCGACAATGGCAATGTTGACCTCGCCCTCGGGGCTGTGAATGCGGCTGGAGACATCTTCCCATGCCGTCAGATTGGGGGCGGCGGCATCGGTAATGCCAAAGGCGGACAGCACTTCAGCGTCCAGCCCTTCGCGATGATAGGCAATCGGCACATCATAGATCGAGCCGACATCCAGCGCCTGAATGACCGCGCTTTCACGCACATTACAGAACAGGGAGAGCTTTTTCTTCTCGCCCTCGGGGATCGGCCGGTCACAACGGACCAGAAGAATATCAGGCGCAATGCCGATCGAGCGCAATTCCTTGACGGAATGCTGGGTCGGCTTGGTCTTGAGTTCACCGGCGCTCGGGATATAGGGCATCAATGTCAGATGCACATAGACCGCATCGCCACGGGGCAATTCATTGCCGAGCTGGCGGATCGCCTCGAAAAACGGCAGCGCTTCAATATCGCCGACCGTGCCGCCGATCTCGACCAGCACGAAATCGAAATCCTCATTGCCGTCCAGAACGAAATTCTTGATCTCGTCGGTGACATGGGGAATGACCTGAACGGTGGCGCCCAGATAGTCGCCGCGCCGTTCCTTGGCGATGATGTCGGAATAAATCCGGCCTGTGGTTATATTATCTTTCTGATTGGCCGAGCGCCCAGTGAAGCGCTCGTAATGGCCAAGATCAAGATCGGTCTCGGCACCGTCATCGGTGACAAAGACCTCGCCATGCTGGGTGGGCGACATGGTGCCGGGGTCAACATTGAGATAGGGGTCAAGCTTGCGCAAGCGCACCTTGTAGCCGCGCGCCTGCAGCATCGCGCCGAGAGCGGCGGATGCCAGACCTTTACCCAATGAGGAGACCACGCCTCCGGTGATGAAAACGTACCGAGCCATGGGCTCCCACCTTAAACACTACGTGTTGTGATTCGAAGAACAATTTCTTCAGTTCAAATCAAAAAGAAGGGGATGTTGCCATCCCCTTCCCGGTTTTTCAGTTTTACCCGGCTAGTTGCCGGTGCCTGATGCAGGCGCCGCATCAGCAGGTGCCTCAGTGACCGGAACCGCCAGATTTGGCGCATCCGGATCGACAGGTGCCGCCTCGGGTGCCGGCGCTGCAGCATCATCACCCTGCAGGTTATTGAGCGCATCGAGCACGCTGGTCGGGGCTGCATTGGTGCTGCCGCCCTGAATGGCGCTGTCGAGCACGCTTTGCGAACCGCGGTCCAGTTCGTTGACAATGGTCAGGCCAATAGCCGTGACAAAGAACAACGCTGCCAAGATGGCCGTTGTGCGCGTCAACAGGTTCGCCGTGGTCCGGGCCGGCGAAACACCGCCGCCGCCACTGTTCATGCCCAGCGCACCACCTTCCGAGCGCTGCAGCAGAATAACTGCGATCAGCGCCAGAACGATGAGTAGATAAACAACAATAAGGACGTTTGCCATCCATTCGGTCCTTTGATCCTAGAAGCGGGCCTTCTACACGCAAGATTTGAGAATTGCCAGCCGCTTACACGACTTTTTGGGCAAAGCTGTGTCTATGCCGCCTGAATAATGCCGTTGAAGTCGTCGGCCTTGAGGCTTGCGCCCCCCACAAGACCGCCATTTACATGGGCAACACCGAGGATTTCCGCAGCATTTGCGGGTTTCATCGAGCCGCCGTAAAGAATGGCCACGCCCTCCCCCACAGTCCCGAACCGCGCGCCGAGCTGGTGGCGAATGGCCCCATGGATTTCGGCAATATCTTCCAGTGTGGGGGTCAGGCCGGTGCCGATTGCCCAGACGGGCTCATAGGCGATGACGATTTTGGCGTTGGCGGCGGCATCGGGGACGGAACCGGCCAATTGCGATTCCACAATGGCAAGGGCCTTGCCGGCGCGCCGTTCGGCCTCGGTTTCCCCAACGCAAATGATCGGGACAATTCCCGCATCAATGGCGGCCATGGCCTTGGCCTGCACCAGGGCATCGGTTTCAAAATGATCGGCCCGGCGCTCGGAATGACCCACAATGACATAGACGGCGCCCGCATCGTCCAGCATGGCGGCACTGATATCGCCGGTATGCGCGCCCGAAACCTTTTCGTGACAATCCTGTCCGCCAATGGCAACGGGGCTGCCGGTCATGGCGGTCGCGGCGCTGGCAATGAGGGTAGCGGGTACGCAAACCGCGACATCACAGGCTACAGGCCCGGCGGCAACCAGGGCCTTGAGCTGTTCCAGCTCGGCCAGCGACGCCTTCAGCCCGTTCATTTTCCAATTGCCCGCGATCAACGGTCGTACCACTTGGCTCACACTCAAATCTCCCTGCCTCTTGCGCCTTTGGCCTGTTTGTCTTAACCCGGCACATGGATGCGCTGGCTATGGCTTGCAGGCCTACGGGACCCTGTCTAATATCCGCGACCTCGACAAAGCAATGGGCTATATACGCCCTCACACAACCCGCGACCTGGAATGAGTACCGATGTTAGATAGTTTGCGCAGCTTCGCCACCACCTGGTTAGGCAAGGTTTTAGGAGCTTTTTTGCTGGTCGGTCTGGCCGGATTCGGCATTTCAGGGGTTTTGACCGGCATTGGCTCGGATACTGTCGCCCGGGTCGGCAGCGCGGAAATCACCACAAGGGATTTCCAGCGCGCCTATAATGCGCAGATCAATGCGGCGGCCCAGCGCATGGGGTCCTTGCCGACGGCTGAACAGGCCGTGGCGCTCGGCATTCCCTCGGCCGCGCTGAACAAGCTGGCTTCCGACGCCGTGCTCGATACGATGGGCGCAGAATTCGGCCTCGGCGCTTCAGACGCCCAGCTCGGCAAGATGCTGCGTGAAGATCCCAATTTCGCCGGCCTGCTCGGTAATTTCGACGCGGCAAATTTCCAGCGCGTCTTGCAGCAGACCGGCTATACCGAGAATGAATATTTGAACGCCCAGACCAAGGCGGTGCGGCGCCAGCAGATCATCACTGCGATTTTTGGCGGGGCCAAAGCCCCCGAAACGGTGCAGAACCTCATCGCCCATTATAGCGCCGATACCCGCGCCATTGACTATTTCGTGCTCAATGATGCCGGCATTTTGCCGCCCGAAGAGCCGACGGATGCGGAAATGGCGGCCTATCTCGCAGAAAACCAGGCCGACTACCGCACCATCCCGACCCGTACGGTGAAGGTCATGGTGCTGTCGCCCGACGCGATTGCGGCCGGGATCACGCTTGCCGACGAGGACATCGCTGCCGAATACGAGCGCACCAAAGCCAGTTTCAACCGCACCGAAACCCGCGACGTCAAGCAGGTCGTGCTGGCAACGGATGAGGCGGTCAAGGCGTTCGAAGACGGATTGGCTGCGGGCACCCCGTTTGATCAACTGGTTGCCGACAATAATTTGCGCGTGACTGATCTGGGCACGCTGAGCGAAGCCGCGATCACCGACAAACCCCTTGCCGCTGCGGCCTTCGGCCTTGAAGAAGGCGCTTACACACTGATCCCCGGCGCGCTCGGGCAGCGGGCTGTCTCTGTCTCCAATATCGTAACGGGCGGGCAGCAAAGCCTTGACGAGGTGCGCGATCAGGTCGCCGAGCGGCTGAAACAGAAGCAGGCCCGTGACAGCTATATCGACGTGCTTGACCAGATCGAGGAATTGCGCGCCGCCTTCCGGCCGTTGGACGAGATCGCGACCCGCTACAATCTGGCCCTCAACGAGATGCCGGTGACGGCGAATGGCGAAGCGCTGGCGGCGGTTGAAGGCATTCCAGCCGACAGCCGGGGCCGTGTCGCTGCGGCCATCTTTGACGCCGAACAGGGCGACCTCGCCCCGACCGTTGCCTTGAGTTCGACCCTCAATATCTGGTTCGATATCGAAAAGGTTGAAGCGGCACGCGACCAGAGCCTTGATGAGGTGAAGGACGCCGTACAGGAGGCCATGATGGCCACCCGTGTCGATGCCGCGCTCCAGGCGCAGGTTGATGAGGTCACCGCAAGGCTTGAAGCCGGTGATGCCTTTGCCGACATTGCCGTATCGCTCAACCAGTTCCCCCAGCTCAGCCAGCCCTTCACCCGTCAGGGCGATGGATCGCCGGTCATCGACCAAAGCGTTGCCATGGCAGCCTTTGGCGGTGGTGAGGGACATTTTGGTGCGGCGCGCAACAGTGCTGGCGATTATGTGATTTTTCAGGTCGACAGCATCAATGCGCTCGAGCCTGACATCAACGCGCAGACACGCGATTTCGTGGACAATGCGGTGCTCGACAGCATCTATGGCGACTTCATTACGGCCTTGCGCAACGATGCCGGTATCAACATCAATCAGGCGGTGCTGACACAGCTGCTCGGTCTGGATGGAACACAGTAATCATGGCTGAGGGTGACTATCCCGATTTCGCGGCGAAATACGAACAGGGGCGTGCCCAAATTCTATGGCGGCGGGTCGTGGCCGATCTCGATACCCCTGTCGGCTGCTATTTGAAGCTGGCCGAGGGCCGCACCAATACGTTTTTGCTGGAATCGGTGGAAGGCGGCACCAATCGGGGCCGCTATTCCATCATCGGCCTGCTGCCGGACGTGATCCTGCGGGTCACGCGCAATCTGGCCGAGATCAACCGCAATCCGCAACTGGCGCCGGATGCCTTCACCCCGGTCAGTGAGCCGCCCCTCGAAGCGCTGCGGGCGCTGGTCAAGGAAAGCCAGGCCGATGTGCCAGAGGGCCTCCCCTCCACGGCGGCCGGTATTCATGGCTATCTTGGTTATGACATGGTGCGGCACATGGAAGTGCTGCCCGACGAAAATCCCGATGATATGGGCCAGCCCGACGCCATTTTGATGCGGCCCTCGCTGCTTGCCGTTTTCGATACGCTCCGGGACGAGCTTTACATTACCGCACCGGTTTATGTCCGCGATGGCGTGACCGCGAAACAGGCCTGGGAATCGGCACAGGCGCGCATGGATGACGCCACGGCGCGGCTGGCCCGCCCCCTGCCCTATGCGACCAATCTGCCGGAAACCGAAAAGATCGAGATCACCTCCAATACGCCGCGTGAGGCCTATCTGGACATGGTCGCCAAGGCGAAGGCCTATATCGAGGCCGGTGACATTTTCCAGGTTGTGCTGAGCCAGCGCTTCTCTGCCGATTTCGACCTGCCGCCGACCGCGCTTTACCGGGCGCTGCGGCGCACCAACCCGTCGCCCTATATGTATTTCCTCGATTTCGGCAGCTTTGCCGTCGCCGGATCGAGCCCGGAAATCCTCGTGCGCGTCGACAAGAACCGCGAAGTCACCATTCGCCCGATTGCCGGCACCCGCAAACGCGGCGCGACACCGGAGCGCGACAAGGCGATGGCCGATGAGCTGTTGTCCGATCCCAAGGAACTGGCCGAACATCTGATGCTGCTGGATCTGGGGCGCAATGATGTGGGCCGGGTTTCCAAGATCGGTTCGGTCAAGGTGACGGACAAATTCTTCCTCGAATATTATTCCCACGTCATGCACATCGTCTCCAATGTGATTGGCGAACTGGACCCGAAATATGATTTCGTTGATGCCCTGAGCGCCGGCTTTCCCGCCGGGACCGTTTCGGGCGCACCAAAGGTCCGCGCTATGGAGATAATCGACGAGCTGGAACGCTCCCGCCGCGGCATTTACGGTGGTTGTGTGGGTTATTTCGGCGCTGATGGTACCATGGATACCTGTATTGTCCTGCGCACGGCCATTCTGGCAAATGGCAAATTGCATGTGCAGGCCGGGGCCGGAATCGTCGCAGATTCCAGGCCGGAACTGGAACACATGGAATGTGAAAACAAGGCGCGCGCCCTTTTCAGTGCCGCCGAAGAAGCGCTACGCTATGCCGGCGAAGCCGGAGTTGGGCAATAATGAACGTTCTCGTCATCGATAATTACGACAGCTTTACCTACAATCTCGTCCATCTTGTTGGCGAGTTGGGGGCGGAACTGGACGTGAAGCGCAATGACAAGATCACCCTTGATGAGATTGCCGCACTCGCACCCGATGCCATTGTGCTGTCGCCGGGACCCTGTACGCCGAATGAAGCCGGCATCTGCCTCGGCGTGGTTGAACGCTTTGCGGGCGAAATCCCGATCTTTGGCGTTTGCCTTGGCCTGCAGGCGATCGGCCAGGCCTTTGGCGGCGATGTGGTGCGCGCCCCCACCCTGATGCATGGCAAGGTTTCCAATATCATACATACAGGCAAGGGCGTGTTCCGGGGGCTCAATGACGGCTTCAAGGCCACGCGCTATCATTCGCTGGCAATCAAGCCGGACACGCTGCCCGAGACGCTTGAAGTCACTGCCACCTCGGATGACGGTTCGATCATGGGCCTGCAGCACAAGACCCTGCCGGTGCATGGGGTGCAGTTCCATCCAGAGAGCATCGCCTCTGAGGGCGGGCACACGATTATGCAGAATTTTCTTAACATAGCGCGCGAGTTCAACCTCAACCGCGCGGCCTGACGGGGACGCAATGGATATCAAGGCAGCACTGGCCAAACTCAGCACCGGGCACGATTTGACCGGTGAGGAAATGCGCGGTGCCATGCGTATCATCATGGCAGGCGAAGCGACCCCGGCCCAGATCGGCGCGTTTTTGATGGGCATGCGGGTCAAGGGCGAAACCGTTGGTGAAATCGCCGCCGCCGTTTCCATTCTACGCGAGAAAATGCTGCCCGTTGAAGCGCCCGATAATGCCATCGATATTGTCGGTACCGGCGGCGATGGCGGCGGTACGCTGAATATATCGACGGCAACAGCGCTGGTTGTCGCCTCGGCCGGCATTCCCGTCGCCAAGCATGGCAACAAGGCCTTGTCCTCAAAATCAGGTTCATCGCAGGCGCTTGAAGCGCTGGGCGTGAAGCTTGATCTTGATCCCGACGCCATTGCCAAATGCATTCGCGAGGCTGGCATTGGCTTCATGTTTGCCCCAAGCCATCACCCGGCCATGCGCCATGTCGGCCCGGTGCGGGTGGAAATGGGGGTGCGCACCATGTTCAATCTGCTCGGGCCTCAGGCCAATCCTGCCGGCGTGAACCAGTATCTGCTGGGCGTTTATGATCAGGAATGGGTTGAGCCGGTTGCCGCCGCCCTCCTCGCCAACAAGGCCAAATCGGCCTGGGTTGTGCATGGCAGTGACGGGCTGGATGAAATCACCACCACCGGCCCGACCTTTGTCGCCTCGATTGTCGGCGGCGATTTGCGCAGCTTTGAAATCAGCCCCGCAGATGCCGGCCTGCCCCTCTCGAAGCCCGAATATCTCAAGGGCGGCGATCCCGACTATAATGCGGATGCCATACGGGCCTTGCTGGATGGCCAAGGCGGTGCTTATCGCGATATCGTGCTGATGAATGCCGGTGCGTCGTTTATCGTAGCTGGCAAAGCTGAAAACATCATGCAGGGTGCCGAGATCGCTGCCGAACATATTGATAGCGGCGCAGCGCGCGATACCCTGGCCAAACTGGTCGCAGTTTCCAACGGATAAGTCACATGAGCGATATTCTCAGCCGCATCGAAGACTACAAGCGCGAAGAGATCGCCGCGGCCAAGGCCAAAAAGCCCTGGGCCGATGTGGTGGCCGAAGCCCATGACGCGACCCCGACCCGTGGTTTTGTGAAGGCCCTGAAGGCCAAACACGCCAAGGGGCAATATGCCCTGATCGCTGAAGTGAAAAAGGCCAGCCCGTCCAAAGGCCTGATCCGTGCCGATTTCAACCCGCCCGCCATTGCCCGCGCCTATGAAGCGGGCGGCGCAGCTTGTCTTTCGGTTTTGACCGACCAGCCCTCGTTTCAGGGTGCCGCGTCCTTTCTGGTGGAGGCACGTGCCGCAACAACCCTGCCGGTTTTGCGCAAGGATTTTATGTTCGAGACCTATCAGGTGGTGGAAGCGCGCGCCTGGGGCGCTGATTGCATTCTCATCATTCTGGATGCTGTTGATGACCACATCGCCCGTTTCCTGCTCGATGCGGCCGAGGAATGGCACATGGATGCGCTGGTGGAAGTGCATGACCAGATCGAACTCGACCGGGCGCTGGCGCTGGATGCCAAATTCATCGGCATCAATAACCGCAATCTGCGCACGTTCGAGACAAGACTGCATACCTCGATTGAT
>Ga0209344_10005924_pt1 | contig 10306 bp, 11 predicted proteins | sample Cruoilmetagenom6_FD_187293 | JGI IMG/M metagenome (GOLD analysis project Ga0209344, IMG submission 187293) | Oil polluted marine microbial communities from Coal Oil Point, Santa Barbara, California, USA - Santa Barbara Oil Seep Sample 6 (SPAdes)... | ecosystem: Environmental > Aquatic > Marine...
GGATTTCTAGATACTAATAAAACTTCAATATTCATTTTTTTTAGAGCAAAAATTACTGCCTTTGAAGCCCCTCCGGTACCTAAGATCAGTGCTCTCTGATGATGTTCTTTTAGTTGTTTAATTATCGATTTATTGAATCCGTAAACATCTGTATTAAATCCTTTTAACTTACCGTTTTTTAAAATTTTGATAGTATTTACAGCCCCAATGTCATCTGCTTCTTTATCAATTTCATCTAAATAATCCAACACTTCTTCCTTATAAGGAATTGTAACATTCAAACCTCTTAAATTTTTTGTTTTTCGGATAATCTTGGGAAAATTTTTAATTGTATCTATATCAAAATTTTGATATGTGTAGTTGTCTAAATTAAGTTCATTAAACTTTTCATTAAAATAACGTTCTGAAAAAGAATACGAAATATCTTTTCCTATTAGACCATATCTATGCTTTATTTTTTGATCTCTTTCCATAATAGTCAATTAATAAAATAATTGCGATTCCTAATAAAATAAATAATACGGCATACCAAGTTTCAATGTCAGAAAAATTAGGTATGAAACGTTTGTAATTTTCAATGACTTGATTTCCTTTGGAATCTATTAGAAATTCTCCTGCATCGTTTATTTTATAAACTTCTTTTTTCCATGGCCAAACAATACCTAATGACCCCGAAATAAAACCAATAATTAAGGCAGTAACAATTTGATGGTAATGCTTCAAAACATATGCAAGTATGTGTGAAGTAAATACCAAACCAAAAGCAGATCCCAAAGCAAAAGATGCAATAATTTTTAAATACCGAACTCTGATCTCATCTTGTAAAAAACTAAAATCTCCAGAAAAAATATCCGCTAAAGATCTATATAACATATTAACTGAATCAACCAGTAAGAGCACATAATTACCTAATAAGATAAGAATAAATGAACCAGAGAGGCCAGGTAAAGTCATACCCGAGACACCTATAATCCCACAAAAAAATACAAACCATAAATTATCGTTTTCTTTTGCAGGATTCATTAAACTTATTGCAATACCACATGCTATTCCAATGCCAATCGCGATAATATTTTGTAATCTCCAATCTTTAAAATCTTTTGATATATAATATATTGAGCCTACTATTAATCCAAAAAAAGAACTCCAAACATACAATTCATAATTTCTAATTAAGTAATCAAGCAATTGTGAAACACTAAAATAACTAAAAAGACTACCTGCAAATAGTATGACAATAAAACGTCCGTTTGTATATTGATAGAAGCTTCTAAACCTACCATTGAGTAATAATTTAAAAGCTTTACCATTTACTTTTTGAAGTGAATAAATAAGTTCTTCATAAAAACCAGCTACAAAAGCAACGGTACCACCAGAAACTCCAGGCACTTTATTTGCAGCCCCCATCCCCAATCCTTTAAGGAATAAATATAATTTATCAGAAAACTTATCAAGTTTTGCCATAAGCTATAATGCCTTTTTTATCGCCGTTCTTTCTAAAAGAAGAATTATTAAAAAACCTAGAACTATAAAAATAGTGGCTAACATCAACTGATTATCTCCATTATAAGTAAAAGGTGATACACTTTGTTCTCTTAATATTTTTAGTTTCCCGTTTATTATTTCTGATTGTAGCACATCTTTCCATGGCCAGACTTTGTTAAGAGAACCTATAACAAAGCCGGTTAAAACTGTTAAGGTCAGATTACGATATTTTTCAAACATCCATTTTAAAAGACGTGAAAAAGTCAATAAACCTACAATTGCGCCGCAAATAAGCAAGAAAATTGTTTTAAAATCTTTATCATCTAAAGCGTCTAAGGCTGGTTTATATGCGCCCAAAAGCAATAAAATAAAACCTCCCGAAATACCAGGAAGAATCATAGCGCATATCGCCAAGCTTCCTGCTAAAAAGAAAAATAAACTTGACGAATAAGTAGATGACATTGGTGGCAAAATAGTAATATAATATCCAAGTGCAGAGCCAGAAATTAATACTAAAACTGTAACAAAATTCCAATTTTTAATTTGTTTAGCGATATAAATTACACTCGCTAAAACCAAACCGAAGAAAAACGCCCAAACTAAAATAGGTTTATTCTCCAGGAGCCATTTCACAGCCTTTGCCAGTGATAAAATACTCGTAGCAATTCCGAACAATAACGTCAATAAAAAATTTCCATTTATTGATTGCCACATAGATTTAAAACCTTGATCCTTTAAGATTTTGAGTGTATCGAAGTTTACCTTGTTTATAGTTTCTATTAATTCTTCATATATTCCAGATACAAAAGCAATGGTTCCACCTGAAACACCAGGAACAACATCAGCCGCGCCCATTGCAATTCCTTTAAGCCATATTATAAAATAATCGATTAGTCTACGATTCATAAGAAATTTAAAATTAGCTCGTCAAATATAAACATCAAAATTGTTTTGACATTGTTTAAACTAACTTTAATTTAAAATTGACAAAAATGTATAAAAGTCTATTTTTTATACTTACTGAGTAGTTCTTTCACATCTGATTTTTCGAATATCACCGGATATAATTCATAAACAATTTGGTGATATTCATAATCTAGTTGTAAGGCATTCTTCAAGTATTGAAAGCCTTTGGTTTTATTCTGATTTAAGAAATGTAACCCGCTTAGTCTGTATTCAATTTCAGCAAAATCAACATATAATTTTTTTGCTTTATCCAGTACTACAATTGCGTCGGCAAATTCGCCTAAAAAATGCAATACATCTACTAAGGCAACAAATATATCTAGTCTATAATCTTCTAAATCGACACACTTTTGAAAGGCTTTAGCCGCTTCTTCAAAAAGATTCAGTTTCAAATTTACTTCGGCAAATCTTGACCAAAACATTGCATTTTCATCATCAATTTGTATTGCCTTGTTAATAAAATATAAGGCCTTTTGATAATTCTTATTCTTTATATATAGGTTAGTTAGTGCCAACCAACCTTTATCTAACATTGGATCTTCCTTTATGGTAAGATTGTAATATTTTAATGCTGTTTTTTCATCACTTAACTTTTCATAGCATTTACCCATTCTTAAATAGGCAAATGGGGTAGCATCTTCTAGTTCAATAGTCAATTTATAATTTTCGATTGCATCGTTATATCTATCCAGCTCTTCTAAAGTTTTTGCCTTTTCAAGATATGCACCAATGAATTGTTCATCAATTAAAATTGAATAGTCAAAAGCCTTAAGAGCTTCGTCAAAATTTTCGATTATGTAATATTGGCGGCCTAATTGATGCCATGCAATTTCGCAATAAGGATCCTTTTCTATATACTCTTTCAAATAATCAATTGCCTCTATATGCTGATTTTGCATGTCGTAACAATAAATAATATTATATAATGAAGAATAATCGTCATATTCGACTTCCAAACATTTTGCAAAATTCAATCTTGCAGTGTCATAATCATCTAAATATAAATATTCCATGCCGATCATAGAGAGAATATCGACTTCATCATCTGTATACAATAATGCCTGATTCAATGCATTGATTGCATCTTTATGCATATCTTTTTTTGATAATAATGTTGCTTTATGTAAGTATAATTGATCATTCGAAGGTTCTATAACTTCTAACTCAATTAACAGCTTTTCGGCTTTATCAAGTCTATCTTCAAAAATTAATAGCTCAACAAATACCAATTTTAATGAAACCGATGTAGGATGTTGTTTTAAACCAAGATCAATGGCTTTTTTCGCTAATGAAGTCTTACCAATATCCATATAATGTATTATTATTTGTTCAAACTCTGTTGAGTCAAAAAAATAAACATCATTGGTTTTCAGCATTGATTCAAACTTAAACAAAGGTAAATGTCCGCTATTCCCTGGAAATTCATGCATAAAATAAAGCTCTCGGTTCTTATACTAAAAGTAAACTTTGTCTGTTTTTTCGCAACTTAAGTCTTGAAATGTTTTTAACAATTTAATTAACAAGACCTGATGTATCAATTTTCAAAAAATAATGTACCTTTGTATTCCAAACAACGTTTGGATAGCAAAATGGCTCAAAAGATATTACTCAATTCGAAAGATATCCATATCATACTTCATCGATTAGCTTGCCAATTGCTCGAAAATCACATTGATTTTTCAAATACTGTATTAGTAGGTTTACAACCTAGAGGAACTTTTTTGGCTAATAGAATTAGTCAAATTCTAAAAGAGGAGTACAACATTCAAAATTTAAAATTGGGGCAATTGGATATTACTTTTTTCAGAGATGATTTTAGAAGAAGAGATGAACCATTAGAAGCGAATTCAACTAATTTAAACTTTACTATTGAAAATAAAAAAGTAGTACTCGTAGATGACGTCTTGTTTTCCGGAAGAAGTATTCGATCTGCATTAACTGCAATTCAATCATTTGGAAGGCCAGATTCTGTAGAATTATTAGTACTTATCGATAGAAGATTCAGTAGGCATTTACCCATACAACCAAACTATAAAGGAAGACAGGTCGACGTCATAAATTCAGAAAAAGTAAAAGTCATCTGGAAAGAAAACAATAAAAAAGACGCCGTATATCTTATAAACAATAATTAAATGAAGCAGTTAAGTGTAACTCATCTACTCGGAATTAAATATCTTAAACAACAGGATATCGATCTGATTTTTGAAACTGCCAACCATTTTAAAGAAGTAATTAACAGACCAATTAAAAAGGTACCTTCTTTACGAGACATTACAATAGCTAATTTATTTTTTGAAAATAGCACCCGTACAAAATTATCATTTGAACTGGCTGAAAAAAGACTTTCAGCTGATATCATAAATTTTTCTGCCGCCCAGTCATCGGTAAAAAAAGGCGAAACTTTAATTGATACAGTAAACAATATTCTTTCTATGAAAGTTGATATTGTTGTGATGAGACATCCTAATGTTGGTGCAGGAGTATTTCTTTCAAAACATATAAATGCAAAAATTATCAATGCGGGAGACGGAGCACATGAACACCCTACTCAAGCTTTATTAGACTCCTACTCTATAAAAGAAAATTTAGGTTCTGTTAAAGGTAAAAAAGTAGTGATTATTGGAGATATTTTACATTCAAGAGTTGCTTTGTCTAATATTTATGCATTACAGATACAAGGTGCTAAAGTAAAGGTTTGCGGACCAACTACCTTGATTCCAAAACATATAGAAAGTTTGGGAGTTTCAGTAGAAACAAACTTAAAGAAAGCTTTACATTGGTGTGATGTAGCCAATGTATTGCGTGTACAACATGAACGAATGGATATCAATTACTTTCCTTCAATTAGAGAATACACCCAATTGTTCGGTATTAACAAAGAATTACTGGACAGTCTTGGCAAGGAAATTGTTATAATGCATCCGGGACCAATAAACAGAGGTGTGGAAATCACAAGTGATGTGGCTGATTCAAAGCAATCGATTATTTTAAATCAGGTTGAAAATGGTGTTGCTATTCGAATGGCTGTTATTTATTTACTTGCCCAACAGATAAAGCCTGACTAAAATATAATTTATGTAACAATGATAATTGAAAAAGATCAAGATATTACGTACTTAAAAGCCGATGAAAATACAGTTTCAGATTTTTTTATTGTTTTTAAAGAAAAATATAGTAATTTTAAGCGCGCTAATATTATAATAGACTTTTCTGATTTAAAAGGGGTAAAAACAGAAAATATATCACTTTTTTTACAACTTTCGGAAAATCATAGAAATGCTGGCACATCTTTTGTAGTTGTTGTTGAGAGTATTGATTTTGACAGTTTACCTGATAAAATTATTGCAGTTCCAACACTTCAAGAGGCGAAAGATATTATTGAAATGGAAAATATTGAACGAGATTTAGGATTTTAATAAACTAAAATTGCTTATGCTAAAAAAACTACTTTTTATTTTTATTGTTACACTCTCAACCACTGTTTTTGCACAGCAAGAGGAGCCTGATACCATTGTTAAAGACACTACTATGGTATTAAAGGATATTGTAGCATCTCCAAATCCATTTAGTGTTACTACAAAAATAAAGTTTCGGACCTACAAATCTTTTGATGTTGAATTTTCAGTAAAAGATTTAATTGGCAATACTGTCTATTTTCAAAAGTATACAACTAAAGTGGGATTGAACTATATTCCATTCTACAGAGACAAGCTAGATTCTGGAATATATATTTATTCTATTAAAACGAATAATGAAGTTATCTCTAAAAGGATTGTGATTAAGTGAGTATAAAGTTAACCATATTAGGTTGTCACTCGGCTACTCCGAGGACTTTTGCGCACCCAACTTCGCAATATTTAGAAATTAACAATCGTTCATTTCTAATTGATTGTGGAGAAGGAACTCAGGTGCAATTAAGAAAATATAAAATTAAATTTTCTAAAATTGACCATATATTTATTTCACACTTACATGGAGATCATTTTTTTGGTTTAATCGGCTTAATATCCACATTTGGCTTGTTAAACAGGCATAAAGATCTTCATATTTTTGGCCCGAAAGGGATCAAAGAAATTATTAACCTTCAGTTAAAGCTATCTAATAGTTGGTTAAAGTTTGGTTTGCATTTTCATGAATTAGAATCTGCTAAAAGTGAACTTATTTTTGAAGATGAAAATGTAGAAGTTCAGACTATTCCTCTAGAACATAGAATCTATACTAATGGTTTTTTATTTAAAGAAAAAATTGGTGAAAGAAAATTAAATATAATTGCTATTAAACAGAATCCCGAAATTGAAATCTGCGATTACCAAAATTTAAAAAACGGTAAAGATTTTACGAATGAAAATGGGAAAATAATTGATAATGAGATGCTTACCTTTAACCCCCCTAAACAATTAAGCTATGCTTATTGTAGCGATACGGTTTACAAACCTGAAATTGTCTCTTTAATAAAAAATTCAGATTTATTATACCACGAATCTACTTTTTTAGATGATAAAATTGATCTTACAGAGCATACGAAGCATTCTACCGCCAAACAAGCAGCAAAAATTGCCAAACTTGCAAATGTTGGAAAATTAATTTTGGGGCATTATTCAAGTAGATACAATGACATTTCATTGTTTAAAGAAGAAGCCAAAACAACATTTGAAAATGTTACTCTCGGTGAAGCCGGCAAAATTATAACCGTTGAAACGGTTGTAAATAAAGAACTTGTAATTGCACATCAAAATTAATATTGATTTACAGCAAGTAATACAAGATTGCATGCTATTTCTGCTTCAATATTATTCTTCTTAAGTAATTCAATTAACTGTATATTCTCAGTCCCCGGATTAAAAATCACTCTCTTTGGTCTTAAAGAAATAACATAATTATAATAGGCTATTTGCTTTATAGGATTTATATACAAAGTAACAGTATCAATTCCAGTAAAATTTGGCATACCAGTTTCAATTTTTATACCTCCTACCTCTCCTTCTTTAATACCAATTGCTTTTACTTCATGTCCATTAGCAACCAGCCTCAGCATTGCTATATTAGAATACCTATTTGATTTTAATGAAGCACCTAATATTAAGGTTTTTTTAGACATGTGTTAAAGTTAGATAATCATTTGTTAATTGGCGTTACAAACATACAATACTACCCGTCATAATCATATCAGAAACACAGAGTTCCTGTTAGCAACTCACAAAAATTAATAATAATTAAAACTAAAAATCAATTCTAATGAACTTTTCAAGGAAAAATCACAAACCATTTAAAATGACTTCAATTTTTGTGAGTAAAAAAATCATTTATGTACAGTGTTTAGTTTTAAGCTTTAGTATGACAGCTCAATTAGCAAAGGATAGAATACCAAGAAGCGGAAGTATCGCGGGTAAAGTAATTGACGACAAATCAAAGCAACCCATTCCTTATGCAAGTTTAAATGTGTTAAAAAGAAAAGGAACAATTACTTTTAGGGTGAACGACATTTTCAAAAGCATGAAATTTAAATTCAAATCAGCAAATCTATATCCTCAAAATGGTCAATTTAATTGGGAAAGTAGAACAGCTTATTTAGGATTTATGTATCGATTTGGTATTGGTAAAAATAAAAGACGTTCAAGAAAAAACAGAAAAGATAATGAAACTCAAGGAAGTGGATTTATATAAAATTTAAACTTCTCATTTTGGTTTTTAAGGCCTCTTTTTCGTCAAATGCGATTAAGGGGTTTTATTTTTTTTAAGCATCAAAATTTGTACTACCTGCTTTTTTTTAGGATATTGCGAGTTCCAACAAAAAATTAACTCGATTTATTATGAAGAAAAAACTTCTGTCTTTACTATTTTTAATAGTACCTATATTAACGTTTGCTCAAGAAAAAGGATTAGATCAACGAATTGATGAGGGCTTTAAACCCATATCTGACTTTTTTAGTAATGTTATATTTTTTCTTGTTTGGAAAGACCCAGACATTCCGTTCGTATTAATACTATTGGTAGGTAGTGCGGCTTTTTTTACACTCTATTTTTCTTTTCCTAATGTTAGACATTTTTTTACTGCAATTAATGTTGTAAGAGGTAAATATGATGAAGTTGATCACCCTGAAGTTGAAACCGCTTATGGTGATTCAACACCAGGAGGAGATTCAATTGAAACTATACGTGATGAAAGTAAAGATGGTGAAGTGACTCACTTTCAAGCATTAGCGACTGCTGTTTCTGGTACCGTAGGTAATGGAAATATTGCTGGTGTTGCATTAGCAATTGCACTCGGTGGACCCGGAGCTACATTTTGGATGATTGTTTGTGGTTTTTTAGGAATGTCAACAAAATTTGTTGAATGTACCTTAGGTGTTCAATATCGAGATGTTGACGAAAATGGTGTAGTTTATGGAGGGCCGATGTATTATATTAGTAAAGGACTGAAAGAAAGAGGTTTTGAAGTATTTGGAAAAATAGCTGCCGTTATTTTTGCGATTTTTTGTATCGGGGGTTCTTTTGGTGGTGGTAATGCCGCCCAATCTAATCAAGCTACTATCGTCTTAAAAGAATTAATGGGCCTAGAAAGTACTATGGCCGGCACAATAATAGGAATCATAATTGCAGTTATAGTAGGTATTATTATTATTGGAGGTATTAAGCGAATAGCTTCTGTTACAGAAAAAATCGTTCCTTTTATGGCACTTTTGTACCTATTTGCCTGCTTATATATAATTGGAAGTAATTACGGATTAGTTGATGACGCATTAGGTTTAATTTTTAGAGAAGCCTTTAACCCAAGAGCAATTGGTGTTGGTGGAATTATTGGTGTTTTATTAGTAGGATTTAAAAGAGCCGCGTTCTCAAATGAAGCTGGAGCAGGTTCGGCATCAATAGCACACTCTGCTGTAAAAACTAAATATTCTGCCTCTGAGGGCTTAGTAGCATTATTAGAACCTTTTATTGATACTGTTGTTATATGTACCATGACCGCTTTGGTAATTATTATCTTTAATTTTGGAGGATACTTCGAATATGGTGGAGATGGAACTGGTGCCGTGTTAATTGATGGTATGGCCTATGAAGGTGCCGGTATTACAGCTAAAGCGTTTGCTCAATATATTCCGTACTCTAATGTATTCTTAACTGTTGCAGTATTTTTGTTCGCAATTTCTACAATGATATCATGGTCATATTACGGACTGCAATCTTGGAAATTTTTATTCGGGAGAGGAAAAACTGCTGATTTAGTTTACAAATTATTATTCTTAATTTTTATTGTTATTGGAGCTGCAGCAAGTATGAAATCTATTTGGGATTTCTCTGATGCAATGATTTTTGCAATGGTATTCCCGAATATGGTAGGTTTATACTTCTTGTTCCCTGTTGTTAAAAAACAATTGAACAGATATATGACAGCTATAAAAGAGTCAAAAGAATAAGAGTATAAAAATGAATAATTTCAAATCCCATTTCTGGTATCATAAAAGCCAACGAAATGGGGTTTTCTTTTTGGCACTGATCATAATTGTTTTGCAATTAGTTTACTTTTTTGTAGATTTTTCTCCTAAGAATGAAACAAATCTAAATTCCGACGAAATTATCACTTTTCAAAAGGAAATAGATTCTTTAAAGCTTATTGAATTTGAAAAACGAAAACCAAAAGTTTTCCCATTTAATCCTAGCTTTATTACTGATTTTAAGGGTTATCAATTAGGAATGTCAACCGAAGAAATTGATAAATTACTAAAACATCGAGCAGATGGAAAATATATAAATTCCATAAATGAATTCAAACAGGTTACCGGTATTTCAGATAGTTTGCTAAATAAAATATCTCCTTATTTTAAATTTCCTGACTGGATGACTAATAAAAATAAGA
>Ga0209344_10005925_pt1 | contig 10300 bp, 23 predicted proteins | sample Cruoilmetagenom6_FD_187293 | JGI IMG/M metagenome (GOLD analysis project Ga0209344, IMG submission 187293) | Oil polluted marine microbial communities from Coal Oil Point, Santa Barbara, California, USA - Santa Barbara Oil Seep Sample 6 (SPAdes)... | ecosystem: Environmental > Aquatic > Marine...
TATAGACAACTCACATGACACGGTGACCTGTTACGGTTGTGAGTTGTCTATAAAAAGACCGGTGCCACTTAAAAACGCAATTGACGCTTGGAATACAAGAGACGGTGTGAAATTATTATGAAAAGAATGAAGCTAGTTTCAGCAACCTTCGCGGGAAACGTTCACGAGTCAGTTAACCAGATTAATAAGTTAGGTCTTGCTAACGAAGTAATCAGCATAAATCATGCATCTGGGTCACCGCAAACACAGATTGTTTTCAGAATGACCGTTGATGAAGCAAACGCATTCAAAGCAAGACAACCTGGGGGCAGTCACCCTGATTTTGACCCAACGCATGATGACCCACCAGAACCGAAAGAGAGTGATAGTTATACGTGAGTGGTCCCAGTGGACATAAATTGCCTGATTGGACCCGCCCAGGACGCGATATTAGCCATGTTAAAGACAAACAAGGCTATGAACGCTCTATGCGCTACTACCGCCAAATACATCAGGCAACACCCCCATGGTTGCCAGAAGTCGATAGGGCACGAATCAGAGCCATCTACAAAGAGTGTAAACGTAGAAGGGCGCGCGGTGAAAACGTCGTAGTTGACCATATTGTACCGTTAATGTCCGACGTGGTGTGTGGGCTACAAGTGCCTTGGAATATGCAAATTATTTCCTATGCTGCCAACAGTAAGAAATCAAACATTTATTGGCCAGATAACCCACATGAAACAATTGATTTCGCGGGTGAATTTGAACCTTACCAGATGAGGCTATTTTAAAATGACAAGAGACGAATATTTAGATTCATTAACTTGGGTTAAAGGTTTTCCGCCACGAGACGAAGAATTCAAGTTTCAAAAACCGCTTGCTTTCAAATATGAGAACGGCGCACGTGAAATCGTGGGTGAAAGTAATTTACATGGTTGGATTGGTGACGATGAAACGTGCAACGATTGTACAACTGATTGTCTAAAAACGTGTGTCACCCACTACGCCTATCTGTACGATGACGAGCCGATCGATCAACCCGAGCAAATGTATCACGTGTACCACGTTCATTCTCGAATAGGTATTGCTGATAACACGTTTCGATACATCGATAATATATACCACTTAAAACGCCCGTTAATTAAACCGGGGGCATTCGCTGATTTGAAAATGTTCATTCTTGACGATTTAAAATTGACGGGTTTAACCACAAAGAAGATCAACCTTGCAGGAATAACCTCGTTGGGTGTATTGTCCCAGGTTGACTACGACGCCTACATAAAAGAAGACATGCGTCTTTTTGAGTTGAGAAAAGCTGAAAAATTGAAGGAAGAGAGCGACAATGATGCTGGCTGATATAGGCATTGGTAAATTTATATTGCTGGCAATCCTTGTATTTTGCACATCGTATATTGTTGTCTATTGGGTTCTCACGATGGTGCAAGATGCCGTGAAGGGTTACGGATTCAGGCCACTCTATCGACTTGGGTACGTGCTCACTCTTTTTTTCACAATGTTTCTTGATTGAGGTATTACATGATTGATTATATTTTAGATTTTAGGTTTAACAGTCTGCTTGGGCTGGGGTTGTATTGGACGCCTTTCTTATTGTGCGCGTACGGTTACATTGTCAAAACAGCAAGAAATTATTTAGAGGACAAGAGACGGTGTACACAATCCACGTACATGCCCACTGACACAGTGGGCGATATCGTATACAGAATGTTCCTAACGGTTTGCCCAGTAGTGAATTTGTTCACTGCCATATTTGATGTTTTCCCAGAAGTGTTTAACCGTTTTTTCAAACACCTGGGTAAGTTTTTAAATCAACCTATGGTGAAAAATAAAGGGGAGGGTAAATGAACACTTTTCTTTTGGTTGGTAGCTTAATAATTGTTGTAATATCTCTGTGTTTTATTTTTTATCGCACTGGTATTGCAGACGGTGATCTTGAAGCTAAGCAGTACGCGAGAGATTCAGGTTCTTTTTACGTACAAGGTGTTTCTTACGTAGTTGTTGAGCGTGACAAATTAATACCACATAAGGACTATATACCGGGTAAACTAGTTTGGTACGGAAATGTACCAGAATCACCAATACCTAAAACAACCGAAGATGTAAGGAAAGGGTAACACAATGAAATATTTAACACTTGCACTTTTACTATTTAGCTCGTTTTCGCTGGCACAAGAAGATCTGGTGTTTTTCTCGAACAACCCAACTACTAACGGTTGTCCGGGCATTATCACATACGAGTTAGAAGATCACAGCAAATTCCCCCCAGTAGTTGTAGCAAGACCAATATTGCCAGCAAGAACGGGCGACTCAACTACGTTGCTTGGTTTCGAAATTAGTGTGTCATGGGCCTTAAACCCAGGAGCAGTGTACACACCTGTTGCCGGTAGTGATTTCGTTGCTACGGACATGGCCAATTGCAAGGTATGCTCTTGTACATCACAATTAATTGTCACACGATGCGCAAACACGGTAGGTGCTGCCGCATCGTGTGTACCAAAAGACCCAAACAACCGTATTACCCACTGGAGCATTACTAAATGAAGTATTTAATCAGTACCATCTTATTTGTTTTTTCAGTTTCATCTTTTGCGCAAACCACATACCCAGGGAGCATTTCAGCCGCTTATCAATTGGGTGGTAGTTATTATAAAACCTGTAGAGCTGCCAAGGTTGGCGCAACGACAGCGGCAACGGTCTACTCTAACTTGAGTGCTTATTGTGACGAGGATGACCCAAACTTTAGTCAGATAAATTTCTACAGTTGCACGCTGCCTTCTGGTGATCCTTGGTTCTTGAAAGTATCAAATGACGACGGTGATTTAAAATGCCCAGGTCAAACAACTTTTCACCAAACAGCTTACACGCTGATTAACCCGGTAGCTGGGAGTTATTACAAGACGTGCACAGATGCGTATTTGACCGCAACACATGTCGATGCTGGCATTTATGTACCAGCTGTATTGCAGGCCAATTGCGGCGGGATTACGTCTATATTGCCAATTTACGGCAACTGTTCTCAAAACTCTCATGGTTTTTATGAAGTCAGCAACCATGACGGGCAACTTGTTTGCTCTGATTAAAAATGGGATTTTTCAGTAGTCTTCTAATCTCAGAAGAAATTATAAAAACGGCTTCCAGTGGCATCTATGACGGAGTTGATAAAGCGTTTTATACTAAGGAAGAGCAAACAGAAGACGATATAAAAAGGCTGGATGCTTACTTGAAATATATCGATTCATCCAAACCGCAAAATTTAGCGCGGCGATGGATATCGTTAGTTGTCACTATCGTATGGGCAATAACTGTCCTTGTCGGTTTTATCGTTGGGCTTATTTTCGCTGATGACAAGACCGCATTCATTTTAGATTTCATTCCTATCATGGTTGTTCCACCATTCGTTACAATTATCGGCTTTTACTTCGGTAAACAATTGCTGGGTCTAATGAATCGTGGTCAATAAATGACCAGCCCGTCGGAATGTCTTAGTTTACGGTAGCTAAATTTTTAAAAAAAGCTCGCATGGTTGCGAGCTTTTTGTTTTAAGTTAGAGTATTGCTTGGTGATACGTCAGATAGATTACGCAAACTGCAATCATCCCTATTAGTGGTACAGTTACTGCGTAGAATAGTTTGGAAAATTGCAGCTGTTCAGTGTTTAACATTTTATAAATTCTCTTCGTTGTTAAGTGCACGCTCTTGGTTTTATGGCTTCTGATAACGTGGTTGTGCACGCCCACGGTACAGAATTTTTGGTTAAGTCTGGTGTCAAGGTTAATGTTGGGGCTTTAATTTTTGAATCGACAGCGTCAGTATATGTAACTGTGATTGCACCAGTTGTTTTTGCGATCGCAATTGTTTTTACATGTTTTGTTGAGGTAGGAAATGACCAACCGCGTGAATAATCGGCTGACGCACTTCTGCCGTCCATTGCAAAATTCTCAAGAACCAACAATTTAGCTTCGGATGCTAATAACATGCCCTCACTCACTTTGGGCTTAGCCATATAATTAGAATACGCAGGAAGGGCGGCAGACGTTAATATGCCAATTATGGCAATAACTATCATTAACTCGATCATTGTAAAACCACTAGTATTTTTTTTCATAATAGTCTCTTTGTTACAGGTTACTAACTGACAAACGCGCGCGAATCCTTGAACACGTCACGAAATAACCGGAATATCCGATTATGGGATAATTATAAACACGTCTTATTATATTTCAAATTCTGAAAGGGACGGATCTCTTTATGATGAACGCATTGAACTCGCACAATGGTAGAAATTTCGCATCATGGTTGAAACAGCAACGTAAGTTGAAGGGGGTGACTTCTGTTGAGTTGGCAAAACTACTTGATGTACCACAATCGCTTGTCAGCAAGGTTGAAAACTGCAATCGACGGTTAGATGTTGTTGAATATTACTACTACTGTTGCGCCCTTGGGATTAATCCATGTGACGGAATTATATATTTGAATAATCAAAACAGGGTTAACAATCTTCGTTTCGGTTATATCAAATTTGAGAAATAATTCACAAAAAATAATAATAGGCGTACCGTTTTACGGTAGACATGTACACCTATTAGGGTGTATATTCACAAGACATAACCCAAGAGTGGTGTATTGTGAATATAATTTCAGTATTTAAAAAGTTTGAAACCAACGAGCAATGTATTGCTCACCTTGAGCGTGTGCGCTGGAAACATGGCGTGAAATGCGCCTATTGTGACTCCTTCCATGTAACAGCTTGCCCCAAAGAGCAACGTCACCACTGTAACAAGTGCAATAAGACGTTTTCGGTCACTGTAGGGACCATATTTCACCATACACACTTGCCACTGAAAACGTGGTTCTTAGCCTTAGCTCTCATGCTAAACGCCAAAAAAGGGTTGTCAGCTCGTCAGTTGGCGCGTGATTTGGAAATCAACAAGAACACAGCATGGCGTATCACTATGAAAATACGTGAAGCCATGGAATACGACGGTGAATTGTTAACCGGTATTGTGGAAGTGGATGAAGTGTTTATTGGTGGTAAGCCCAGGAAGCGCAACGAGCACAAGAAAAATGCAGCATACCGAAAGCCTAAGTCACCGATCCTGGGAGCAGTGAGCCGCGAATCAGGGCAAGTGATCACCCAGGTGTTGAGCAAGGAAGCATCAATCGACGCCGATCTTCTCAATGGGTTCATTAAGCGAAATGTGAATATTGACAAGACTTCAGTTCTGCTTACTGATGAGTACAGCGGCTATTCGTCAGTAAGTAAGTTTCTTAGCCATCTTACAGTCAACCATAGCGAGAGATTCGAAGGTGAGGACGGTGTTAACACCAACACTATTGAGGGATTCTGGGCTATCGTGAAACGTGGCATTGTGGGTCAATACCACAAAGTCAGCGAATATTACTTGCCCAGGTACTTAAATGAATTCAGCTTCCGTTACAACCATAGGAAAATTGAAATGGAAGCTGTTTTTGATAAAGTGATTATGAAGGGGTTATCTTCTCAGGTATAACCATTTTGCCCGTGTAGTTGGGGTTCTCAGTAGCGGGCCTTGCTATGCGTCGTTCTTTGCTAAATTTGAATTCTGAGCACTTACCGTGGGGTATGACCGGGAACATTGCGTCAGCTCCAAAGATTGAACAGAACAGATCAATGTTGCTATTGGTTGCACTTTTCAGGTACCCAAAGCAGCGGTGACAATTTTTACACACCTCATGGTTTTCAACATAATTTATACTCTCTTTTAATATGTCTAGTTGGTTGATTTCGTTTTCTAATGATGACATTTCACAGCCTTTCTTATTTGAAATAGTTCGAACAACTGTCGACAAACGACTTCAACCCTTGATTCTTCACGCGTGCGCGAGAGTCTTTGTCCTCATGTGAATCGCAGATAGTCATGTTGCCGACTCTAAAACGCCAGCCAAAATTTGCATTGTGACAAGACAGGTTGATACTAGAACTCATTAGGTCTTCTGTCTTGTCGCAAAATTTACAATTTTCACAGCTATACTCGCTGTTTTGGTCGGCTTCTCGATAGTTTATTTTCTTTTTTATTTTTTGAATATTATAAATAGCCTTATTCACTGGTCACCTCTTTTTTGATAGACGAAAATATACTTCTCAATTTACCCTTATCTTTACGAGGCTTGAGAGTATGCAGATCACAGCTAGCGGTCTTATCCACTTTAAATTCAAAAACTTCAAACACAGTACACAAATATAGATCTTCTCGACGTTCGCCAATTTCCAACTTGCAATGCTCGCAGTCAACGCAACGCTCTGTAGTTGGGATATAACTAATTCCTTCTTTGATGATATGCAGTATTAAATCGTTTTTTTCCATTATTCCACTCCGTACTTGTTCGTTGTACATGGTGTATGTTGAGCGTTATGGTAATATTGTGCAAGCAAATGTCGACTTAATATATTTGCTATCCTAAAACAGAAAAGTGAGATTAAAATGAGCAATTTAGAAACTGCAATAGAGAGTTTGGATAAAACAGTTGAGGAATTGAACGGGCATGTTGAGAATATAGATAAGGAGTACGGTGAACGTGTAACCAAGTTAGAAAAAGCATTGAAATGCCTAGTTCCCAATGAAATCACCGATAAAGAACTTGTTGAAGCCATGACCAGTTCTGAACAAAAAGAGTCAGTATTCAACGTTCTAGCGATGATCGAATCCCAATGGGGGATGGCGTATAAATACGAGACGGCATTTAAAAATTACCCGGAAATCATTGACGAAATGAGCAAGAGTGTTGACCGTAGAATACCGTTGCTCATGGATAAAATAATTGCTGACATACGGATGTTGCACGTGTACATGAAACAAGATAAGTAGGAATACTACAGACTAAGGTAGTACACAGTACACCCAACGCGAGTTATGATTGTTCTACCTCATAAGAGGTTAATTTAAACAACTATTAGAGAAACACCATGAACGTGAAAAAAATAAAAGCCGAACTTCAAAAAGCAGCTGACACCAGATGCAAAGCATCAATGTTCCAATTGCAAGTTCTGTTAAACATCGACGCTATAATGGCTAAGGATAACCCAAAGCAGTTTTGCGCTGATGTGGGTATGCCGCCCAGTTACACTCAAGAGGTGCAAAGTATGATCAAACTTCACAGTGTAATGACGAACGAGAGATTGATATTAGTGCGTGTGCCTGAATCACTCGTTCAACCTGCAAAACAAGAACCGGTAAAGACCAAAGGGAAAAAGTAACCATGAGCGGCGATTCACTGATTTTTGACGGTTTAGTGGCGTTGGGGGTGATCGGCGCATTGGGTTGGTGTATATCGGATGATATTTCAAATTGGTTTAGTCCACCTAGTCACCTTCGAGAGATTGAAACCACAAAAGATGTACATGCCAACAGTGACACTATTCTTCGTGATTACGAAATCAACGAGCATAGCGCTGACAGCATATACAAAGATAAAGTGGTCGAAATTACAGGCAAGGTATCGGGAATTGGTAGTGACATTTTCAATTCGATATATCTGATTATGGGTGATGGGTTCAAGCAAGTTCAAGCCTACTTTGATGAAACTGAAAGAACGCTTTTGAGAGGCGTCAAAGTGGGTGAAAAAATAACAGTGCGGTGCCTGGGCGACGGTGAGCATATGTTCAACGTTGTTTTCGACAATTGCGTTATTGTTATTTACTCATCAGGTAGATAAACCAAACCCCTCAATTGAGGGGTTTTTAATTTGGAGTACGTATGTATAAGATACTAATTGCAGCGCTTCTCAGTTCCACCTTGGGATATGCTGACGATGTGAAGATCACAAGTGATGAGTTGGCCACACGTGCGGTACTAAGTCGGTTGACGGGCATGTGTAACATGTTCAGATTTATAACCAAAGTCAGCGTGAAAGATGGCTATGAGAACTCGCGTTTTTTCGTTGAACAAGTGGACCGACTTTTTACCGCGTCGATTAGAAAGAAAGGTGATGTGTTGACCAAGGACGTGAAGAACACCCCGCAATTTTGCACAATCATTGGTAAGGAGCTGCGAACCTTTGATAAGTTACACGAATTGACGTTCGAACGATAGCCCAAACTAACAAGGTCGATTAGTCGGCCTTTTTTCAAAAATCGCGCTACCGTAAACTAAGACATTCCGACGGGGTAAAAAAACTAGACAGCACACCATGGTTGGTGTATAGTGAGGTTCACATTCATTTAAACAGTAGGTTTTACTATGGGGTTAGATTGCTCGCACGATGCGTTCAGCGGTGGCTATGCTAGGTTCAATCATATGCGTTATAAAATATTATCCGCTGCCGTTGGACGCACCATTATACCGTTTGAGCCTAAATCAGATAAGTTTCTTGCTGGCCTATTTGGTGAATGCAATGTGACATATGAAAATTTAGGGGGCGAATGGAAAACCGTTCCGGAAGAGCCGTTGATGATTCTAATTGCTCATGCTGACAATGAAGGTTTCATAACCCCAGAACATTGTATTTTGCTTCACAATCGAATACTTGAATTGATGCCCGAAATAGAGAAAATAGTTGACGATAGTTATCAACTCGGGTTGATTCAAGCGTTTGCAGCGGGTTGTCTGCTAGCGCACAGTGAGGGCGAGAGATTAGAGTTTCGTTAATGATATGAAATACCATTACAGATGTTCAAGACAAGTGTGTCAGGCTCGCCACACCTTTAATATGAAACTGGAGCACTATATTCGCCCCAAGAAATGCACCCGGTGCGGTCACACAAAGTTTAGAGCTGACAGGTACCGTGACACCATAGAGTTAAAAGCTACCTGTCGCTGTGATGGTTACAACTATCCGCACAGGCCCACTACTGGGGTGTGGTGCATCAAACACAAAACAGGTCCAACTGAGGAACATTATAATGATAGATACGGCTGAAGAATTCGCACACACTTGTCATTGGCCCACGTGCACAGTGCCAGTACCTGAGAAAATGTGGGGCTGTAAGGGACACTGGTTCAAGCTGCCGCCCGCTATTAGAAACGAAATCTGGCGAACCTATGTCCCAGGTCAGGAAACTCGTAAAGATCCTTCAGAAGCTTACCTAGTTGCGGCTGACAAGGCCCACAAATGGGCTTTGAGAAATCCAGACAAAATTGAAATTGACAAGACGTGATTTTCAATTTTGACAAGACGTGATTTCTAAATAGTCAATATGCTCGTTTTTTGAGCGAATCGGCTATTTTTTGATCGACAGGGGACTGATCAAATTTTAACCAGTAAAGGGTAGGGTAGGGCGCTGATAAAATGAACGATTTGAGCAAAAAGTGCGCTGGTAGCGCGAAAAATCAACAGAACGATCAAAAAAACACAGCTGAAAATAGATTACATGCAAGCGAGCACGATTGTCTAGTTAAACCGGTCGGCATTAGTGGGGAAAAAGTTATTCCCGTGATGGATCACCCATTGGGGCGCGCTTGGAGCCAACCAAAACGACAGGATATCATTATCAACGCCACACAAGCTTTTATAAGCGCGCGTTCGTTTAACTGCTTACATAACTATTCGCATTCTCTCCCCAGTGGGGTATATAGCGGTAAAATGTGGAAACAGTTAACCCGTGACAAGTCCCAGGTAGAACATTGGTGGCTATGTTGGTTTGTTGATTCAACTGTCTATCCCAACTCATGCACCACTAACCGTAGAAAGATAGTCATATTATGAGTCATTTTAAGATTGAGAAGAAACACGAGGGTTGTTTTATATTTGGCGCGCCATACGGTTATAGTAGAAGGCATGACCAAAGATTAATAAAATTTGAAGTCATCAAAGTAAAACGTAAATACGCAGACTTGCGCGAATTGGGTCGAATGTATGAAACGATACACACGCGTTGTCTTGATAAAGGTATATCAGAAGAATGTTACCGATCTGGTATTCGCGGCAGCTCTGACGGTTATGAATGGTTTGAGACTGGTGAGGATTATTATGAGTACTGTGAGCACGCTAGAAAGTTAGATGTTACCCAAAGTTTTTTTCATAATGACTACTTGCGCAGCTACAACAAGCTGTCTAGGGATGAAATGAGCGCTATCCATAAAATAATTGAAAAATATTTATAAAACCTGTTGACGTACACCATGGAAGGTGTACAATGCTTGTCATCAAGTCGAGACAACAATTTAACGGAGTATCACCCAAGTATGAATCAGGAAAACCGCGAGAGAAGCCTATCACGCAGCATAGGCGTTAAGATATCGAACCTTAATGATTATAGTGACGGTTTCTCCTTTACGGTCGAAACTGAATTAGAAGCGTACAAGGCTGCGTATAAGTACAAGCACGCT
>Ga0209344_10005926_pt1 | contig 10300 bp, 6 predicted proteins | sample Cruoilmetagenom6_FD_187293 | JGI IMG/M metagenome (GOLD analysis project Ga0209344, IMG submission 187293) | Oil polluted marine microbial communities from Coal Oil Point, Santa Barbara, California, USA - Santa Barbara Oil Seep Sample 6 (SPAdes)... | ecosystem: Environmental > Aquatic > Marine >...
AGTGGGGAACCATGAAAAAGTTAAAGCAGGAGAAAGATGTTGTGGGGGTTTATATTTCGGGGCATCCGTTAGATGATTTTGCAACCGAAATGAAAACTTTTTGCACATGTCAGGTAACCGACTTCAATGATCTAGAGCGCTTTGTAAATAAAGAGATGGTCTTTGGTGGCATTGTAGGTGATGTACAGCATCGCGAGTCGAAAGCTGGAAAAGGCTGGGCAATTTTCTCGGTGGAAGATTACCAAGACAGTTTTGAGTTTAAAATTTTTGGCGAAGAGTATTTAAAGTGGCGTCATTTCTTGGTGCCCAATAGCTTTATTTATGCGCGTGTCTTTGTTAAAGAAGGTTGGACCAATAGAGATACAGGGAAAAAGGGCGATCCACGGATACAATATAATAGTATGCAGTTATTGCATGACGTTATGGAAAATCAGGCGAAAAAATTAACGCTTCAAATGCCTTTAGATGAGGTCTTGGAAGAGCGTATTGATTTTCTAAAAGAACTGTTTAAAACACATGCGGGCGATAAACAATTACACTTTACGATCTACCAACCGAAAGAAAAAGTAAAACTAAGCATGCCAAGCCGCAGCCAAAAAGTGAATATTTCGAAAGAGTTATTGCAGGAATTGGACAGAGAACAAGTGGGTTGGAGGTTGAATTGAGATAGAGATTAAAATAAAATGTAATTAATGAAAAACGAAACGGAAGCCTATAATTTGGCTCAAAGAGGCATGGCTGATCTAAAAACTGCTGTGCATATGATATTAATTCAAGCTGAAAGCGATGGTTTGAAAAATGCTGAAATAGGTAGAAAACTAGGGATATATGGAGGCCACGATGGTCAACATCAAGGTCATATTTCTCGAACGATATTAAGTATGTTGGGCGATGAAGGTGTGGCGGATCAAGATAAGGATTCTAAAAAGTGGAAAATTAAATAAAATGTAGGCATCTTATACATTTAAGATAATTTGGAATTATCCAATTTTTTCTAATGGTTAAAAGCGATATTTTTAAATTAGACTTTGATTCCAAACTTTTTAACTTTATCCAAAGCATCATTTACAATTTGCAATCTTCTAAGGTCAATGTTTTCTTGTTTTTTGATCCTCGTAATAACTGTTTTTATTATGCTTAATTCTTTAAAACTTAATTTTCCAGTTTGCTCACCTAATGCAATTACTTTTTTCCATGTATCACTTTCAACAAGCTTTAATCTATTATAAATTACTATTGGATCGATAAGGTCTTTTTCTTCAAGTTTACTTAGCTTAACAATTGAATCAAAATCTATGTTTTTATTATTTAATAAATTTATTATTTCAATTCCTTTAGCAATTTCAAGTTCAGTTAGACTTCCATTTCTCTTCAACTTACCTCGAATATTTGAAACATAATTTTGTTGTACTATGGAAAGTGTGTCTGTATTAATATTATAAAAACACAAACCATCCCAAAAACGTAAACCTAATGATGTTATTTTTTCTAAAGCGTTATATTTTCTAGTTTCTGCAATTTGGTCTATATCAGTTTCATATCTTAATTTGAAGTCCTTATCAGTGATTAAATATTTTTCTATAATATCTAAATTTATAGGATGTTTAGTTAAGCCCTTTAATTTATCCCAATTTTTTTCACTTTTAGCCGCTTCGCTAATTAATAAAACGTTCAAATTCGTAAAAAATTCATAAACAAATATTAGAAGCTTTTTAAGTTCAATTTGAAATTCTTCACTAATATGTTGTTCATTCCAAATTTTACCTAAATCTAATCTGTTTTTAGTAATATAATGTAGATAGGCCAAAGCGTAAGCAACAGTATGTGATTTTATATTAGTGTCTCCAATTGGGTCTTGATTCTTTCTTCCAAAAAGTTTATCTGTCGCTTTGAAAAGTATAGCATTAGCAATAATATCTTCCCAATATATTTTATTCGGTTTTTTCTTTTTAAATTCTTTTTCAACATCACGCAAGAAAGCGTTATAGTTTTTTTGAGCTCCTTTGGAAACATGATATGGTTGCAACTTCCAAAGATTCATATATTTTGAAACTTCGGACTTAATAACTAATTGATGTCTTGGATATTTTAATTTAAAAGCATTTTGCTTACTTTTTGTAGGTTCTTTATTAAGAGCTTCTCTATACTGACCTTTAACTCTTTCAAAAAACCATATTGATTGTTTATTTTTATCATCGACATCTATGGCATAGGTAGTTCTTGATAATTCTTCTAAACGAATTAAAAAAGGATTATTGGAAGTTAAATCTAATTCAGAAACCTTATTTTGACTATTCGCATATCTTGATATAAACGGTACTGTTTCATTTTTCTTTTCTTCATTTTTTATAACAGTTAGTTTCATTTGCACAAAAACATCTGAAATATCTGCTTCCTTATATTTTTTGGAAGTATGAAAAAGTGATGCAGTTGTTTGACCTCCATTTACAATTTGAAAATCTTTAACAGAAACTAAAACTAATTGATTTTTATCATTTAATTTAGTTCTTACTTCTTGTGCAGTAGCAGCTAAACCGTTATTATAAGGCAAAAACATATGTGGTTCAAACCTAATTGTATCACGAATTCCTCTATTCACTTTACCTGTCTGTTGCAAAAATGCTCTAACATTACTTTCTAATAATCTCGTTCCATAATTTCTATACATAGCTGCTAGCACAGCGCCTGAAACAATAGCTAGATAACATTCATAAAGGTCGTTTTTAGAAGGCATTTCTAAACAGGGAATTACTTCTCCCATAATTTCTTCAAAATCTATTTCAATAGGTTCACGATTCCCAGTTGATTGAGAAAGTCTATGTAATCGTTCAACATCCCAGATTTTAAAATTAATTAATACATCTTCAAGATTTTTTAGCCTAAAATTAGAAGGAGGGTCATGAGGAATATCTCCATTAGATAGAATGAAAATATTAACGCGAATAATATTCTTAAATTGTTTTTTTAAAACAGTTGCTAAACCATAAGCTTCTGTGGAAGGTTCAATTTCATCGAGGTAACCTTTTAAAGCGGCATTAATAAAACCTGTCGACCATTTTATAAACTTATCAAAATCTCCCTTTGCTACTCTATAAAGTTGGTTTGTATCTTTGTATGAAGAAATAAAAATATCTATATTTTCATAGCCTTCTTCTAAAGCATATCCATTAATTTTGAATTGAATGTTTTCGTTTTTATTTTCTTTAATATAATGACATAACCTAACACCTTCTGTTTCACCTGCTTCAGTTAATGTTTCCATTACATATTCAGTAAATTTATTTTCCTTAGAATCTCCATTTTCATCAGAATAAACTAAAGATTGTACTTCATTATATAAATTCTGTATAAATAATTCCAATTCAAAATCTGAATTGTTATTCTTATTATTTGTCATCTATTATTTCATTTAGAAATTCAGTAAATGAGATTTCAAAATTTTGACAAGAACTCAAATCAATATCATATGATATTTTTGAAATTGATTCATTTACCATTAATGCAGTTATTTTTGGAAACTCAGAAGTTACATTATAATATTTCTCATCCCTTATACGATAGCCGATTTCATTATATTCAACCTCTAATTCAGGAAAAACACCGAGATTAATCAATTTTACATTAAAAACATTTAACAAATCTATATCACTATTTAATAACAAGCGAATATCGTTTATGAGACTTAACAAAGTAGTTCCGTCTGGAAATTCATATAATTTATAAAAGGCTATAAAAAGTTTGTCTAATCCTGAAATATCTAATTGATATTCATTTGAAATTTTAATTGTTTGTGAATTTGAAATTGAAGTTTTTACTTCAATAGCTTTAGCATTAGTATAGAAATCCTGATTAGTACCATTTGGAGCTTTCCAAGCATTTATAATTTGTTTATAATTATTTTCTTTTAATACTTTATTTAAAAAATATAATTCACCAAAAAGCCCTCTTTGTTGTTGTGGCGTTAAAAGGTTTGTTGAAAATTTTCCAAATAATTTTTTCCAATAATTAATTCGCTTTGATATGATATTAAGTGCAATTTCAGAATTATTAATATCCAATAATGAGTTTATAATATCTTCAATAAATACAATAAAAATATCTGTTAATTCTTCGTCTAAAAGGATTATGGCTAACTCTTTTTTATTTGAACTAGGTATAATTTGTACTTCTACACCTATAAAACGTTTCAAATAATTCTGATGGATATTAATATTAGAATCTAATTCAAGGAGGAATATTTTCGCATTTGAAAAAGTAATTGTGCCTATAAAACATGTTAATCCAGAAACCTGAACAACACGCTCCCGAAAAACTTTGTTTTTGGAGGTATTTAGTTGACTATCCCAAATATCTTTTATGCTATTCATCTATGTCATCATCTTCTTGAGAGTATTCAAAATCAGGGTTTATTGGCCTTGCAGCAAATTCTACTTTTCTCTCATTAGGAAATTCTGGTATAATTACTCCAAAACCAACCAACGGAATATTTTCATCTAAATCTGGAGAAATTCTAGGGTCAAATGGAACAACGACCAATAAAGGTGTTTGTGAGTTCTTCCTTCTTTCCTTTATTTCATTTTCAGATGGATTTGCTTCTTCAAAATTTAAATCAACCATTCTTGCTCTTTTATCAAGAATAGCATTTTTACCATTCTTAACTGACAATTCATTCTTTCCATCGTCAAAATTTCTTGCAGGTAAACCACCATTTATGATTTTATCTTTCAGAATAAAGTCATGCTTTAATGTATTTAAACCATTAATGATTTCTGCTTTAGCTGTTACTTTATTTCTAGAATTTAGTATTACTGCTAAATTCCAATTGTCTAAATTCCCTTGATTACTTTGAGTAGTTATATAATTGCAAAGAGTATCCAAATCATGATAGTCCTGCTGATATGATTCTAAAAATGTTACAATTTTTGATGCTGAAATATTATTCCAAAGTAATTCATTTGCTTCTTGTCTATTAGGTTCAGATAATGTGTTTAATAGAAATGCAAAACTGTCATAATTGCTTTTTACTATTTTAGAATCTTTATTGAAAATAAAAGTTTGCTTTGTTTGACCTGAAAAACCAACATTAATTACTTCATGGTCTCGCATTTTTGCAGCACTAGTTATTTGTAATCTATTAATAGCGACCATTTCTGGATGCGTTCTCACTTTTAATTGATAATGAGATGGCGTTTTGTTTTGTGATGCCATATTATTAAAATCCACTTTCATTTCTTCAGTAGCTAAAGTAATATGCCTATACCAATTTATTAATTGCTCTGTTGTGTATAAACGACATAAATCTGCATAACCAGGACGATAACCAAACCATCTACCCATTTGCATTAATGAATCATAAAGACGTGTAGCTCTCAAATAATAACTTACAGATAATCCTTCAAGTGTAATTCCTCTTGCAAGTTTATTACCACCAACAGCAATAACTGACATACCGTTATCATAGGCGTTATAGTTTATTTCTTCTATTTTATGATATTCTAAATTTCTTGTATTCTTAGTGCCATGAACGGCTCTAACCTCAATTTTTGTAACAGCATCAATTAATGCAGATTTTACCTCTTCCCAAGAATGTTGCTTAATCTTATGATCATTATAAGAAATATTAATTAAGACATTATCTGTAGTTGGAATAAAATCATCTTCAAAAAGTTCTTTTAATTCATTTAATAAAGTTCCTTGACCAGATCTTATTTGTAAAGTATAATCTCTCAATATTTCATTAACCAACCAAGCTATTCTATCAATCCATGCAACATATAAGGCTACATGAACTAACATTGAATTGTGCTTCTTTTCCTGTCCACGCAATCTTCTAATCGCACAAGTAAGAATAAATGATTTTATTGCTTTTTTAAGGCTATTAGGTACATCGTCAGGTAAATCCTCTTTGTTTAATCTATTTATTCTTCGAGGGAAATAAGGTTCTTGGTCTTCAGTTTGTCTAATTGTATCAAATCCTTGAACTTCTTCAGAGGTTTCTTCATTATCATATCCGAAAACTTGTATTGCTCCTATATAATTTGAAGGTGGAGGAATATTAACTATGAAATCTCTAGGAAATAAATCTTCACCTACTTTAAGCTGAATATCTTTTACAACAGTTTCAAGATTTTCACTCCATGAAGCAGGTATAAAAATGTTTGCATAAGGTGTAGCAGTATATCCTATAAATGTATTCTGGTTAAATAAGTTTAATAGTGTTCTAATTAATCTATTAATTGTTCTTACATCAAGTTCAGTTCCAGAATTAACTGAAGCATTATCTGCTTCATCATCAATTAATAATAAAGGTATATCGAATATTTTTCTATCACCATTTTCACTTTCTTTTGAAAATTGATACAGCCATAGAATCAAGTTTTCTAATATGCTTTTATTCTTTTTGATTACTAAAACCGTTGGACTATTTCCACCAATTGGTACATTGATACTTGTTGCGATTTTTCTATTAAAATCTCCTTTATTATCAGATGATGTAAATGAATATATTTCGGTTTCTGCTTTTATTTTACCAACTCCAATTTTATGTTTTTGTTTTCTTAGAATAAAATCTGAACTATTTCTTCCAATATAACCTTCATCAATACGAAGTTGTGTTTGTGCTCTTAAACTATTGTGTATTCCAGCAATAACAATAATTAGTTTATATCCTGCATCTGTGGCTTTATTTATTAAACCTGTATAATTAGCTGTTTTTCCAGATTGTACATTTCCAACAACCATACCTCTTCTATCCCAACGACCTTTTATTTTTGGGTTAACACATTTATCTAATATTTTATCTGTAATATCATCTAATGTATCAATTGGAAAAGAAGAATCTTTCTGATTCATATAGATTTTATATCTATTCCATAGTTCAGGATTAATTTTTGATTTCTCATTATATAGCCAAGGTTTTACATCTTCAGCAACCAACAAAGTTGCTTCTTTTGAATAAACCTCAAAATCAGCTTCAAGTTCACTTACTAGTTCCTCTCTATTTAGATCAATAAAATCAGGCATAAGAATGATATTATCAATTGCTTGATTTATTATATCATTTGTTATTTCTTTTCTATCATAATTTCCCAGAAGTATATGTGCTATATTTTTTGCGCTTTGAATTTGACTCATAATTATTTGAAGTATTCTAAAAGTTGTGGATATTCATTAAAAGGTTGAATATTAAAAATTTGTTTTATAGCAATTTCATTACTAGTTCCTCCTTTTTTTAATGATTCAAACATCATTTGTGCTAGCTTTATAGTTCCCGATTCTAATTCTTTAGATTCGTTTCTTAATTCTACACTTTCAGGGTTTTCGCTATAATTCTGTATTATAGATTCAACTGGAGTATTTTCTCCAATAAGTTTAAAAATTGATTTTAAACTTTTATTTGATATTGACTCTGATTTTAACTCTTTAGCTAAAATTGGATGTTCTTCATTTATATAATAATTAATTGCTCCATCACGTTGTTTTTTAGCTTTCCAAATTGGTTGAAAATCAAAACTAGTAATTGAATCATCTAACATTATTTGATTCCCTCTGAAACGATATATGTTAGAGGCTGTTTGCCTAGTCATTTTCCCTAAACGAACTAAATCTTTTCTAATTAAAATTGAAGGTGTTGCAGTTGCTTTTTTTATATCAATTTTCCATTCATGGTCAAGTTTATTCGGAATATCAATTAATATTCTTGCATTTTTATAGTGTTCATTTTTTGTAAAAATACCAAGCCAATCACCATAAAGTAAAAGACGTTCATTTCTATAAATGTAAAATCCTTGTAGTTTATACCAATCTTCAGTTTTGGCTTTCTTCCTATCCTCTTCATTAATTTTAGAAATATGTGGCAATACATAACATTTAATACGAACATTATCATTTTCTAAAAGTTCATCACTTACTAATTGACTACCTTCTTCCTCTTTCATAAATGGATCCCAAGGTTTTATAGGAATTCCATTTATCCATAGTTTAATTTTTCTTTTTTCTAAATATCGATGAAAAACTAAACTCAGATGATCTTCTACTAATGCAAATTCTTCTAAAAACACTCTTCTAGCTGCTTCATTTTCTATGTGAGAATTACCAACAAGTCTATCTAGTTTTTCCCAAATAACTATAGTTCCACTTTTTTCTTTAGATAATTCTTCAACCAAATTTTGATTTGAAATGTAATCAAGCAATGACCATTTCCCAGTTTTATTTACAAAATCTAAATCCCAACATCTTTTTAAAGTTTTATATTCACTTTTTTTAGTTACAACAGTTAAAACTTTACATTGTGAAAAAGATGAAGTTTTCAATCCAAGACCAAACCTTCCTAGATCAGATTCTTCTCTTTCATCATTCGGGTCTTTACTGCCAGGTGTCATCGCCTTGACTAAGGAATCTTTGTCCATTCCTTCTCCATCATCTTTGATTGTAACGATTGAATTTTTTCCTAACCATTCATAATTAATCCATACATTTTCAGCTTTAGCAGATATGCTGTTGTCAATAATATCCGCAATTGCTGTTTGTAAATTATAGCCAAATGCTCTGAAAGTATTAATCATTGCACTAGCTTCTGGAGGTGTTTCTTCAGAGATGTAGTCGGAATATTTTGTCATATTTTATTCATTATCGCATTCGCAATCTTTTCTGCCATTAATGGAGGGACTGCATTGCCAATTTGTTTAAAAGCTGCACTTCTTCCACCTTCAAAAAAGAAATCGTCAGGGAATGATTGTATTCTTGCAGCTTCTCTAACAGATAATGAACGAACTTGTTTAGTATCAGGATAAATATAATGATGACCATCTTTAGCTATGTGAGCTACCATAGTATGAGAAAATCCATTTGGGTCAACTACTTTAAATCTATCTACAAAAGATTTTTCATTTTTGTGAGTTTTTAATTCACTTGGTAAATCAGGATATTTTAATCGCTCTTTCTTTTGCCATTTTTCAATTGCAATCTTGTAAATTTCTAAGTCTCTATTATTATGAGGTCGAGCAATGTGTTGCGATACAAAATCTACTCCATTTCGTAATTCAAATTGATTTAGATATTCAGTTGTATTTGTTTTGTATTTAGTAATGTTTTTTTGCTCTCCTGGTTTGAGTTTTTTTAAATCCGTTAGAATATCTCTAACTTTAAAACTATGTTCAATTTTATCAAAATCTGGATATTCAAAATCTATATCTTTTCTCCAACCAATTAAAATCACTCTTCTTCTTTTTTGAAGAACTCCAAAATCTTCTGAACGTTGAATTTTATAATCTAAATTATAACCTATAGAGCGAAAATATTTTTGCATGTTTTTAAAATACAAACCTTTTTCAGCCGAAATAAGCCCCAATACATTTTCAAAAACAAACGCCTTTGGTCTATAGTTTTTTAAAAATTTAGCATATTCTTTATAAAGGAAATTTCTAGGGTCATCTTTCATTCCCTTTTCATCTCTTGCTCTTCCAACTAATGAATATGCTTGGCAAGGTGGTCCGCCAATAATTAAATCAATTTCATTATTTCCAGCCAAATCATCAATCTTCCTGAAAATATGATTATTATTTTTTCCGCCAATACCAATATTTAAAATTGAATCTGATAAAGATTTATCGCCAAATTTAGATATGAAGTCTTCACGTGAAAATTTCTCGTTTAAGTAATCGTTGTAGTGGTCTAGATTATTTTCGTTTTTTAGTTTGTGATAAACTAATCTCGTTTCTAAAGTGTTACAAGCATGAGAGTCTATCTCAACATGTGCAATAGGATTAAATCCGGCTTTAATAAAGCCTTCGGAAAGACCACCTGCGCCGGAAAATAAGTCAATAAAATTCATAATGTTAATATAGTAATAATGAAATTTTGTGCAATGATTTAGGGTGAAATTATTTATTTAATTAGTAATTGGCAATTTTTCTGAAAATTACAGGTCTAAAAATCGAAAATAGAGTAACTTATTTTTTGATAAAAGTTTAAAAGAATCTGCTTTAGCTACGAGGAAAATGCAGGCTAATGTTTAAGAAAAGTTCAGATGTCCGATGGAGTCTTAAAGAGTTTTCTCAAATTTGAGAAAAACTATCCTTTTGAAAAGTTCCGGGCTAGCCTCGCCCACTTTACCTTCAAGCAACCCCACATAGAAAAAATCGATTTGACTATTTGTCATTCGAATATAGGCGTTATACCGAATGGAATAATTTTTGCCTACTTTTGTGTAACAAAGTATTAATAAGATTTCCGTAGTCGCGGAAACGTAAATAAATTTTTATGGCTTTAGAAATAACAGACGCAACATTCGAAGAAACAG
>Ga0209344_10005927_pt1 | contig 10296 bp, 9 predicted proteins | sample Cruoilmetagenom6_FD_187293 | JGI IMG/M metagenome (GOLD analysis project Ga0209344, IMG submission 187293) | Oil polluted marine microbial communities from Coal Oil Point, Santa Barbara, California, USA - Santa Barbara Oil Seep Sample 6 (SPAdes)... | ecosystem: Environmental > Aquatic > Marine >...
GGCGGACGCATTCGCGCAAATCGATCGTGCACGCGACTCTGGCGTCAACTTCATTGATACCGCCGAAATGTACCCGGTACCACCAAAGGCTGAAACCTATAGTGCTACCGAGAGCATCATAGGCAACTTTTTCAAGCAACGCGGCGAACGCGAGAAGTGGATCCTGGCCAGCAAAATAGCCGGCCCGGGTAATGGCATGAACTATTTGCGCAATGGCCGCACTCGCTTTACTCAGGAACACATCGAGAGCGCAGTGGACGCTAGCCTGCAGCGCTTACAAACCGACTACATCGACCTGTATCAGCTGCATTGGCCCGACCGCAGCACCAACTTCTTTGGTCAACTGGGCTATCAGCACAACCCGGACGATGAGCTGACGCCTTTTGAAGACACGCTTGAAGCGCTGGACAAGCAGGTTAAAGCAGGCAAGATCCGCCATATTGGCCTTTCTAACGAAACCCCTTGGGGCGTGAGCCGCTTTTTGCAGTTAGCCGACGCACGCGGCTGGCCGCGGGTCGCTTCCGTGCAAAACCCCTACAACCTGCTGAACCGCACCTACGAGATCGGATTGGCCGAGATGTCGTTGCGCGAGCAGTGTGGCCTTCTCGCCTACTCGCCACTGGCCTTTGGCGCACTGACTGGTAAATACCTCAACGGTCTCAAGCCGGAAAAGGGCCGCCTGACGCTGTTCACCCGCTTCAACCGCTACAGCAACCCGCAAGCGCAAAAAGCCTGCGCCCGCTACGTGCAGCTGGCGCGTGACCATGGCTTGGACCCAGCTCAAATGGCGCTTGCCTTCGTCACTCGGCAACCCTTCGTCACCAGCAACATTATTGGTGCCACCAACATGGATCAGCTCAACCGTAACTTGAGCAGCGTCAACATGGGCCTGACTGACAGCGTCCTGCAGGCGATTGCCGAGATCCACCAGAGCCAGCCCAACCCTGCCCCCTGAACAAAGCGCCAGGCAAAAACCCCACCTCACAGCGTGGCCACCTATAGGCAGCCACGCTTGACCCCTAATTGCAGACCAGCGAGACTGCCAGACAAGACGACATTTCAGCCACTATTGGCCGATCCAGCATACAAAGATAATAATCATGCTCACGCAAACCTCTTCCCTGCCCCCTTTGCAGGAGGTTGCAATACTCGCTACCAACCTGACCATCGCCTCTACCGTCATGCAGGCTAAAGACTTCTTTTATATGGCCAGCCTGAACGACGGCCGGCAACGCGGCATCGGCCTGCAGCCGAGCTTCCAAACCCTGATCGTGACCGCAGATGATCAGCCAGCAAACAGTTTCAGTCAGGACCCTTTGCCCGCTCAAGCACGAATAGACCAGGTGGAGCCTCAGCTAATCATCCTGCCGGCATTCTGGGGCGATTTTGACCAACTGACTGCGCAATACCCTCAAGTGCTCCCCTGGCTGCGTGAAGCACACAGCAAGGGTGCCGTAATCGGCGCCGTTGCCAACGGAGCCTATTGGGCCGCCGCAGCGGGCCTGCTTGACCAAAAAGAAGCAACTACCTACTGGCGCTATCAAGACGACTTCAGCGCGCGCTTCCCCCGCGTTGACCTACAGCGGGACAAACACCTTACGGATGCGGGCAGCATCCTGTGTGCCGCTGGCATAGACTCGGGGCGGGATTTATTTGTTCATCTGGCAGAGAGACTATGCGGGGCTGGCGTTGCACAAACGGTGGCCCGGGACGTGTTCTACGAGGTGCAGCGCAGCTATAGTCTTGGCGTGATCGGGTTTGGCGGGCAAAAAATGCATCATGACCCGGCCATCCTGCAGATTCAGCAATGGCTGGAAAGTCATTTTGCCGACAAGTTTCGCTTTGAGGACCTGGCCAGCCGTCACGGCATGAGCATCCGCAACTTTATGCGCCGATTCCAGCAGGCAACGGGAGACAAACCCTTGCAGTACCTGCAGCGAATGCGCATCGAGATTGCCAAAAGCAAGCTCAGCACCAGCCAGCTCAGCATCAAGACCATCAGCTATGAAGTGGGCTATGACGACGCGAGCTTTTTCGCCAGGCTATTTCGCCAGCACACCAACCAGTCACCCAACCAATACCGCCGGCAGTACCAGCGGCAGATTACCGAGTAATCAGGGCTTGTGCGCGCGCGCCAGGAACTCGTGGGATTGCATTTCCAGCAGACGGCTCAAGGTACGCTGAAATTCAAACTCCAGCCTTCCACCGGTATACAGGTCTTTGAGTGCTACCTCAGCTGAAATGATCAGTTTGACGTTGCGGTCGTAGAACTCATCTACCAAGTTAATGAAGCGTCGCGCCATGTCGTTCTTGCTGACATCCATCTGCTCAACGTTGGCAATGAGTACCGCATGAAAGATACGGCCGAGCTCGATGTAGTCATTCTGGCTGCGCGGCCCATCGCAGAGATCGCGAAACTCGAACCAGGCAACATCTTCACAGACGCGCACCGATTTTATCCCCCGATTCTCGATAATCAATTCTTCGCCTTCGACCACCTCATCCATATCCGGAACCAGGCTGTCGAAGCTGCGCTGCAAGCTGTTATTCGCTTCACAATCCAGCGGCCAGTGGTACAGCTCCGCCTGCTCCAGCGCACGCAGACGGTAGTCAACGCCGTTATCCACATTGACTACCTCTGTCCGAGAGTTCAGCAGAGCGATAGCAGGCAGGAAGCGCGCGCGCTGCAGACCATCCTTGTACAACCCATCCGGCACGATATTGGATGTAGCAACCAGGGTCACGCCCTGAGCAAACAGCTCTTCCATCAAACTGCCCAGAATCATCGCATCGGTAATATCGGAAACGAAAAACTCGTCGAAGCAAATCACCTTTGCCTCTTCCGCAAACTGAGCAGCAACCAGCTTCAGCGGATCCTTTTTACCCTTCATCGCCCGCAACTCCTGGTGCACCCTCTGCATAAAACGATGAAAGTGCGTGCGCATCTTGCGCTTAAAAGGAAGAGCGTCAAAAAAAGTATCGACTAGATAAGTCTTGCCGCGACCGACGCCACCCCAGAAGTAAATACCTTTAACCGGCTCCGGCTTTTTGCCGCGCAGCCTACCGAGCAGTCCAGGCTTGGCGTGCTCGTTGGCGACCAGCTCCTCGAACAGGCGCTGCAAATGACGCACTGCCTTTTCCTGGGCTGGATCATGAAAAAAGTCCGGACGCTGGAGGTCCGCCTTGTAACGCTCAAGGGGAGACATACGCTGTTACCAAAAGGGGGTTCGACGGGTGCGATACTCTACTCGGACGCCACCACCTTGGCAATCGAGCTCCCTGCCTGCATGCGGCTCTGGAGCGCGCAGAGCGCCAAGAATCCTGGCGCCCGACACGCTAGATAAACCGCCCTGAAAGGCATACGGCCATCACTGCCGACTAGTTCAACCGGTAGGTCGCATACAAATAAACAACAAAAAACTCAGCTCAGAGCCTCTTCAACTGCCGTTTTAAGCGGCACTAACTGGCCATGAAAGAAGTGGCCGGTGTCGGCAAAGCGCACCACCGTAGAATCGGCTTCATCGGCGAAGGCGTCATATACCGACTGCGGTGCAACGACGTCATCTGCCTCACCCATCATCACGATTGCTGCGCCGCCGAGCGGCTTTAGGTCGCCAAAACGCTGCTTTTCAACAGAGGGTGCAACCAACACCAGGCGCTCTGGCCACGCGGGCAACTCACTGGCCGCCGCAGCAGCGACATAACCACCAAAGGAGAAACCCATCAACCACAACTGGTCCATCTGCAATTCGGCACGTGCCCAGGCAATTACGGCAAGGCAATCCTGAACCTCGCCCACACCATAGTCATGCTCTCCCGCGCTCCGCCCCACCCCGCGGAAGTTGAAGCGCAGCGTGCTAGCTCCCATATCGCGGGCCGTGCGCATCAGGGTATGCACCACCTTGTTTTGCATGGTGCCGCCCTGCACCGGATTGGGGTGACAGATAATCGCAACCAGACCTGCGCGGTCTCCTGTCGTAACAACGGCTTCAATTGGGCCAGCGGGCCCTTCGATAACAACCTGCTCTTCACCCGGACGACTCATGGGTTTCTCCGTGACTGCTGCTGCATGAATGGCGTCGTAGACGTGGAACTGCCAGCACAGCCAGCACTCCAATCTGATATTCTGACCTTTGCTCGTTGAGCCTGGCAAGAAGAAGCGCCAAGCCAACTTGCTAGTGCCAGACTGGTCTGATGTTCGCACCGGAAAGAACAGTGCCGACATAGACACTAGCCTTGGCCATGAAATGTCGTTACCGTAAGCCTAAGCTACTGGGGCAAGAGCATCATTATTGTCCGGAAGCACCAACCGAAAGTGAGGGACCCAAGGTGGAAGCAAGCGAGAACTTGTGGATAGCAGCAGCCATTGCCCTGGCAGTGGGAATCATAGTCGGTGTCGTACTGGCGCGCGTATCTCGTCGCATCAGTGGCGGCAGCTCATCTAGCTCCCAGGCTCAACTGGAAAGCCTGCAGCTGCGTTTTGAAGAATATCAGCAGGAAGTCGCTGCACACTTCAAAACCACAGCCAATCTGGCTGGACGCATGAATCGCAGCTACCAGGACATACAGGAGCACCTGACCCACGGCGCGCTGGAACTGGCACCCGACGACATGACGCGTCAACGTCTATTGGCGGCACTCGATCAGGACGCCCCGATCGCGCCCAGCAGCCGCAAGCCAAGCGAAAGCGCCTTCGACAGCCTGGAGCCGCCACGCGATTATGCTCCCAAGGATGCCGGCGGCCCCGGCACACTGTCTGAAGACTACGGCATCAAGCGCAAGCCTTGAGCCAATCCGCCCGCGTGAACGTCTGAGCGCGGGCAACTCACCCCATGCCACCTATGCCCTCAACCCAGCCCCCATTCCTGACACTACCCAAAGACCCGTCGGACATCTTACGTATTTCCGGCGACTGGACTCTTAAACACTACGCGGAACTGCGCACGCTGATCGGGCAAATACCGGAAAAGCAGCGGCAGAACTTTACCCAAGTGGATATGAGTCAATTGGCAGGACTGGACACAGCGGGCGGCCAGCTGCTGGCTGAGCTGCTCGGGGCAGAACAGCTCAAGCAGGTCAGCGACAACAGTCCCGACATGGCACGCGAGCGACGCACCCTTTTGCAGCGTATCGCCAGTAGCTGTCCTGAAAGCACCGACAACCAAAAAACCGAACCTGGGCTGATAATTGCTCTTCTAGAGCAAATCGGCGTATCCATGCTTGGCTTTTATGCCCACCTGATCGACTTGCTTGGCTTTATTGGACTGACGTTAAGCGCGCTCGCTCGAAACCTGGTGCGCCCGGGCAATTGGCGGATTACCGCTATCGTTGCGCAGATTGAGCAGACCGCCTTCAATGCCATTCCCATAGTGGCGCTGCTCACCTTTATGGTGGGCGCTGTCATTGCCTTTCTGGGCGCCACCGTTCTTGAGTCCTTCGGGGCCAGCATTTATACCGTTGACCTGATTGCCTTTTCTTTTTTGCGCGAGTTCGGCGTATTGCTGACAGCCATTTTGATGGCTGGTCGCACCGCCAGCGCCTTTACTGCGCAGATCGGCTCGATGAAAGCCAATGAAGAGATAGATGCGATTCGAGCGCTAGGACTCAATCCGCTGGAAATCCTGGTACTGCCTCGTGTTCTGGCGCTAATAGTAGCCATGCCCGTACTGACCTTTATTGCCATGCTCTCAGGTCTATTCGGTGGCGCTATGGTCTGCGCCTTGTCGCTGGATATATCGCCCACCATGTATATCAGCATGCTGCATCAGAATGTCGAGGTTAGGCATTTCTTGCTGGGTATCGCCAAGGCACCCATCTTTGCCTTTTTGATTGCGGTGATCGGCTGCATGGAAGGTTTCAAGGTCAGCGGCAGCGCTGAGTCAGTCGGCGAACATACGACCTCCAGCGTAGTGCAATGCATTTTTGTGGTCATCCTGGTTGATGCTCTGGCGGCGCTGTTTTACATGGAGATGGGCTGGTGAGCGAAAAAACTGATAAACAGCAGCAGCCACTGGTCTCCGTACGCGGGCTTGTTAACCGCTTTGGCAGCCAAACGATTCATGACCAGCTGGATCTCGACATCTTTCCGCGCGAAATTATCGGCGTGGTGGGTGGCTCCGGCACCGGCAAATCGGTACTGCTGCGCTCCATAGTCGGCCTGCGCCGCCCTACCGGTGGCTCTGTAAGGGTGTTTGGCAAGGAGCTGGAAAACCTGTCAACCGAGCAGCGCTCAGAAATGGAAAGGCGCTTTGGCGTGCTCTTTCAGGGCGGCGCGCTGTTCTCATCGCTGACCGTACTGGAAAACATCGCGCTACCGCTGATCGAGCATGCCGGGCTTAGCCGCGACGATGCCGAGCACCTGGCAAAGATGAAAGTAGCGCTGACCGGTTTGCCTCCCGAAGCAGGCGATAAATATCCCTCAATGCTGTCTGGCGGCATGGTCAAACGCGCCGCATTGGCACGTGCGCTGGCGCTCGACCCCGACATTCTGTTTCTCGACGAGCCCACAGCAGGCCTTGACCCCATTGGTGCAGCAGCATTTGATCAATTGATCGCGACCCTGCGCGACGCACTGGGTTTGAGCGTCTTTCTGGTTACCCATGACCTCGATACCCTGTACGCCATCTGTGACCGCGTTGCGGTACTATCGCAAAAGCGCGTGCTGGTGGCTGACGACCTGCAGACCGTCAGCAACACCGACAATAAATGGATCCAAGCCTACTTTCATGGCCCCAGAGGCCGCGCCGCATCAGGTCAACACGCCCTTAACCCGGAGCCTAACTAGATCATGGAAACCCGTGCCCATCACGTGCTGATCGGCTTTTTCACACTGCTTTCAGCACTGGCAGCCATCAGTTTTGCTATCTGGATGAGCAGCTCCAGCACCAGCAGCGAGTACCGCTACTACACCGTACTCTTCAAGCAGGCGGTGACCGGCCTCTCGCGCGGCAGCGCGGTGCAATTCAGCGGCATCCGTATTGGCGACATCACCGAGCTCACACTCGACAAAGAAGACCCAAGCAAGGTACGCGCACGCATCCGTATCGATCCCAGCGTACCGATCAAGGAAAGTACTGTTGCCAGTCTGTCGTTCACTGGCATCACCGGCAACTCGGTCATTGAGCTCAGCCATGACGACCCAAGCAGCCCGCCATTGCAAAGCAAGAATGGCGAAGACCCAGTGATTTATGCCAAACCCTCGCCCTTTGCCAGCCTGCTGGCGAACGGCGAAGATCTGATGACCAATATCAACAAGTTGATCATCAATGCGCGCGACATCTTCTCGGAAGAAAACGTACAGCATCTCAGTCAGACGCTGGAGGGGCTGCACCAGGCTACTGACAGCATCAGCAACCCGGATGGCAACCTGCAGCAACTCCTGGTCGAGCTGAAAGAGACCAGCCGTGCGGCGAAGGCGGCGCTGGAGCAAAGCAATACACTGATTGCGAATGCCGATCGACTGGTAACCAACCAGGGCGCGCAAACGCTCAATAGCGCTGAAGAAGCTATGGCATCAGTTGCCAAGTCCAGTGCCACACTCGAGCAAATACTGGTCGACAACCAGGCCTCTTTTGCCAGCGGCATGCAGGGCTTGGGGCAGCTTGATCCTGCCATCAATGAGCTACGCTCAACCCTCTCCGAGCTGCGCCTGCTAACCCGTCGACTACAGGATGACCCCGCCCGTTTTTTGCTCGGGCGCGATAACAAACAGGAGTTTCAACCATGATCCAGCGTCGCGTTGTGCAGATTGGCGCCGCCCTGCTGGCACTCAGCTTGGCGAGCGCCTGCTCGGTACTGCCAGAATCGGCCCCGACTACGTTCTACCAACTGCCAACACCGCAGCTGGAGCCTAATCAAGCGCAACCAATGCAGCTGTCATTGCGCATCACCACGCCAGATGCCAGCTATGCCTTGCAAACACCGCGCATCATGGTTAGCCCTGATGAAAACACCATCAATAGCTATGAAGGTGCACGCTGGAGCGACCCCAACACCGCGCTCATGCGCGAGCATCTGATCCAGGCATTTCAGCAGGATGCTAGCTTTCGTACGGTCAGCAACGAAAGCCATGCACTGCAAGCAGACGTCCACCTTTACAGCGACCTGCGTCAGTTTCAGACCCGCTACATCAATGGCGACCCGCAGATCGTCGTCACCCTAGATGCCAAACTGGTAGATCCCACCAGCCGTCAGGTCATCGCCGCCAGGCACTTTCAACTGACGCGCGAACTTGATAACCCTGAGGTACCCGCAGTGGTAGCAGGCCTGGGCGCAGCGTCAGACGAGCTGGCACGCGAGCTGATTAGCTGGAGCCGCAGCAGCCTGGCAAAAATGGATGCGGTTCGCCTTCAGCAACCTGAATAGACGCTTATGAACTTCTCCGCCAAGCCTGCCGAGCGTTGGACGCGACGCATGATAAGCGTAATAAACCCGGTGCCCAGCAACCAAGCGCGCTTGTAACGGTTATCATCCTCTGGGTTAACGCACCTTTCCCGGAGTAACCGTGAGCCTTTTTTCCCTCGTCAGCATTCTGATAACGCTCGCGGCGGTATCAAGCTACTTCAATTATCGGTACATCAAATTGCCGACAACCATCGGCGTTATGCTGGTGGCACTGGTTGCATCGCTGACATTGATCATTATCGGCCCTTACGCCGACGGGTTGCGCGAGCAGGCGGCAACTCTGGTGTCACAAATCGACTTTGACCAGGTCGTACTACACGGCATGCTGGCGTTCCTGCTGTTTGCTGCAGCGATTCATGTGGATGCCAAAAGCCTGCATCAGGAATGGCTACCCATTGCCCTGCTCGCGGTTTGCGGCACGCTGATATCAACTTGCATTGTTGGCGCCCTCACTTGGCTGATGCTGGATTTGCTGGGGCTGGGCATTCCAATCCTGCATGCCCTATTGTTTGGTGCACTGATATCGCCGACTGATCCAATCGCTGTCGGCGCCATCATGAAATCCGTTGGCGCATCGCGGCAGCTCGATGCTCAGGTAGCCGGCGAGTCACTGTTCAACGACGGCCTCGGCGTCGTCGCCTTCATGATTTTGCTGCACCTCTCCGGGCTGGATGGCGCCGGTGCAGATGGCATCACCACTCAATCGTCACTGGATGTCACTGCCATTGGGTTAGTACTACTCAAGGAAATAGGCGGTGCACTGGTACGGGCGCTAGCGGCGGGTTTGGTCGCGCATGAGATGCTCAGACGCGTCGACAACTACCAAGTAGGCGTGCTGATCACCCTCGCCCTGGCGATGGGACTCTATGCCTTGGCGGATGCCTTGCACCTGTCAGCCCCCATCGCCGTTGTAGTAACCAGGCTGTTCCTGAGTAATTGCGGACGATCATCTGCGATGACAGACAAGACGCGCGAGCACATTGGCGCGTTCTGGGAGCTGATCGATGAGATTCTGAACGTCGTGCTTTTTATGCTGATCGGACTGGAACTGCTGGTGATGCCGTTTGAACGCGGCTGGTTATTAGCCGGTGCCTTGGCGATACCTATCGTGCTGGCAGCACGCTGGCTGTGCGTAGCCGGCATCATCGGCCCACTCAGCTGGATGACGAAACAATCAAAAGGCGCCATAACCATTCTCACTTGGGCGGGGACTCCTCCAAATCATTCTTTACAAATGGATCCCCGTACCAACTGGTCCAGACCTTCAGAGGAGCAAAGTGTCACGCCAATATTTTCCATCTCTTCTTCCCCCTTGGGATAGAGCTGAGAAATCGCATCCGTGACCAGTATGATCCTGAAATCCCGCTCACTGGCCTCGTAGATACTGGTGCGGGGACAATTGGGATAGCTACAACCCAGAAACACCAAGGTATTGATACCTCGCCCTCGCAGGAAATTTTCCAGTCCTGTCTGGTAAAAGGCGCCCCACCGGGGCTTGAAAAAAACAAACTCATTGCGACCAATTTCCTGGACACCACCCGATAACAATAACTGGGCATTCAAGCGGGTATCACTATTGGGCTTCAATGATGCAACAAGCTCAGCACCGTCACTTTCCGGTATCGCGATACGGGCACCTCGCTCAACCGCCGCACGGCGGCATAAGTCCACATTGGAGCCATCCGGCAGGTACAAGCGGATAACATGGATAACCGGTAAATCGCTGTCTCGAAACGACTGAATCACCCTTCTCATTGCCTGAACCGCTTCCAGCGTGCCTGGAATGCGGGCGGGGTACTGATCATCGATGAGCTGGGCTATCTGCCGATGACCCGGCAGGCTCGGTACAACCTGTTCCAGCTGATCAACAGCTTGTACGAGTACCGCTCGGTG
>Ga0209344_10005928_pt1 | contig 10295 bp, 11 predicted proteins | sample Cruoilmetagenom6_FD_187293 | JGI IMG/M metagenome (GOLD analysis project Ga0209344, IMG submission 187293) | Oil polluted marine microbial communities from Coal Oil Point, Santa Barbara, California, USA - Santa Barbara Oil Seep Sample 6 (SPAdes)... | ecosystem: Environmental > Aquatic > Marine...
GCTCGTCGCCATCGACGGGTTAGAGCCTCTCGCATTTTCAATCGGGCCGAAGGAGGAGTAAGCTTCATGTTGCCGACAGAGCGCATTTCATTCTCTGCCATCACCGAGCGTGAGCCGCTCAAGCTTCCTGACGGGAAGCGCATGGTGGTCTGGGTGATCGTCAATATCGAGGAATGGGACCCCAAGGAAACCATGCCGCGTACGGTGTTGACGCCGCCGGCTGGCGGGTCGCCGTCGCCGGATGTGCCGAACTGGGCCTGGCATGAATATGGCAATCGCGTCGGCTTCTGGCGTCTGCTCGAAATGCTCGACAATCACGGCATCAAGGCGGCTCTTGCCATCAACGGCAAGGCAGTCACCACCTATGAGGTGATTTCCAGGGCGGCGCTGGAGCGCGGCTGGGAATTCATGGGGCATGGCTTCGGTCAGAAGAACATGCAGAAGGTGCCGGACGAGCGCGCAGACATCCGCGCGACAGCGGATGTCATCAAGGCGTTCACCGGCAAAATCCCGCGCGGATGGCTTGGGCCCGGCCTGACCGAGACCTGGGAAACGCCCGACCTGCTGGTTGAAGAAGGCTTCGACTATGTCTGCGACTGGGTGCTCGATGACGAACCGGTCGTGCTGAAGACGCGCGGCGAGCCGATCGTCAACATTCCCTATACGCAGGAATGCAACGACGTGGCGATGATGCTGATCCAGCACCACAAGGCAAACGAGTATCATGACCGGGCGATGGACCAGTTCCACCAGCTCTATCATGACAGCGCAAATTCTGCCCGCGTCATGGCGCTGGTGCTGCATCCCTACATCATGGGTGCGCCGCATCGTGCCATTCACTTCCGGCGGATCCTCGAGGAAATCAGCCGCCTGCCCGACGTCGCGTTCTGGACCGGCGAGCAAATATACGACTGGTATCTCGAACAGCGCCCCGACGCCCTGAAGGGAACGTGACGTGGCAAGCCTGAACTTCATCCAGTTGCTGAACGGCCTGACGTTTGCGTCGCTGCTGTTCATCGTGGCGTCCGGCTTCACTTTGATTTTCGGCTTGCTCCGCATCGTCAATCTGGCCCATGGCGCGCTGTATCTGTTCGGCGGCTATATCGGCTATTCGGTGGTTGCGGCCACCGGCAACTTCTTCTTCGGTGTGCTGGCGTCGATGCTGTGCGTGGCCGTTATGGGGTTGTTATTGGACGAGGGGCTGCTGCGCTTCGTGCGTGGCTTCGAGCTGCGCCAGGTCTTGCTGACGCTCGGTGTCGCGTTCGTTCTCAACGATCTGGCGCTTGTTATCTGGGGCGGAGATACATTCTCTGTGCCTGTCCCAGAAACGTTGCGCGGCGCCACTAAAATCTTCGGCTCATACTATCCTAAATATCGTCTGTTGGTGCTGTTCCTTGGAGTCGCGGTGTTTGTCGCGCTCTGGCTCATCCTCAACCGGACACGCCTTGGCGCGTTGATCCGGGCGGGTGTCGACGACGCCGAGATGGTCGAGGCGATGGGCATCAATATACGCCGCGTCTTTCTGGTCACCTTCATGCTTGGTGCGTCTTTGGCCGGGCTTGGCGGGGTTGTCGGCGGGGCATTCCTGACGCTGTACCCGACCGCGGATTCGGAAATCCTCGTGTTCTCGCTGGCTGTGGTGATCATCGGCGGGCGCGGCAGTCTTGTCGGCGCGGCGGTCGGCTCCCTGCTGGTGGGGCTGCTCAACATCATCGGACAGGTCGTATTCCCTGAACTCGCTTATTTCGTCATCTTCGGACCCATGGCTGCCATCCTGGCATTCCGGCCGCTTGGACTCTTTGGAAGGGCCGCCTGATGCTTGCTGTTGGCTTTGCAAAAAATCGGCCGGCGATCATCGCGCTTGCCATCGTCCTTGTGGTGTTCGGGGTCATGCCCCTGATCGGCTCCAGCTATCAGGTCAGCATCGCAAACGAGATCCTGATCTTCGCATTGTTGGCGATGTCGATCGATGTGCTGGCGGGCTATTCCGGGCGCACATCGCTGGGGCACGGCGCGATCTTCGGTGCGTCGACCTATGTCGTCATCTACTGGACGTCGGTGATGGGCGGCTCGCCGCTGGTCGCTATTGTCCTCGGCGTTCTAGTAGCGGTGCTGGTGGCGGCCGTGTTCGGGTTGCTGGCCTCGCGGGTGTCGGGTGTCTATTTCCTGCTGCTGACGCTGGCGCTCGGCATGATCGTCTGGGGCGTGGCCTTGCGCTGGACCAGCGTCAGCGGTGGAGAAAACGGTTTGCGTGGTGTTGGCCGGCCGGAATGGCTCACCAACCCGATCGTGTTCTTCTATGTCTGTCTGGTCACGGTGGTGGTTATGTCGGCGGTGATTTGGCGCTTTGTCCAGTCGCCCTTCGGTCTGACGCTGCGCGGCATCCGCGATAGCGAAAGCCGCATGAGCAGCCTCGGTTATGGGTGCGCGACGCATATGTTCATCGCGTTCACCGTCACCGGCTTCTTCGCAGGTGTAGCCGGCGCACTCTATGCCTTGTTCAACAACTTCGTCAGCCCCTCGACCGTGCAGCTGTCGCAGTCGGTGGAAGGTCTGTTGATGGCCATCCTTGGCGGTATCGGAACCTTGTTCGGTGCCTTCATCGGCGCCGCTGCAATCATCCTGCTTGAAAACTTCGTCAGCCAGTACACGGCGCGTTGGCCGATGGTGCTCGGCTTCATGTTCATCGCAACGATGATCTTTGCCCCGGAGGGTGTGTTGGGGGCGTTCCGGAGAATTTTCCGGATCAACAAGAAGCTCTGAAATAGTTCAGGCAAATGCAAGTGGAGGAGTAAATCATGGAACGCAGACACTTTCTTAAATCGACAGGCGCGGTTTTGACCGCTACGGCCTTTGGAACGCTAGCGGCCCCGACCATCCTGCGCGCGGACACCGCGCCGATCCGTATCGGACTGATGACGCCGCTCAGTGGCGTCGTGGCAGCCGGCGGGCGCGAGATTTCCGAAGGCTTCAACCTGTACTGGGAAGAGCGCGGCTACGAGATTGCCGGGCGCAAGGTTGAAGTCCTGATCGAGGACGATGCCGGAAACCCGGATACCGCGCTGCAAAAGGCACGGCGTCTGGTCGAGCAGGAGAAGGTCGACTTCCTGTTCGGCAATCTGCTGGCGAATACCGGCCTGGCCGTCGCCAACTACGTCAAGGACACCGGCACGCCGTATTTCATTCCGGTGATCGCAGCCGACGACCTTACCCAGCGCCAGCGCATCCGCAACGTCATCCGCGTGGCAGGCTACACCGCCAGCCAGATGTCGCGGCCACTTGCCGACTGGGCGTTGAAGCAGGGCTACAAGCGCATTGCCACAATCGGGCAGGACTATTCCTTCGGACACGAACAGTGTGCAGGCTTCGCGCAGGTGTTCACCGAGGGTGGTGGCGAGATTGTCGAGCAGCTGTGGAATCCGCTCAACACTGCAGACTTCAGCCCCTACATCGGCCAGCTGGCCGACATGAACCTCGATGCCATATTCGCCATGGAGCTTGGTGCAGATGCCACCCGCTTCATAAAGCAGTATACCGATTTCGGCCTCAAGGGGAACGTGCCGCTGCTCGGCGCGCAGAACTTCACCGATCAGTCAGTGATCCGTACCCTCGGGGAAGAATGCGAAGGGATTATCTCCTCGGCGCATTTCGCCGAAGGGTCGGACAACCCGGAAACACAGAAATTTGTCGAGAACTACACCCAGAAGTTCGGAAAAATGCCATCGCTTTACGGCTTTTCGCACTATTCCGGCGCGCTTTGGGTCGGCCAGGTGATCGAGTCCCTGAATGGCGACATTTCCGATCGCGACGCCTTCCTCGACGCGGTGCTGGCCAGCGAGCTCGAGAATTCACCGCTCGGTCGTCCAGTGAAGTTCGATGGCTACGGCAACCCTATCTACGACATCTACATTCGTAAGGTAGAGAAGAACGCCGATGGCAAGTACTGGAACGTACCGATTGAGACCTATCCGCAGGTGTCTCAGTTTTGGACCTATGATCCGGAGGAGTACCTGAAGACACCAGCTTTCTCCCGCGATTACCAAGGCATGAAGAAGTAAGTCACTCGATGCATGGGGAGGCGATACCGTCTCCCCATGGCTCCGAAGAAGGGAGAAAACGTGTCGGAACCTGCCCTTATTCTTGAAAACGTTGTTGTAGCCTTTGGTGCGCTGAAGGCTGTCAAGGATATTTCCCTTACCGTGAAAAACGGGGAGCGGCGTGCAATCATCGGACCGAACGGCGCCGGAAAGACCACGCTGTTCAACGCCATTACCGGCGTGCACCTGCCGACGTCCGGCCGTGTTACCTTCGACGGCGTTGATGTCTCGAGGAAGGCCGCGCATGTGCGCACCCGTCTCGGCATGAGCCGCACGTTCCAGATCACCAATCTGTTTCCGACGCTGACGGTTCGCGAAAACATGCAGCTGGCGCTTCTCGGAACATCGCCGCGCAAATTTTCTCTGTTGGGCACATCGGATCCGACCGCCGACGACCGCGAGCGTATCAATGTGGCGCTCGGCCTGTCCAAGCTCAACGATCGGGCAGGGGCTGCCGTGCGCGACTTGTCCTATGGCGAGCAGCGGCAGCTCGAAATGGCCATGGCTCTGGTGACGCGGCCAAAGCTACTGCTTCTGGATGAGCCGGCGGCTGGCTTGTCTCCCTCCGAGCGGATCATTGTGTCCGACATCGTCCGGTCGCTGCCGCGCGAGCTGACGGTGATCCTGATCGAGCACGACATGGATCTGGTTCTCAAGCTCGTGGACTGGGTCACCTGCCTGAACAACGGTGAATTTCTTGCCGAAGGCTCTCCCGAAACGATCAGCAAGGACCAGAAGGTCCAGGACGTCTATCTCGGAAAGGCACGCGATCATGCTTGAGATCAAGGATGTTCAGAGTTTCTACGGCGACGCGCTCGTCCTCAATGGCGTCACCATGAATGTGGCGTCCGGTGAAGTCGTCGCCCTTCTGGGACGAAACGGCATGGGCAAGACGACCCTGATCCGCTCGATCATGTGCCTAGCGCAGCCGCAGGTTCGCGCCGGCTCGATCACGTGGAATGGCGAGGAATTGCGCGGCCTCAAGCCCCATTCGGTGGCCCAGCGCAAGATCGCACTGGTTCCGCAGGGCCGCCGGTTGTTTCCCTCCCTGACCGTGACCGAGCATCTGACGATGCTGAAGCCGGCGAGCGCCAAGGAAGGCTGGACCAGCGACAAGATTTTCCAGATGTTCCCCCGGCTTGCGGAGCGGCGTTTTCACCGTGGCAACCAGCTTTCCGGCGGTGAGCGGCAGATGCTGGCCATTGGGCGCGCGCTGATGATCGATCCCGAACTGGTGCTGATGGACGAGCCGTCTGAAGGGCTTGCCCCGGTGATGGTACAGCATCTGGAAACCATCATCTCCGATCTGCGCAAGACAGGTCTGGGCATTCTGCTGGTGGAGCAAAATCTCTACAGCGCGCTTGCCGTTTGTGACCGCGTCTATGTGATGGAAACCGGCCGCATCGTGCACGAGGCCGTCGCCGGCAATATCCGCGAGGATCACAGCGCGCTGATGAAATACCTCGTCGTTTAGTGAGTGCCTGGGGTTGCCCCGATCACAGGGGCAGCGCCACCGGGGAAAGAGCCACATGAAAAAGAATTGGGATCTGTTTATCGACGGTGGCTACAGGCCGGCACTTTCCGGCAAGACATTCACCGTCGAGAATCCGTGCAATGGCGAGATAGTCGCCTCGGTCGCCGAAGGTGGTGCGGCTGATATCGAGCTTGCCATCGACGCGGCGGAACGCGCATTCGGCGCATGGTCGTCGCTGTCGGGAGCCGAGCGGGGCGACATCATGCACCGCGCCGCCGACCTTCTCAAACAGCGCCTGCCCGAATTGGTGACAATCGAGATCGACCAGATCGGCCGCGCCCGCCGCGAAATGACCGCCCAGCTGGCGCGTCTGCCGGAGTGGTTTTCCTACTTTGGCGCCGTTGCCCGAACCCATGAAGACACGGTGCCGCCGTTCGCCGGCAATTATCTGAACTACACAAGACGGGTTCCGCTCGGCGTGGTCGGCCACGTGACGCCTTGGAACCATCCGCTGCTCATCCTGACCAAGAAGGTCGCCCCGTCGCTTGCCGCCGGCAACACCATGGTGGTCAAACCGTCCGAATTGGCCCCGATCACGCCGTTGCTGCTTGGCGAGATCCTCAAGCAAGCCGGCGTTCCCGACGGAGTTTACAACGTGGTTCCGGGCTTTGGCGCGACCGCGGGCGCCGCCCTGACGACGAGCCCGCGTCTGCGAAAGATCGACCTCACCGGCGGCACAGAAACCGGCAAACGCGTTGCCGCGGCTGCGGGCGCAAATCTGGTGAAGGTCGCCGCCGAACTCGGCGGCAAGGCGGCGCTGATCGTCTTTGAGGACATGGAGATCGAGCGGGTTGTTGCCGCGACGCTGTTTGCGTCCTTCATCGCCACCGGTCAGACCTGCGTTCAGGGCTCACGTCTTCTGGTACATCGTTCGATCCACGACGCGGTGGTCAAGCGGCTGGTGGAGCGAACCGCTCATATTCGCCTTGGCGCGCCGCAGGACGAAAGCACGCAACTTGGCCCGATGGTGTCGCAGCGCCAGCGCGAGACGGTCGAACGCTATGTCCGCATCGGTGTCGAGGAAGACGGCGCCACGCTGGCCTATGGCGGCACGCGCCCGGACGGCGATGAATTCGCCACGGGCTATTTCATCAGGCCCGCGATCTTTACCGATGTCCGGCCTGACATGCGCATCGCGCAGGAAGAGATTTTCGGACCCGTGGTCTGCATCATTCCGTTCGACAGTGAAGACGAAGCCATTTCGATCGCCAACGGAACCGAGTTTGGCCTCGCTACCAGCGTCTGGACCCGCGATGTGGCGCGGGCGCACCGGGTGGCGCACAAGCTTCAATCCGGCATCACCTGGATCAACGATCATCACCGTATCGACCCGGCATCGCCTTGGGGCGGATTCAAGATGAGTGGTCTGGGCCGGGAAAACGGCCTCGTCGCCTACGAGGAATACACCCAGATCCAGAACATCATCGTCAACCTCTCCGACACGGAATTTGACTGGTACGCCGATGACGACCAGCCGAAGCGCTATAGCTGAGCATGCAATGAACATTGATTTTCACAGTCACGTCATCCCGAAAGCCTTCGTCCAGGCAATTGTCAGCAAGACCTTGCCACTCAAGGCGCACATCGACGGCAGCGAAGCCGAACGCAAAGTCGTGCACGCGCAGGGCTATGTCTATCCGCTATTTGCCGAATTTACCGACGTGGCCGCCAAGATCGCTGCGATGGATCGCAAGGGTCTGGACATCTCCGTCCTGTCTCCGGCCCCGCCGACCTTCACCTATTGGGGCGATGAGGAACTGGGTGTCGCCGTGACGCGGCTCGTTAATGACGGTGTGGCCGAAATGGTGGCGCAACGACCGGATCGGCTGCGCGGCATGGGCATTCTGCCAATGCAACACCCCGACGCGGCGATTGCCGAGCTTGAGCGCATTGTCGCCGTGCACGGCTTCCGCGCGGTGGAGATCGGCACGCGTATCGAAGACACCAAGCTCAGCGACCTGCGCTTCCGCCCGGTCCTGCGCCGGGCGCAGGAGCTGGATGTGTTCGTGATGACCCATCCCTATTACATCGGCAACAAGTCGGGCCTGGAAGATTATTATCTCACCAACCTCATCGGCAACCCGTTGGAAACCGCGCTCATGGTGGCCGACCTGATGTTCAGCGGCACCCTCGATGATCTTCCGGAGTTGAAGCTGGGGCTGGTGCATGGTGGCGGGTTTACCCCCTATCAGATCGGCCGTCTGGTGCGCGGCCATGAGATGCGCAGCGAAACGCACGCAATTTCCACGACGTCCCCGCTGGACCTCATGCGCCGGTTCTACTTCGACAGCGTGCTGTTCGAGCCTCGATCGATTTCGTTCCTTGCCGAGCTGGTCGGCGCGGAAAAGATGTTTTTGGGCACCGACGCCCCGTTCGACATGGGTGATGAGGAACCTTTGAACACGATCAACGCGGCCCCGGGGCTGACCGACGCCCAGCGTCGCCGCATCTGCTCCGGCACGGCGCTGGCACTATTGGGAGAGTAGGAGACAATCATGACAGAGCAAACCACAGGGTCGACGCTGCGACAGAGGCTCGACTATTCCCCGATCACCGACCGCAAGCCGTTGTCTTTGCCCGGTGGAGCAAAGGTGGCGGTCTGGACCATCGTCAATGCAGAAAACTGGCGGCCGGCTGGTCCGATGCCGCGCACGGTATTGCCGCCACCGATGGGCCAGCCGTTGCTGCCGGATGTCCCCAACTGGGCTTGGCATGAATACGGCATGCGCGTCGGCTTCTGGCGCTTCCACGAAGTTTTGACGAAACGCAAACTCAAGGCCAGTTTCGCGGTCAACGGAACCGTCTGCGAGCTGTATCCTCAGGTGTGTCAGGCCGCGCTCGATGCGGGCTGGGATTTCATGGGCCACGGTTTCGTCCAGCAACCGATGCATCGCGTCGACGATCAGAAGGCGGCGATTGCCTCCACCATCAAGGCGATCCGCAAGTTTACCGGCAAGCAGCCACGCGGCTGGGAAAGCCCGGGCCTGACCGAGACCGACGAAACGCTTGATCTCCTTGCCGAAGCCGGCATCGAATATGTCGCCGACTGGGTTCTTGACGATCAGCCGGTGTCGTTGCGCACCCGCGTCGGCGACATCGTCTCGGTGCCGTACACGGTCGAGATCAACGATGTCGTGATGACGGCAATCCAGCAGTCTCCGTCCGATGAGATCTATCGCCGCGGCAAGGATCAGTTCGACCGTCTCTATCAGGAAGGTGCAGAAATCCCGCGTGTGATGGCGATCTCGATCCACCCCTACCTGACGGGCGCACCGCATCGCATCAAATATCTGGAGATGCTGTACGACTATATCCTGTCCAAGGACGATGTCGTGATGTGGACCGGCGCCGAAATCCTCGACTGGTATCGCGGCCAGATCGGTTGACAACATTGCCAAGTTGTTGAGCCGTACTGGCTTGGCTACAGGTTGGCGCATGAAAATACCGTCTGCAATGCCGCGCCTGAAGGTCTATCGCTTTCCCCGTGAAATCATTGCCTATGCGGCCTGAGTCTGCCATCGGTTCGCGCCGGGCACGGCGGATGTCGAGCACGTGACCCACCGCGGACGAACGACCGGTGGCATCCTGATGAGGTTGTGATCCCGATCAACGCATGAAGCATTGGCTATGGCGCGCAGGAAATTCCAACGGCGACATGCCCGAAATCCTTGTCCAGCACCGCCGCGATACTAGGACTGCCACGCGCTTCATTGCAGAACTGATCGCTCAACTCAGCCACCCGACGTTCCTCATTACTGACAAGCTATGCAGCTAAATCGAACCGATCGCTCATCAGGCATCAAGTGCCGATCACGGTGCCCACAAAGGTCGCAACAACCGGATCGAAGGCGGTCATTGGCCAACGCGTCGACAACAAAAAGGGGTTTGCCGCCCAGGACCAGATCAATACGATCTCTCAGCCCCGTCGCTATCGCCTCACCGCCACATCCTGTCGCCACGCCATGTCGGGCGTCTTCGAACAGTGAGCCCAGCCATGATGCCCAATTGGCTTCATGAGACTCGCCCCCTCAACCTTTTGCAATTACACATGAACATCTTGGCAGTCCCCTGCCTGATGTGGCTCGGCCAACAGGTCGATATTCGGGCAATATCTGTTTTTGACTGTTTTTTAAGCTTTTGAGTTGATCAGCAGCCGTAGCCAGTAGCGTTTTCGGCGGCCGCCGCTATGGTCACATCAAGCGGATTCGGTGAACAATTACATATACCTACGCAGCGCGATACCAGCCGAAAGGGAATCTGGCACACACATTGCTTTGCTTTCGTCGGTGCAACTGCAACTGACGGAGACTTTCATGACGAAATTTACTCGCCGGGCCATGCTGCTCGCTTCGGCCGCAACTTTGGCAACCGCAATCAGCCTGCCCGCCGCATTCGCGGCCGATGAGACGATCAAGGTCGGCATCCTGCATTCGCTGTCTGGCACGATGGCGATTTCGGAATCGACCCTCAAGGACGCCATGCTGATGCTGATCGAGGAGCAGAACGCCAAGGGCGGCCTTCTTGGCAAGAAACTGGAAGCCGTCGTCGTCGACCCGGCCTCCGACTGGCCGCTGTTTGCGGAAAAGGCCCGCGAGCTGATCTCGGCCGACAAGGTATCGGCCGTGTTCGGTTGCTGGACCTCGGTCTCGCGCAAATCGGTGCTA
>Ga0209344_10005930_pt1 | contig 10291 bp, 6 predicted proteins | sample Cruoilmetagenom6_FD_187293 | JGI IMG/M metagenome (GOLD analysis project Ga0209344, IMG submission 187293) | Oil polluted marine microbial communities from Coal Oil Point, Santa Barbara, California, USA - Santa Barbara Oil Seep Sample 6 (SPAdes)... | ecosystem: Environmental > Aquatic > Marine >...
TATAAAAAGATTGAAGGTCTTGAAAACATTGACAAAGTAATAGATATCAACCAATCGCCAATCGGGAGAACACCGCGAAGTAACCCAGCAACTTATACAGGCGTTTTTTCAGAAATACGGAACCTTTTTGCCAAAACTCCTGAAGCAATGATTCGTGGCTACAAACCGGGACGCTTCAGCTTCAACGTTGCTGGCGGACGCTGCGAAACCTGTAAAGGTGCAGGTTTAAGAGTGATTGAAATGAATTTCCTTCCCGACGTGTATGTGGAATGCGAAACTTGCCAAGGCAAACGCTTCAACCGTGAAACTTTGGAGATTCGTTACAAAGGAAAATCAATTTTTGATGCTTTGGATATGACCATTAACGAAGCTGCTAGCTTTTTTGAAAACATTCCAAAAATATATCGAAAAATTAAAACCATAAAAGACGTGGGCTTGGGCTACATAACGTTAGGGCAACAATCCACAACGCTTTCAGGTGGCGAAGCACAGCGCATTAAACTGGCAACAGAACTCTCCAAGCGGGATACAGGAAATACTTTTTATATTCTTGATGAACCCACAACAGGGCTTCATTTTGAGGACATTCGTGTTTTGATGGTTGTATTGAACAAATTGGTGGAAAAAGGAAATACCGTACTGATTATTGAGCACAATCTAGACGTTATTAAAACCGTTGATTATATAATAGATATTGGCCCTGAGGGAGGAAAACAAGGTGGGAAAATTATGGCGTTGGGCACCCCCGAAGAAATTGTTAATGACAAAAAAAGCTATACTGCCCAATTCCTTAAAAAAGAATTACATTAGAGGTTAGTTGCTGTGTTGGATGAAATAAAAATTATAAAGAAAACTGACAACAGAGAACTGTCAAAAGAGAACTGAATACTATGAGAGACGAACAAATACCAAAAAACTGGAATCAAGTAAAAACAAATGACTCTTGGGCCATTTTTAAGATAATGGGAGAGTTTGTAGGTGGTTATGAAAAAATGAGCCGTATTGGCCCTTGCGTTTCCATTTTTGGGTCTGCCCGAACAAAACCAGATCATAAATATTATAAATTGGCAGAAAGCATCGCCAAAAAAATCACTGAAAACGGTTACGGCGTCATTACAGGAGGTGGCCCTGGCATTATGGAAGCTGGAAACAAAGGCGCTCATCTAGCTGGTGGAACTTCCGTGGGCTTGAATATTACACTTCCTTTTGAACAACATGACAATCCATATATAGACAGCGATAAAAGCATCGATTTTGATTATTTCTTTGTTCGAAAAGTAATGTTCGTAAAATACTCCCAAGGTTTTGTGGTAATGCCAGGTGGTTTTGGTACACTTGATGAGCTGTTCGAAGCTTTGACGTTGATCCAAACCCATAAAATTGATAAATTTCCACTGATTCTTGTTGGAAGCGAATTTTGGGGAGGACTTTTTGAATGGATAAAAACGACACTTTTGGAAGCTAACAATAATGTGAATGCAGAAGATTTGGATTTGGTTCACCTAGTTGATACAGAAGATCAAGTACTCCAAATATTAAATGATTTTTACAACGAATATAATCTAAGCCCAAACTTTTAATTTTAAAATATTCGAATGTTTAAAAAGAAGCTAACATTGGTTTTTATAATTGTTTCCCTATCAATTAATGCTCAGGAAACCATAAAAACCATGGTTTACAACCTGCTTGAGTTTCCATCTGCATTTCCGTCCAACCGCGCAGAAATTCTAAGAGACATTATTGACGAATACGAACCGGATATTTTTATGGTTTGTGAATTGGAAAGCGAAACTGGAGCAAATCTTATCTTGAATACTTCATTGAATGACGAAGGAAACAACTATATAATGGCTCCTTTTGAACCTAGCCAATCTGGAGACCCCGACCATCAACAGTTGGTTTTTTACAGAAAAGGAATGTTCACTTTGGAAGCTTCCGAAGTTTTACCTACTCCCGTTCGCGATATTAACCACTATACCTTAAAGCTTAGCACTTCCGATCAACAGACCGATCCAGTGCTTTTTGAAGTTTTCGTAACACACTTAAAATCCAGTACAGGCACAGCAAACAAACAATTGCGATTGGAGATGGTGCAACAATTTACCAATAGATTGGAAACCTTGGATCCAAATTCCTTTGTTCTCTTCGCAGGAGATTTCAACCTTTACACTGCAACCGAACCAGCCTACATGGAGCTTTTGGACCCAACAAATGCAATCGTGATGGTTGATCCAATTGACCGTCCCGGCTCTTGGAACAATAATATTAATTTTCAGGACATTCATTCGCAGAGCACGCGAATTAGTTCAGGTCCTTTTGGCGCTGGTGCTGGCGGTGGTTTGGATGACCGGTTTGATTTTATAACTATTTCTGAGAACATGCAAAACGACCCAAAATTGAAATACATTCCAGATAGCTACAAATCTTTTGGAAACAACGGTAATTGCTATGACAACAGTATAAATAGCCATGACTGCTTCGGGGATTTCAGCCAAACGTTGCGTGAGAATCTTTATAATATGAGCGACCATCTTCCTATTGTGATGAATCTTGAAACAAACAAACAAATTGTTTTAAGCAATGATGTCTTTTCAATGGTATCATCGATTGAACTTGAAAACACCTTGGTTACCGAAAAATTAAATATTCGCTTAAATTCAAATCTTTCGGAAAAATTTTCGTTTGAAGTTTATAATGTTCTCGGCCAAAAACTTTTGAAACACACTTCAGAAAATTCAGAATTTGTTTCAATAGACGTAAGCCAGCTCAACAACGGGGTTTACTACCTGAAAACAAACCTTCCAGCCTCACAGACTTTTAAATTCCTCAAAACTTTTTGATAATCAGAAGCATTTTATATAGTATCTTTTTTTGTTTGACGTTTCAAGCTGTGGCGCAGCAAACCCTGAACATTGACGCCACGCTGAATCCTTCACAGAAAATGCTTGCCATTAAACAGCAAATTACCTATAAAAACACTTCCGAAGATACTTTAAAGGAAATCTATCTATTCGATTGGGCCAACAGTTTTTCGTCCAAAACCACACCATTGGGAAAGCGTTTTGCCGAAAATTATGAAAGCGCATTTCATTTTGAAAAAAACGAAGATCGCGGAAGAACAACTATTGAAAAAATTTATAACAACTCCACTACCCCACTGCAATGGCAACGTGGCGATGCGGCCGATATTCTAAGAATTATTCCTGAAATTCCAATAAAGCCCGGAGATAGCTATATTTTCAATTTAGAATATACCGTAAAAGTTCCGGATGACCGATATACGCGTTATGGTGTGAACAAACTTAATGACTACAAATTGCGCTATTGGTATATTGCACCAGCCTTTTACGATGGTCAATGGCAAGTTTTCAGTAATAAAAACACGGATGATTTATTTTTGGCTCCTACGGACTTTAACATTTCACTCCATCTGCCAAAAAATTATACCATTACTTCAGATTTTGATGTAGTTTCTGAAAGCGTTTCAGAAAATATGACAACCACAGAGTTATCAGGAAAAAATCGTTCCAATGCGGTTTTATATCTTGAAAAAAATCCAAACTTTGAAACAATTGAAACCGATAAGTTAACAATAGTTACAAATCTTCAGAACAGAAGGGTAAATCCGCCTGTGCAAGCTTTAATGATAGATCGGGTTGTTCGGTTTTTAAATGAAAAACTTGGGCCATATCCTTTTAACAAAATGGTTATCAGTGAAACGGACTATAAAACCAATCCTGTTTATGGACTTAATCAGTTACCCAATTTTATCAGCCCATTTCCAGATGGTTTTGAGTATGATATGGAGCAACTAAAAACCATAACCCGACATTATATTGACAATACCCTAATACTTAATTCCCGTGATGATTATTGGTTACAGGATGCCTTTCAGATTTATTTGATGATGGAATATGTTGATACCTATTATCCAAAAATGAAGATGATTGGTAATTTGAGCAACTGGATTGTAATCCGTTGGGCACATTTGGCAGATCTTGAATTCAATGATCAATATCCAATGCTTTATATGAATATGGCGCGAAGCAATATTCATCAATCGTTGACAACGCCAAAGGATTCCTTGCTGAAATTTAATATGAATATTGCCACAGGATATTATGGGGCTAGTGGTTTAAAATATTTGGATGATTATTTGGGTGATGCTGTTTTGAATAAAAGCATAAAAGACTTCTATTCCGAAAATAGGCTGAAACCAATTAAATCATCAGATTTTGAAGCATTTTTATCTGAACAGACAGACCTTCCTGTTAATTGGTTTTTTGAAGATTTTGCAGATACCCGTAAAACGATTGATTTCAAAATTAAAAAAGTTGAAAATAAAGGAGATTCTTTAAAGGTTTTCATCAAGAACAACAGAAAAACAAAGCTTCCCGTTTCATTGTATGGGCTCAATAAAGACGAAATTGTTTTTAAAACCTGGACAAAACCCATTGATAGTATTTCTTCAATTACTATTCCTTCAAGAGACATTAAGAAGTTAGTGCTTAATTATGAAGGGGAAATTCCAGAATACAATCGCAGAAATAACTTTAAGTCCCTAAATGGTTTGTTTAATAAACCAATACAGTTCCGTCTTTTCCAAGATGTGGAAGACCCAAGTTATACGCAGTTTTTCTTTATGCCAATTTTTGAATATAACTTGTATGATGGCGTTTCGGCTGGACTACGGCTATACAACAAAACTGTGCTTCCTAAGGCTGTTCACTATAGTTTGGAGCCACAGTTCGGGTTTCGTTCCAAAACACTTGTGGGAAGAGCATCCGTGAGCTATACCCAAATCATGAATGAGGGTAATCTGTATGCTATGCGCTATGGTTTTTCAGGAAATTATTATTCCTATGACCGTGGACTTTTCTATAAAAAATTTACTCCATACATTACTTTTGCTTTCCGGAATCCTGATTTGCGGGACAATGAAAAACAATTCATAAATCTTCGGAGTGTGAACGTTTACCGCGATGATGATCCGAACAATACAGATCAGGAGCCAAACTACAGCGTTTTTAACCTTCAATATGTATATTCCAACCCCAACTTGATCAATTATTTTAGAAGCGTGGTTGATTATGAAATTTCATCAAAGTTCAGTAAGATTTCCGTTAATCTTGAGTACCGAAAACTCTTTTTGAGCAATAGACAATTGAACTTGCGCTTTTTTGCAGGAGCATTTCTTTTCAACGATACGCGTGAAAATGAGGATTTCTTTAGTTTCGCACTGGATCGTCCAAATGATTATCTTTTTGATTATAATTATTATGGACGTAGTGAAGACTCTGGACTCTTTAGTCAACAGTTAATTATTGCCGAAGGAGGATTTAAATCTCAGTTAGAACCAGCCTTTGCAAACAGTTGGATAACGACCGTAAACGCAAGCACCAACATTTGGAAATGGATCTACGCTTATGGCGACGTAGGGCTCGTTCACAATAAAGCTCGTGGCACAAATACTGTTTTTGACAGTGGAATACGTCTTAGTTTGGTGGCTGATTATTTTGAGCTTTATTTCCCAGTATATTCCAGTTTGGGCTTTGAACCAAGTTTGCCACATTACGATGAGAAAGTTCGATTTATTGTAACCATAAGCCCAAAAACTTTATTAGGGCTATTTACTAGAAGATGGTATTAATCTTCTCCTAATTTCTAACTATTTGTAGTTATTAAGTGTTTTCAAAAACTTCTCGTGCATTGCATCAGTATAGTCTAAATGGGTCACAATGCGAAGTTTTCCCTGCCCCATTCCGCTAATTTTTATGTTTTTCTGAAGCAAATCGTTCATGAATTTTTCTTCAGAAACAGTTTCAGTGAGATAGAATATTACAATATTCGTTTCGGTTGGTTCCACTTTTTTTATGTAAGATTGCTTTAAAAGCATTTCTGAAATTTCCAAAGCTTTTTTATGGTCTTCTTCCAAACGCTCAAGATGATTATCCAAAGCATAAATACCTGCGGCAGCCATAAAACCTATTTGACGCATTCCACCACCAAGCACTTTTCTAACTCGCATGGCTTTTTTCATTATTTCTTTTTTGCCAATTAGAACACTTCCCATTGGTGTGCCCATACCTTTGCTAAGACAAACAGAAATTGTATCGAAAATCTTTCCATAATCTTTAGGATTTTGCTTTTGAGCAACCAAAGCATTCCAAATTCGAGCTCCATCCAAATGAAAGCCCAAGCCGTGTTTATCACATACTTTACGGATTTTTTCAATTTCAGAAAAATCATAACAAGCGCCGCCACCTTTATTTGTTGTGTTTTCCAAACAAACCAAACTTGTTAGCGGACTGTGGTAAAAATCGGGTGGATTTATGTTCTCCTCCACTTGCGCGGCAGTAATCATCCCGCGGTTTCCGTCAAGCAATTTACAGGAAACCCCGCTATTGAAAGAAACTCCACCTCCTTCATAATTGTAAACATGCGCCCATTTATCGGCAATCAACTGTTCTCCTGGCTGGGTGTGCATTTTTATGGCGGCTTGGTTGGCCATACTTCCTGTTGGAAAAAAAAGTGCTGCGTCCATCCCGAACATTTCTGCCAGTCTTTGTTCCAGTTTGTTGGCCGTAGGGTCTTCTTTATAAACATCATCACCCACTTCAGCATTGATGATGGCTTGCATCATTCCCTGCGTGGGGCGGGTTACGGTATCGCTTCTTAAATCTATAATCATAGTTTAATTTTCTCTGAAAAATTTTCCGTTTTCTTCAAAATGCTTTATCATTTCTGAAATATCTTCATCTAACTTAATCAACAACAAAGACTTATTGTGGTCTGCATTTATATTTTTGTATTTGGAATTGTTTGTCAAATCAAATTCCTTAAAGCTTTTTTCAAAAGCATTACCCTCAAAAATAAATTTATACTCTTTGTGGCAGGACTGTACAGACATATTATCAAAGGCATTGTTGTCTATCTTTTCAGCTTTAAATGGCTTAACAACTTCTTTTTTTAAGTCTTGCTTTTCCTTAAGTGCTTTTTTAATGTTTTTACTCATACCAATAGGGATAGGTATAAAGCTTCCACAATTATCAAATTTTTGAAACTTCAGTTTGTCTTCATCTTCCTTCCAAAAAACATAGACTGCATAATAAGTTGATTTCGAGGTGCAATGCTCTCCGTCAGGCATTACGAACATTTGGATATTTCCATCACAATAATCCTTTCTTAAAAAATATTCTGGATTTTCCTGCATTTCAAGCTCAGCCATTTTTTGCGCCACAAGTGCATCAACAAAGGCTTCATCATTTTGCGCAAAACAAATACACGTTACTAATAATGCAAAAAAGGGTAGGATTTTTTTCATAAAAGAGGATTCTTAAAGAGATTTACTATTTCAGAAATACATATTTCTAAGAAATTATAAAATTAGCCGAAAAATACTTCTCCCTCACAAAGTTAATAGTATTTTTGCTGAAATTCTTACCCCATTATGACCACAACAGACCAAATCAAAGACCTTAAGTCACGGTTAGATGCCTTGAGGCGCTATCTTTGACATTGCTGGCAAAAGCATAGAAATTACCAACGACGAAGAAAAAACATTTGACCCCAATTTTTGGAACAACCCGCGCGAAGCTGAGGCTTTTATGAAAGTGCTGCGCACCAAAAAGAAATGGGTCACCGACTACGAAACCGCTACAAATCTTGCTGAAGAAGCTGAAATCCTGCTCGAATTTTATAAAGATGGCGAAGGCAAAGCAGAGAATGTAACTATTGCTTATGAAAAGGCAGAAAGTGCAATTGAAGCTCTGGAATTCCGCAATATGCTTGGCGAAGAAGGCGATGATATGAGTGCCGTACTTCAAATTACAGCGGGTGCCGGCGGTACCGAAAGCTGTGATTGGGCACAAATGCTGATGCGGATGTATTTAATGTGGGCCCAGAAAAACGATTATAAAGTAAAAGAGCTCAACTTTCAGGCAGGTGATGTTGCTGGAGTGAAAACCGTTACATTGGAAATTGAAGGAGAGTACGCTTTCGGTTGGCTAAAAAGCGAAAACGGCGTGCACCGCTTGGTGCGTATTTCGCCTTTTGATAGCAATGCGAAACGGCACACTAGTTTTGCAAGTGTTTATGTATATCCGTTGGTGGATGATACTATTGAGATTGAAATAAACCCAGCCGATATTTCCTGGGATTTTGCCCGAAGCAGTGGTGCTGGCGGTCAAAACGTAAATAAAGTGGAAACCAAAGCCATACTTACCCACCACCCTACAGGAATTGTTATTCACAACAGCGAAACCCGAAGCCAATTGGATAATCGCGAAAAAGCTATGCAAATGCTTAAATCGCAATTGTATGAAATTGAATTGCGGAAACAGCTTGCCCAACGCGCCGAAATTGAGGACAGTAAACTAGCCATAGAATGGGGCTCACAGATACGCAACTATGTTTTACACCCCTATAAACTCGTAAAAGACGTGCGTACCGCCCACGAAACTGGAAATACGGATGCAATGTTGGACGGCGAGATTGATGGATTCTTAAAAGCTTATTTGATGATGACTGGGCAGAAGGAAAAGTCGGATGAACTATAATTACTATTTATATTTTAAGACTTTAACTTGTAAATATTAACTGCGCTTTCTTCCCACAAAAAAATCTGAAGCCCAAAATATCAGCAATAACAACACGAATATTCCGCAAATGTATTTTGCGGGCTCCAGCCCTCCATCACCAAGGCCAATGAAACCAATAACTCCAAAGACTATAGCCAAAATTATATATGTTGCTTTCCAGTGAAGCATAGGAAGAAAATAGGTTTTGGTTGTTTAATTGTTCGAATTAAAGTTAAAACAATTTTCCTTTAATTTTAACAAAAATGGAAACAATTTTAACACAAAACGTTAATTTTCATCTACTTTAAAATAGCTTTTAGCAGAAATAAATTGTCCAGAACCGGTATAACCTTCTATAGTTACTTCAAAGTCTCCTGAAACATCTGAAGTAAAAAAGGAAGTAGAATAACTTTCTTCTTCAAAAGTCAGATCAGGTTTCCAAAGCAATTGCACCCTAAAATCCGGAATCCTTGAAAGTGCAGCTTTATTGTTATAGTCTGTTTTATACTGTACTTTTTTCTTGATAGCAGGAGGTAAATCCAGTTCTTTAACATTGCTTGATAAAGTAGGCACAAAATCTCCTTTTTTTGTTATCACGGAAATAATGCCGCTATATATTTTTGGGCCATAGCGGTAAGGTTGGGTAATCACTCGAATACTTTTTATTTCACGTGCGTTGTAGCTTAACAAATCTTCGTTGTTTTGAACTTGCATTCCATCCATAAGTACCAATGGTGGAATATCATTAAACTTAGCAACTCCATTTGGGTTGTAGGCATTATTTACTGAAAACTTAATGTTTTCACCTGCACCACGAACTGCAGCTAATGTAACAACTTCAACAAATGTTTCCTTAACTGTGGGAAAACGGGTGTAATCATCCAACTGAAAGACTGTACCCAAGTTGTCGTAAAAAGCGGGATTTATTTTGTTGCTTAAAATGCTGTCTTTTTTAATATCAAAATAGGCATTCTCAATCTGAACTTGAATGCTTCGCTCTTGCAGCCAATCATTTAAATTAGCTTCCAACTTCAATATTTTTGGATCGCTTTCGCCCAAAATGAAATCATTTTTGTCCAAAACAAGTGAATAGGTGTTTGAATCATTTTCAGAATCGTTCAATTGTATAATACTCTTATCTGTATCATACCCTTCTGTTACCGAAAAGAAAAACCTTCCATTCGCATCGGTTTTTGCTATTTTAAATACGAAATCCTTTCCTGGAATAGTGAGTGAAACCTCTTTGTTTTTTAACGGTTGGCCATCTCCATTAGAAAGTAAAACTCCCGAAATTAGCTCTCCACGAATTTCTGGAACATAAAATATTCCCGAAGAAATATCTTTCACCTTTGTTTCAACCTTACCAGAAATTTCTATTGGATCTAATTTTCTAACTGAAAGAACGTAATTTCCACCATTGTTATTTAAACGGTTTTCAAGACTTAAATTCACTTTTTCTCGAAAGCCATAAGATTGTTTATCTGAAGTGATTTTTATAGTTTCTTCATTGCTTTTTACATTAGAAAATTCTGAAGTACTTTTTGATACAAATTTCACTTTAACCGTATCTGCCGTTTTCTTTATATCAGTAGGTTTTATAAAGGTATTTATAATGTAAATATTCTTTTTAAAATAGGCTTCTTGAAGGTTATTCCTTGAAAAATTGGTATAGCCAATAAGATTGTAAACACCTGACTTTAATGTGGAAGGAA
>Ga0209344_10005931_pt1 | contig 10291 bp, 17 predicted proteins | sample Cruoilmetagenom6_FD_187293 | JGI IMG/M metagenome (GOLD analysis project Ga0209344, IMG submission 187293) | Oil polluted marine microbial communities from Coal Oil Point, Santa Barbara, California, USA - Santa Barbara Oil Seep Sample 6 (SPAdes)... | ecosystem: Environmental > Aquatic > Marine...
TGTGATTTTCCACCTCGGACCATTTCCACCGCGTGGCCCCTCCAATGTGATACGGCATCGGCAAGATGCCCCGCTTGGTGTCCTCCCAGATCTTCGTCTCCCCGCAATCGAGCAGTCTTGCCAGCGTCGAAGCGGACACATAGGCGACCATGACCGGCGCGATCTGCGTCGGCGCCGAGGTGTGTGCGACATGGTCGATCGGTGTGATCCGGGCGTGCTTTGCCATCAGTCTCGCAGGCCTCCGGGCATCTGTCGGATCAATAGGTCCGCTGGGATGGGCGCCTTGCGCGTCATCTGCTTCATGAAGAACGAAACACCTGCGTCAGCGCACTGATCGCGGATCGAGCGCGCCCAGTCAGGATCCATGTTGCGCGCGCCGGTGCCGCTTTCACCGCCGACGATGATCCAGTCAATGCGATGCTGAGAGATTTCGTTTTCGGGCAGGAATTCATGCATCGGAATTTCGGTAACACCATTGTTGATCGCGCATTCGTCGTCATGCGAAATCAAAAAGAGGTAGGGCGTGATATCGATTGGCCGCAGCAAAGGCTCAGCGCTGACGAACCTCACGGCAGCGGGGGTATCGAGCAAATGCGGGATGCGTTGGTCAGCTGTCTTCTGATCCTCGGCTGATGTGCCCAACCAGACGTGAGGGAATGGCATAGTCCCGAGCAGCGTCTTGCCGACTGGAATTGGCGCGCCGCGTTCTCTGGCAATTCGCTTAGCGCGATGTTCTATCCTCGTCTCAGCGGGCATAAATCCATCATCATGGCGTGCGAAGTAGGCGCGCATCCTTGCAGGCCGCTTCGTCAGCACCTGATAAGTGTGCTGAGGTGCGAGAGCCATCACGGCGAAAACCTGATCGATCCACTCGTCAGGCACGAAGTCCGCGAAAAGATCGGTCATCGAGCAGACGAAGATCATGCGCGGTTTGCGCCACCGCAACGGTTGCATCAGCATCTTCTGATCAAGGAAAAGACTGAGATCGCCGTTCCGGTGATGGCCGGGTTTGAAGGGTCGATGGGTGCCCAGCCGCATATTCATGCTGGCTGCATAGCAGTTGTCGCATCCTGCGGTGACCTTCTCACAGTGCCAGCCGATCTTGCCTGTCTCGGCGCTCCGCGCGCGGACGGGCGTCCACGATGCGTCGGTCCACTCGATGTTGGTCTTATCGGCCATTGGATTGCCCTCCATGCTGCTCGGTCGGCGTAATTCTCTGTCGCCATATGTGCGCGTCGGCGCGTTCCAGCTGTCGCGCAATCCGCCATGGGCCGCTGCGACCGCAGAGGCATTCGAGGCGCCAGCGCCGCTTCAGAAGTCCGTGTCGCGTCCAGTGCTGTGTGCCGCCGCAAGGGCAGGGTTCGCGGGTTGGAACGAGTGGGCAGGGTGGCATTACAGTGCCCTCCGCGTATTGGTCCATGCGTCGGCATCAGCTTGGGTCAGCAGGCTGTCGCCGCAGCGCGGGCATGGCTTACCGACGTGCCGCTGATCTAGAGCGTTGTGAAATTCCATATGGGGGCATCCCTTGCGGTCGCATTTCAGGAAATGCATTCCGACGGTATGATCGCGGATGATTTGCGCCCAGATTGCCCGCGCGAGAACGCGCCAAGGGTTGACGGCGTGAGGGAAGGTGCGGGGCATCACGATGTCTCCTCGAATGTTTCGTTCGTGCGAATTCTTTTCATCACATCTACCAATTGGCGGCGGTCGATCTCGATTGCCCCAGCCGCCACTGCGCACGCCCGCTTCGATTGGGCCACGTCATAGTGCGGAAAGCTGGCGTTGCCCTGAAACCACTTCCGCGCGATGCCGATTATATCTGCCATAGCGTGGAGCTCTGCCGGGGTGTCCGCGATCATGTGGGACATCTTCATGCGCCCGAACGCATTCTTTGCGTGATCAACGTAGACGCTCATGCCGCTATCTCCTTTTCCATCAGATGTGCGCAATTCGCCCGTGCCAGGGCCGCCGCGACGTGCGGGCTGACGCTGTTGCCGCACATGCGGACCTGGGCGGTTTTGGTCAGTCGTGTGCCGTCGGCCATGCGGTCGATCACGTAGTCGTCCGGGAACCCTTGCGCGCGGAATAGCTCTCGCGGCGTCAGCATCCGCATTCCGATATCGACGATCACCCACGGCTCGCCCGCGATGGTGACTGTGACCAGGCCGAAGCGGTCGCGGGTGGTGACGGTGTGGCACGGGTCGTCGAGGGATGCGCCATCGCCCTGGCCATAGTATTTCGACATGAACGCGGCTACGGCGAATGCTCCTGCCCCGCCTGCGGGGATGGTGCGCATCGGCTCATCCGCGCCCCATGCCGGCTGACCGGCGTTGCGCATCATCTGGCAGTGCGCAGCGATCACCGCATGCTTTGCGCCGCCAGCGACGACCGTGCCCAGCGGCTTTTCGATATCGAGGGCGCGGGGGGCCTGACCGGACCTCTCTCCATAGCCCGTCTGCACCATTGTCGCGGCCAGCAGGCCGTGTTTGCCGCCGCCTGCCGTCACCGTGTGCAGCGGGTCCGCGATCGATGCGCCCTGCGCCGTTCCGTACATTTTCTCAAGGCTGGCCGCGACGATCTGGGTTTGCGTGCCGCGCGTGGTGGTTGTCGCCAGTGGATCGTCTGCGCGGCGTCCGACCGCGTTTGAGTTGTGCTGCGCCATGAAAGCAGCGACCTGATCGGCACGGGCGACGACGGGCCGCACGAGTCCATGCGCATCTCGTGATGCCGTCACCGTGGCCATGGGCGCATCGAGTCCCTGACCGCGAAAGTGGTCACCGCCATGATTGCAGACTACAAGAAACGGTTCCGCATTATCGATCACATAACGCTGGATACCCTTTGCGATCCGCCGCAAAGTGTTGGGCTTGAGCGGGCGCACGGCGCGGAGGCCATGCTCGGCCATGATCTCATCGGACTCCGCGAAGATCGAGGGGCAGGGGATCGACCAGTCGATACAATCGGCGGCGACCGGCCAGGGCTTCAGCAGCCCGCGCTGGACACTTGCGGATTTCGGATCGCCATGGGTCGGCTTGGGCCAGACGATCGGGCGATCATCGCAGCGCGCGACGACGAACAGGCGCTTGCGGATCGTCGGTGCGCCATAGTCGCAGGCGCGCATCACACGCCACTGGACGCGGTAGCCGCGCCGGGTCAGACCCCGGCACCAGCGCTGAAAGTCGACGCCCTTGCGCTCCCGGTCCGGGCGGTTGTTTAGGCCCAGCGGACCCCACTCGACAAATTCCGGCACGTTTTCCAGCAGGATCACGTCCGGCTTCACCCACTCGGCCCAGTAATGCACCACGTCGGCAAGGCCGCGTCGGGCGTTATCGACGGGTTTACCGCCCTTCGCACGCGAGTGGTGTGTGCAGTCGGGCGAAGCCCATAGCAGCCCGACACGGCGGCCGGCCGGAATGACGTCGCGCGGGTTCAGATCCCAGATGGATTCCGTCAGGTGGACCGTCTGCGCGTGGTTCGCGGCGTGCATGCCGAGAGCCTGTTCGTCGTGATTGATGGCCACGTCTGGGCTGCGCCCCAGCGCCATTTCAATCCCGGTCGAGGCCCCGCCGCCCCCGGCAAAGCTGTCCACGATCATGGGCGGCAGGGTGTCGTCGATCGGCGCGGTGAAAAGGTCGGATTGGAATGAGCCGTCCATCACCACACCCACCGGACGATAGCGCGGAGGGCGAGGTAGACGCCCCACCAGGACGCGATGCTGAGTGAAGGCAGGACGATCCACACGATAGCGATCTGCCAGCGGCCCCAGAATTGCCGCACGGTCGCGCGGATGCGGGCCATAGCGGGTGTGGTGATCGGCGTGTCGGTCATGCCGCCACCTCATCAATATTCTGGTGCGCCACGGTGAATGTGTAGGCCGCGACCCAGGCGTTGCGATCCCATGCGTCAGGGCCGTGGATGCTGTCCCAGAGGGTGCGAAATGACGCGATGCACGCGAAACAGCCCATCGCGTTGCAGTGACTTTGACTCATTGCAGCGCAGGTCTCACATTGTGCGCCCTCAGCCTTAGCATCTGCCGTGCTGATATCTTGCACCCGCTGCACACGCACGTCGGTGACGGTTAGTGTCAGGCGGGATGCCCAGCGGGGCATATATCGGGGGTGACGATAGCGGCAGGGGGTTTCTCCAATGGGCCATGAGAAGCCACCAATCTCATCGGGGCCAAAGCGGCCATCCTTTTCAGCATCTTTTCGCGATTGATCTGCAATGCGCAGCATTTGATCCGTATTATCGCCCTTGATCCATTCGCGTCGCGCAAAGCCATCGGCGACGTAATCGACCGCTACTTTTGCACACCAACAGCGCGGACCACCGGTGCTTAATTCATAGGCCCACGCGCCCACGCGCCACGCCTCACCCACCCAAAGGCGGTCGCCAGCGCGGTATTTTGGCGGCTCGAATGCATAAGCAGTCGGCTTCAACACCCGCCGCGTCTGCGTCTTGGTGCCGTCGAGCAGGGCGCGCACCATTGGGGCGCTGAATATGATTGGCTTGTCGGTCATGGGTTCTCTCCCGGCACAACTCTCAGAAAATGAAGCTTTCCGTCGGGGCCCAGGGTCCATTCCTCAAACCGATGTTCGGCGACGGTGACGGCCACGTCGTCCATGTCGGGCTCAATTGTCTCTCGCACTATTGCGATCAGGTTCGCTGCCGTTTTCGCGCCGATCTCAGGCTCTTCGTCCAGCCACCACCAGTGAAAGTGGTCATCGGGCAGGTTGTCCGGCAGAACGATGTCGGTCTGGTTTTGATCGAAGGTCGCGGAGCGGATGCGTATGGTCGCTGTGAACTGCACGGGATCGCCTGCCTTGAGCGGATGCGACGTGAGCGACCAGCCCTCGTAGGGTTGCCAGAGCAGGTGAGGCACGCCCCCGGCATTTGACAGCCAATCGTCGGGGTGGTCACGCCCTGCCGGGCCGCCCTCATCAAGGAACGCAACAGGGGTGTAGATAGGGAAGGTGTGGGTCATGCTGTGTCCTCTCGATCACACGTCGCAGCGCCCCGCGCGGAGGCGCTGGAGGTGGGGTCAGGTTGCGTCGTATAGGCGCTGCTTCAGGAGGTAACTTTCGAGGGGCCAAATTTTCGCGACGGCATAGAACCGCGCGATCCTTTGGCCTTTTTCCGCATCGAAGTTTTCTGGCGATGCGCATGCACTTTCGCCTGTTACGGTGTAGCCGTTGCAGAGAGTGAGACAGCAGACGGTCAGCTGTGAGCCGGGAAAAACGTGAAAGTCTTCAGCTATGATCGTCGCGGCGATCATTTGGTGCGTGAGGGGCGGCGCTGTCAGCCCTTTCCGCTGAATTTCAGTTTCAATGTCTTGTTCGGGAGTCATGGTTATTCCTTTCATTGTCGCGCCGATCGCACGGGGCAGCGTCGCGCGGGCGCTGGCCGGTGGGGTCGGGTGGCGGCGGTGGCACCAAGTCCCGCCTTTTCCGAATTACGTTTTCCCCTTGCGGAGCCTTTCTTTGTCTGTCCCGCCACGGCCCGGCCCGTGTCTGCGGAGGTGCTATGAGATAAATCCGGGGGGAAACTCAGGCCTCGGGCGTGCCCATGAACAGGGGCAGGTCCGTCTGTTCGGTCGCGATATCGAGGGACTCGCGCAGCGATGCCGCGAAGGCCTTTTCGGGGTTGTAGATGGTCAGCGTAAAGGCGAGCGCGCCGCCCTGCGTGCGGTAGCGGAAGCGGACGGGCATGCGATAGATCGGCCCCCCCTTGAAGACGGGGATCGCGATGATGATCAGGTTGGGGATCTTCACCGGCGCGCCATCGGCGGTCTTGTGCTCGTTCAGAAACTGGATTTCGCGCTCCCCCGTGTCGCGGTTGCTGACGACCTTCAGCTCGTTGGATTCGTAGACGTGGAAACGCTTGGAGATCGTCAGCAGCTCGGTCAGCTGGCCATAGCGCCCTTCGATCCGCTTTGCGGTCTCGATCAGGCGGTTCTCGAAGTCCGCGTTCGCGTCGGACGTCGACCCCTTCGTTATCGCGGGCGTCGGGTCCATGATGTCCTTGGCATTCGCCTCGATGAACTCACCGAAATCGTCCTTTTTCATCGGATTGCCCGCTGCGCCGGTCCAGGCGAGCCATTCATCCGACAGCGGGAAATTGTAGACCGCGCGGTGATGGCAATGGCGGGCGGTTGGATCGCCGTACTCCGCATCCACGGTTGCGGGGCCACTGATATGGTAGTCGGCGATGCAGGTCAGGCTGGGTGTTTGCATGTCCGGGTTGGCGAACAGGGCCGAGTGATCCGATTTGAAGCGGTTTGCCCACGCGATGATGCTGGCGAGATCGGACAGTCGGGCCGTGCCCCTGCGCCGCAGTGGTCTGAGGAATTCAGCAGCCGCGATGTGGCGCGCGGTCAGGTCCTCCGTCCGGCGTTTTTCGGGGAGCGTGATCAGATGAGGCGTTGTGAGATTGAAGCCCAGCGGCGGTTCGATCTCGGCGTGATGGGTCAGATCGGCCATTGTGTCGCGCATGGTTTCCGCGACGTTCTCAATGGTTTCGACGTGCAATGAATGGTCGGTCATTCTGGTGGTCCTTGTGTAATCGAGGGGTGGCCGGTCGCGATCAGATGTCGCGGACCTCACCGGTTTCGGGATCGATTTCGGCGGCATCGCGCACGCCGCCGTGCATCCTGCGCATCATCGGATTGTGCAGGCTGAGGTTGCCCTCGCTGTCGGTGTAGGCATGTGCCATCGACGCGGGGGCCTTCGGCGGCTTGACCTCGCATGTCGCGGACATGCCCGTTTCGCCGCTGGCCGTCATGGCCATCTTGAGCTTGATCGTCATGCTGCCCTCGCAGCCCTTCGATCCGTAGCGTTCGGCGTATTCGAGCATTTCGCGGCGCAGATCGCGGGAGTCGTGCAGGAAGTCCGTGCGGAATTCCCCGCCGTTGAACAGTTCGAAAAACTGCTCGATGGTGCGGATGGCAAATGGGTCACGCTCCATCGCTGCCGGCGGTTTCGGTGTCTGTTTTTCTGCCATCACGGGAAGTCTCCTTTGGGATTGTGCGTCACTGACGCGGGTCATTGATGCGCCCGACGGCGCGCTCGAATTTTTCCTGCATCACGTCCCAACGGGTCGCTGCGGCGGCGTCGGTCGAGAGGCGTTTGCGCGACGGGATTTCCAGAACCGCGCGCATCTGGATCGCGGTGCGTTCGGGTTCCGGGATCGCGGTGCGTGCCGGTGGGCATCCGGGCTGGTCGCGCAGCCATCGGCGGAATGCGATGTCTGAGCAGTGCATTCCCGCAGCCTGCGCGCGCGCATGGGTGATGCGGTTCGCCTCAAGCAGCCATGCTGCCGTGGCGATTTCCAGCGTGCGCCCGTGGCCATTGACCAGGGCGAGGGTCAGGGACGTTTCCGTCGCGGCGATCAGGGCACAATCGGTGCCGCCGCCGTGCTGGATCAGATCGAGGATGCGCGCGCTGCCCAGCCCGTCCGCGTGGGCGGCATCCACATCGCGGTAGACCCCGGTCAGGTGGATCGCGTCGAATGGTGGCAGGATGCGGGTCATGGCAGCATCGCCGGGTCGAGATGGGCCAGCGTGATCATGACCGCAACGAACAGCCATAGCAGCGTCGCGATGATCAGCATGGCGGTGGCGGAGCATAGACCGCGCATCATTCTGTTCACGGTCGCCATCATGTTGCCCCCGCAAGATAGCCGAGGGCCAGGGCCGCGCCGCCGAAAGACAGTGCGCAGATAAGCATTCGAAGTGCCGCCCTGCGGTCCCGCGTTGTGGAACGGATTTCCTCAAGCGCCATGCCGAAGACCAGTTGAATAAGGATCAGGATGATTGCGCCGAGAAGAAGGATTGCATCGCTCATGCCGCTGCCTCATCCGAATTCAGGGCCGCGCGTGCGGCGATGGTCCATGCCAGCAGCGCGGCGGAACTGCCGCCCCGCGCCGTGCCGCGCAGGCCGAGGCAATCAATCGTGTGCCGGGGCGGGTCATGGGGCGGTGTGCGGGAGTGACAGATTTGATCCGCGCCGAATTCCGCGATCAGGATATCGACGATTTCCGCCGCGTCGGCCTGGGGCAGGCGGGCGCTGGCCAGCGCGCTGCGTGTCGAAAAGCGCGCATCGATCATCGCGAGGGCGGCGCGGATGCGATCGAGCTGCGCGGTCATTCGCTCACCTCTTCGAGTATCGCGATGGAGCCTCTGGCGTCACGCTCACGCTGGGTGGGGCTGCCAATGCGGTTCTGCACGATGCTGATCGTGCGGCATGTCTCATCGGGGCGGGATGGTGCGGGATGGTATCCGTGTGCGCCGATCCGGGTCAGATCGCACCAGCGGCGCAGGGCCATGCGGGTGGAGGCGGCATGCTCGACCGTCAGGCCCAGCATGTTGACCTGATAGCGGCCATTGCTGTTGTCGAACCGGGCTGCATGGTGGCGAATTGCGTGGTTGCGCGCGGGGCCGAAGCCCTGTGCCGTCCAGATGCGGATCAGCTCGTCGGCTGCACTGGATCGCGCGATTTTCGCCGCCTTGGTGCCGCTGTGTTTGGGGCGCTTGGTCATAGGACAGCCTCCACCAGCATGTAGCGGGCGCGGATGATCCACGCGTGGAGGGCGCAGGAGGGTGTGGGGCCGTCCCCCTCCGCGCCCTGACAGGCGATGCGATGATGCGGGGTGTCGTCCCTGTGGCCGTAGGACCCGACGGCATCATGATGCATGATCAGCATGTCGATGACGGCGTCCGGGTTTTTCGTCTGCATCTGCTCCACCGCGACGACTGCGCTGCGCAGATTTTCGAGCGGTGGCGATGATGGGCCGAGCGTTGCGGCGGGGACGTCGAGGGCGGCGCGAACCTGACGCTGGAGGTCAGCAAGCGCATCGGGCGCAGGGTCAAGCGTGGCGTTGAACTGGGCGTGTTGCATTGTGTGCTCCATCAGTTTGATGGGGCAGTATGTGCATTAATGCGCATAACAGGTCAAGAAAAAGAGTGCGCATATTTGCGCATCGCAAAAATGCGACGTTTTACTACTCGTCCAGAATGGTCTCGATTGCGTCGAGCTTACGGCGCAGCTCTGCAAGTCCCGCCTTATCAACTGTCGCTACAATCTGAACGAATCGGCCATGTATACCGATTTTCAGGTCGGGCTCGATCGGATGTGCACCCTGCTTGACCTCTGCGCCAGCCACTTTTTCTCGAAGTATACGCCCAGCGACGGTTTCTTGCGGAGGGGAGTGTAAGCCCGATGCAGCAGATTTGCTGTATCCGCTCAGTCCAAAAGGCGATGGATCAACCCCGGATGCCACGAAAACTTTCTCGATAGTGCGCCGCGATATCTGATGCGGCCAGTCGGGCTGGGCTAGGGGTCGGTTCAGCGTCGATGGCGACAAGCCTGCTTCATCAGCGAGACGGCTCGCGCTCCAGTCTCGCTGTTCCAGTACGTGTTTGATGTAATCAAGGGCTCTATCAGTCATGGCGCTATCATGCCTGCGCAGCGAAATAAGCGACATGAGAAGGAATGCCTTGCGCAATTGCGCATTAATGTGCATTGATGCGCATTAACGAAACTGATGGGCGACCGATGGCCGATATAGAAACCCATACCGTAGAGGCTGAAATCAAGCGTATCGAAGACGGGCTTCGCGCCGCGAACCTTTCGATCAAGCACCTCTGCAGCGACGCAAAGATCGCCCCGTCTACATGGACGCGGTGGAAGTCGCAGCAAGCCAAGCCTAATTGGGGAACTTTTGAAAAGGTCCGTGCGTCGTTTGCCAAGCTCACTGAGGCCGCAGCATGAACGCCGCGGTCCAGATTTCACCAGTGGCAGGCGCGGCGCAGCGGGCCGATCAGGTCGTCCAGTCCCTCGATGTTGAACGTCGTCTCCACCGCGTTCTGCCCATAGGGTCGCACGCGCACGCGCAAGGTATCCGCGCCCAGCATTCGTCGAATTTGCGGGATTGCCTGACCGCCGCTCCACAGCCCGAGCGCGCGGTTGTTGGTCGCCGCATCCATACGCCATGTCGCAGGGCTGGCATCGTCCAGCCGGTAGGTGACATGACCCCAATCGTGATAGGGGCTGGAGGTCATGTGGCAGTCGCCCGAAATGATCAGCGACGTCGTGTTTTCGAAGCACCGCGCGGTCAGGGTCAGCGTACCGCCGCCCCACGTGCAGTGGACCGGCGTATCGGAGGTGACCGTCAGATAGACATTCGTCTGGTCGGTCATATCGGATTGGGCCTGACGCATTCGCCAAGCGGGGCGGGAGGGTGTGACTTGAGTGCGGGTCGTTCGAGTGCCCGAATTTTGTGTTGCGGTGGCTCC
>Ga0209344_10005932_pt1 | contig 10290 bp, 6 predicted proteins | sample Cruoilmetagenom6_FD_187293 | JGI IMG/M metagenome (GOLD analysis project Ga0209344, IMG submission 187293) | Oil polluted marine microbial communities from Coal Oil Point, Santa Barbara, California, USA - Santa Barbara Oil Seep Sample 6 (SPAdes)... | ecosystem: Environmental > Aquatic > Marine >...
GTCGTCGTCGGCGACGATAATATTCATTCTGTTTCTCTGAGACAGGTGTTTTCAATTCCGTTGACGAGGTCTTGGAGCTGTTCGACGAGCGGCGCGACGTCGTCAAGGTCTCGACGCGCAGCTCGCTCCTCGAGCTCGGACGCGATGTCCATCACGTCGTCAAAACTCAGGTTCCCGGCCGCTCCCCTGAGACGATGTGCCAAACCCTCAAGCGCGCCCGGATCGTCCGAACGTATTGCCGAACCCATCCCTTTGAGATCGGCGTCAGTTTGCGACACAAAGATCCGAACAAGCTCCAACGCCAGATTCCGGTCGCCACAGCAACGTTGGGTGACCATGTCCATCGGGTTTGAGACATTGCCTTCCGAACCGGCGGAGGGGCCGCTTTCCTTGGTCCCACCACCCGAGGGTGGCAGCCACTTGGCCAGCATCTCCCCGAGGCCCTCGATGCCGGTGGGCTTGCTCAGGTGGTCGTCCATACCCGCGTCGAGGCAGCGTTTCAAATCGTCGGACAAGGTGTGGGCGGTCAACGCGACGATCGGAATCCGCCGCCCCGACCCCGCTGCCGACTCCGCCCTTCGAATCGCGCGAGTCGCCTCATACCCGTCGACATCCGGCATCTGACAATCCATCAGCACCAGATCGTACTTCTCCGTCATGACACTGTCGGCGGCACCCTCACCGGATGATAGGCTGGTGCAGTCATAGCCGAGATACGCGAGCATCTCCCTAGCGACCTCGCGGTTGATTTCGGTGTCATCAACCAACAGGACATGGTTCTTCCCGGCTGCCTCCTCACCGTTTCGAGGAGCGCTCTCTGACGTTGTCCCGCGATCGACAGCAGTTCCGTGAATGATCGAAACGATCGCATTGAAGAGATCCGAGGATCGCACCGGTTTCGGCACCACCTCATCGGCGCCGGAGCGGTCCAACTCCTCTGCGTCCGGCGGTTCGAGGCCGCTCAGTAGCACAATCCCGATCGAACCACGACCGATGCGTGAGCGAATGCGCTCACTCAGCTCGAGCCCGGTGGTATCGGCAAACCGTGTATCGACGACGGCCAACCTGACCACGGCCGGCATTCCGGCCGGCTGATCGAGTATCCGCATCACCTCGGCGGCATCGCGCGCCTCTTCGACGGTGCAGCCCCATGCCTCGAGGCAGTTGCGGACTACGCGACTGGTCGGTGACGACTCGGTGGCCACGAGTACCCGGATACTCAATGGAATCAGCCGTCGGATCTCGGTTGACCCCGAGGCATCCGAACTCTTTCCCAGCACGACGGTGAACTCGAACCGAGTTCCCTTGCCTACCTCGCTCGCCACATTGATCTCGCCGCCCATCAACCGAACAAAGTGCTGTGCGATCGACAACCCCAAACCGGTTCCGCCGTACCGGCGGACCATCGATGAGTCCCCTTGCGAGAAGGACTCGAAGATTGACTGTCGGGCGGACTCGGGAATCCCGGGGCCGGTATCTGTGACGACGAACCGAAGCGCCACGTCGGATTCGGTTCGCTTGACCACATCGCATTGCACGAAGATCTCTCCCTCGTCGGTGAACTTGACTGCGTTGCCGACCAGGTTGATCAGGATCTGCTGGAGTCGTTTTGAGTCGCCGAAGACATTGTCCGGCACATCCTGAGCCACCGAGTAGCCCAGCTCCAGTCCATGTTCTTCGGTTGTCTTCGAAAACAGGCGGACTGAACGATCGACGGCGTCTCTCAGCGTGAACTCGGCCGGGTCAAGCTCGATGCAGCCGGATTCGATCTTCGAGAAATCCAGCACATCGCCGAGTACGGTGGTCAACATCTCGGCGGCGTTGAGCGCCTCCGAAACGTACCGCATCTGTTTGTCGTCGAGGCGTTCCCGGCCGATGAGCTGCAACATGCCAATCACACCGTTGAGCGGCGTTCGGATTTCGTGGCTCATATTGGCGAGAAACTGGGACTTGGCCTCGCTTGCCGTCTCGGCGGCCTCTTTGGCGGCGACCAGGTCCTCACGAGCCCTGCGTCTCTCTCGGCCGGCCATCGCCATCGCCATGAGATCTGCCGTCGATGCGGCGTAGTTCTCCTCATCGGCAGTCCAATGCCGACGACCGCCCTCCTCCTCATGGCAGACGATGCCGACGATTTCCTCTCCGATCCTGATCGGTGCGTCCAGTACCGAAAGGGCCTCGATCTGAACTCCCCCAAACTTTACGAGACAGGATGTTAGTGGGTTTTCCGAGGCGTCGACCACCGAGAGGATCCGAGAGGACTTGATCGCGCTGAAAAAAGGTCTATTGCCGGCGCCTGGAAACGACGCCGCCGAGCACGGATCGTCGTTTCCAGCCCGGTTGATGCCAACACAGTCGCCGGTCATTTTCTCCATATCCAGAAGCCACACACTTGCCCGGTCCACTCCGAGCAACTGCATGTTCGTCCTACAGATCAGGCGCGCCGCCTCTTCGACATTTCCATCGTGAAACGGTTTCCGAGTCACCAACTGCGTGAGTTGCTTGCTCTGCTCCCTCAGACGGCCTTCTCGATCTTGAATGGCATTCGCCATCGAGTTGAACGAATCGGCCAGAATTTCCAGCTCGTCACCAGTCCGCACGTCCGCTCGTGCCTCGAGTTTGCCGTCGGCCAGCGACTCGGCGGCTCTACGAAGCCGGATGATCGGCGCCACCAGCAACCGTGCGTGGACGATCGACGCACCGAAACAGAGTAAGAGCCCGATGGCCGCGATCCAGAAGGTCCGACGGTACGAATCCTTGACGTTCATCCGATAGGTCTCGAGGGAGAGACCGATATGAATCCAACCCCACTCGAGCCCGGAGTATTCGAACGGCCGCGAATAGTGAAAGGCCTCCTTTTTGCTGAACGTCGGAGGAGAGATTCCTGCCGTCGGATGCCGTTCGGCAGGGTGCCACTTCGCTTCCAGGGTCGAGTTCTCCCATCCGTCGCGGTTGTGGATCAACGCGAAGCCGTCATGACGCACCAGCACCAGATACTCGATCGTTTCGTCATCGGCGAGCATCGCCATGCAGTGGTCGACGACCACGCTGAAATCCTCCGCCATAACGGCGCCGGCGGCGACATCGTGGAGCGAGACCGCGACGCCTCGGGCCTTGGACTCGAGGTTGTTGAGGAAGGTGCGTTTCTGATTCGGGAGGATCCCTGCGATGAGCACCGCCACGGTCACCGCGTTCACCAGCCAGGCGAGAAGCGCGGTCTTGGCAAGGATTCCCATCGAGCGGCGGCGATGTCGTGGGGCGTTCTTCGGGTTCTTAATGGCGGCCTCGCCGGAGTTGGGACCTGTCATCTCTCGGCCGCCTTCTGCCAGCTGAGAATGAGGTCGATCGAGCGATGCAGTGCCTCGTCGTCGATTCTCGCGATTCCATCGGCCTTGAAGATATTGAGAACCTGCTGACCCGCGACCGTCTGGTTCAACCGTTCGATCTCGACGAGCAATCTCTCCTTCTGAACCTCGTCGTAATCAGAATGGAAACAGAAAGTCGATGGCAAGACCCAGGGAGAGGTGGCCAAGACTTCGAGCTGCTGAGCCACCTGTGGGTTCAGCTCGGCCATGCTGTCGAAGATGCGGCGGGAGACGACGCAGGCGTCGAATTTCCCGAAGAAGACACCGAGCACAGATGAAGACGCGGAAGGGCCGCGCTCGATGTCCGAGACGACCTCCGCCACGGGTCCGAAACCGGCGGCGGCCAGTTCGGCGTCGAGCCACAGTTCAGTCAGCGCGGTGCTTTCGTCGTCGAAGAAGACGACCCGCTTGTCGCTCAGGTCTCTGAATTCCGAGATGGTTCCATCACGTCGTGTGAGGAGGACGAATTGCTTGTGGGCCAAGCCGCCGACGTTGGTGCGGAAGCACGGGCCGCAGATGAGATCGGCCGGAAGCTGCGGGTACTCAATGAGCTGGAACACGATCGTGTCGATCTCGTTGCGGTCGAGAGCCCGGGCCATGCGTTCGGGCGAGTCGTAGAGGACAAACGACGTATCGGCCACAACCTGCCGATCCTTCAGGACCATCAAGGTCCATGCCTGCAACGCGGCGATCGTGTCGTTTTCGCCGCGGTCGCTGAAGATCGCTCGCGAGAATCCGAACCGCCACAGTAGCTCCTCGGTCTGGCAATGCACACTCGCCGGCCACATGAGCACGAGGAGCATTCCTACGCCAACCAAGAGCGAAACATCACCGCGCGGATATCGGTAGATTCGACGACCATTCACTTCGTGATACCTCCGGACTCGTTTGTCGATTCGAGCTGCTGCCGTAAGCCATAGTACCGTTCGTGCAGGGCCAGAACCGAGTCGAGATCACTGCTGTCAAAGGCCAACACATCATCGATCTTGAAGAGGTCCAGGATCTGCGCACCCACGGGGTCGGATCCCATGCCCTCGATCACATCCATGATCTCAACCCGTCCAGGCTTCTCCGCCCAACCGTTCTTCCGCACACAGAACATCCGATCGAGAAACGGCGCCGATCTCTTGAGGACACGAAGCTGGCTCCCGAGCTGAGGATTGAGCTCGACCATCGTCTCGAAAGCCGAGCGGTTGACCACGCAGGCGTCGGCGGTCCGGAAGAAGACCGGCAGCACAACCCTCGACGCCCGATCGCAAATCTCGAATTCACGGAAGAGCGTCCTGATGTCGGCCACCCCGTTTTCCATGGCGATTGTTTCAAACCAGCGGCCGCCGATGGTCGCTCCCGATCGATGCAACAGCTTCATCCGCTTCTGTCTGAGGTCTGCAACCGTCGTAATCTCGCTGTCCTCCCGGACGATGATGAAGAATTCGTCGAGTGGGCCCCTCCGGCCACCAACCCGTGTTACGAACCCGGCGGGCAAGTTGGCGAACGGGCCGATCTCGACGTAGTCCCACGAGTCGAGAATGATTACGTCGAATTCGTCACGCTCGGCACCTGCCTTGATCTCATCGAGGTTACTGGTAATGGTAACGGCGAGCCTGACGTCGTACCCCTCAGGCACTCCCATGCGATGAGCGAATGTCCGGAAGCCGACAACTGCATCATTCTCCTTCACACCGATGGAGGACGAGTTCGTCACCGCCACGCGGGTAACGAACGGAACAAGCCCATCCGTCTCGGCCCACAGGGGGCTCAACCCACAGATGAGCAATCCGACAGACATCACGGCCGCCAGGGCGACAGCGCTGCGGCGGTGCCGCAATCGCGATTTCGCCGCCGACCAGGGTCCTTTCGCCGATCGCAACTCGTCCCCGGATCCCTCGAGGCCGGCCGAGGGAACCGTTCGGCGACTCGGATACTCGCGATTCGTCGAAACCATGGTTCAGTCGACCTCAGGCACCGAACCGACATGGGCGCCGATGACCAGCTTGAGCCGAGAGCGCAGCTCGGTCTCGTCGAAGCATGCCTTGTAGTACTGGGCCCACATCATGGCCTCGGTCAACTGCGCTGTAATGACCTCTTTGGTATCCACGAGATCATCCTGATACGCACGGATGTTGAGTTCACGGTTCTCCACCGCCGCCGTCTTGGCCGCTGACGTCGCTGCCAACCGTTGCCCGGCCGCAGACAGGCCCAGCCCAATCTGCCGGATCTGCAACCCCAGCCCCTCTCGGAGCATGGCTTCCCGCTCCCGCAGCTCGTTGAGGCGGGCTTTCGCCTCGATGACGCGATTCCTGGTCAAGTTGCCGTCGAAAACGGGCAGCGAGACCCCGACGCCGGCCGACCATCCCTCCTGGTTGACGTCGGTGGCGATTCCGGCGTCATACGAGTTCCACCAGCCGTGAATTTCCCCCACCAGGGCGATCTTCGGAAAGAACCCGCTTCTGGCCTCCCTGAGCGCCCCTGACGCAGCGCGGATCCCGGCCTGCAGCTCCCGCCACTCAGGGCTCACCTGCAGGGCCTGCGAGACCGCGTCCTCGACATCGATCTCGGCCGCCACCACGGGAAACTGCTCATCAACCGGCACCACCGAGTCGCGGTAGCTCATGCCCATCGTGAATGCAAGCGCGGCTTCGGCGGTCTCCCGATTCGCTCTCAGGTTGGCCACAACGGACCGGATCGACTCCACCATCACCTGATTGCTGAGATAGTCGGTCTTCTTCACCCGGCCGACGCCTCCGGTATACATGGTTTCAGTCAGATCGAGAGTCGCCTCCATTCGTGCGAGGGTGTCCTCGCCGACATCGAGCAGCTGACGGGTCATGACGGCGCTCCAATAGAGCTTGGTCACCTCGTAGACGATCGTGAGTTTGGCTCGCCGGAGCGCTTCGCGCGCCACGTCGAGCCCGGCGCCGGCCTGCTCTTCGAGCCCACGCCGCATGCCGCCATCCACCAACAGCCATTGAGCCTGCAGGGACGCATGGAACGAGTCCTCATCCATCAGCTTGACGTCCTGCTCCGGCACTTCGAAGCTCATGCCGGGGATTGCCAGGCTCTGATCGGGGAAGCTGACCGGAAGCTGAACCTCCTGGGGAGGGAAACCGGGCCCAAACGCGCCGGCCGGTATCGTCACCGCAGCACTCCCGCCGGGGATGGCCATGTCCATCGCCGGCAGACTGAACGTGCTCGACGGGAAGATGAAGTTCGGGGCTTCGTCGAGACGTTGGTAGCCGGCCTCCAGATCGAGGAGCGGCCAGTAGCCCGCTCGCGCCTGTCGGTGTTGTGCCTCGGCGGCTTCGACCCCGTACGCCGCCGCAGGCGCAGCATGACTCTGCTGCAATGCGATCTCGATGCAGCGGTCGAGGGGCAACGTGTGAACATCGGCATTGCAGATGCCGGCCACGGACACCATCCCCACAAGGGCAACGGCGAAGCTTCGTGTTCGTTGATTGGTGATCGCGCACTCATTCCGAACGCTCGGTCGGCTGGACCGAGACTTGGACAACAAGCTCAATTCGTTCTCCTTCAATCACTGTACTCCGAGCCCACAGCACCGGCCCGGTTGAGAAACTCGGCGGCTGCATCCGCCTGCATCGGCCTTGCGAAAAGGAAGCCCTGGGCAGAGGGGCAGCCCAAATCCCTGATGCGCTCGAGCTGTGCGGGGGTCTCCACACCTTCTGCGATGACCTCGACGTTGAGGACCCTGCCGAGCGCGAAGATCGTCTTGGCGACGCCCCCTTCCGCGCCTTCCTTTCCGATGCAGGCGACGAACTCGCGGTCGATCTTCATGGCGTCAATGGAGAGCGTGTGGAGGTAGCGAAGCGACGAGAAGCCTGTGCCGAAGTCGTCGATTTGGAGCTTGACACCGCTGGAATGTATCTCCTCCAAGTTAACGGTGACGACGTCGTCGCCGAGAATCAGCACGCTCTCGGCGATCTCCAAGGAGAGACCATGGGAGTCGATGCCGGAGTCAGCGACGACCTCAAGCACCCGCCGGGAGAAACCCTGTCGTGCAAGCTGCTTGCCCGAGATGTTGACGCTCATCGTCAGAGGTGGCACGCGCGGGAAGCTCTCCTGCCACGAGGCGAGCTGGCGGCACGCCTCCTTCAGCGCCCAGTGGCCGACAGCATTGATGAGCCCGCCTCTCTCGGAAAGAGGGATGAAATCACCGGGTTCCACGACGCCCCGCTTCGGGTGTCGCCACCGGAGGAGCGCCTCAAACCCGCGGACGTGGCCGTCGTTCAGGGCGACGATCGGTTGGTAGTAGAGGCAGAGCTGTCCCCCCCTCAGAGCTTGCCAGAGCTCTGATTCGAGCTGGAGCTGAGCAACGGAGTGCGCAAGCATTTTGGTGTCGAAGACCTGAGGCCCGCCTCGGCCCGACGACCTCGCGTGAGAGAGCGCCACACTCGCGTCACGCAGCAGATGCTCGGGCTCGGTTGTCCCCGGCGATCCAGATGCTATCCCCAAGGATGCGGACACGTGAATCTCGTGGCCCTTGATCTCGAAAGGTTCGTCCAACGTCCCCAGGAGGCACTCGGCCTGCACCATCGCAGCACTGGTGCGGTCTGTCGGATCCAACAACACCGCGAACTCGTCCCTGCCACTGCGTGCGATGGTGCCACGACTCGAGACCTGGGGCGAGAGTCGATCCGCCACGGCTGCGAGAAGCTGGTCAGCCGCTGAGTGGCCGAGGCTGTTGATGACCGTGTGGAGGTTGCCGATGTTGAGCAGGAGGATCGAGACGGTGGCCTGTTGAGCGCCGCCGGACTGCGCAAGGACCCGCGCCAGCCGGTCCTGGAAGCAAACAAGGTTCGGCAGTCCCGTGAACGGGTCGCAAAGCTCGTCGCGCCTGCGTTTCTCCTCTGCCAGGCTTTGGTCGATTGCGTGGCGAACGACCCGGCACAGCAGCTCCCCATGCGCTCGGCTCTTGACAAGATAATTCCGCGCGCCCGCCTGCAGTGCTTTGACAGCGAGCTCGGTGTCATCTCTTCCGGTGAGCACGATGACCGGGGTGTGGCGCGCCGCGGTAAGCACTGTGGTGATGGTGTCGACTCCCGTGGAGTCCGGCAACGACAGATCGAGCAGAACAGCCTCCATAGCGCCCCTGGAGAGAGCTTCGATTCCGTCGTCGAGACTGCTCTTCCATGTCACAACGAACTCGCCCGCCTCCTCGAGCTCAAGCTGGATCAACCTGGCGTCGCCAGGATTGTCCTCGACCACGAGGACTCTTGCCTTGCGGTGCACTACCTTCTTCATTCTTTCCTTCATTCTTTCCTTCATTCGTGGCCGGGGCTCGCCGGGAGTATGTCGCAGGAACGCATGGAATGACGAAGATCGCCGCGAGAGTTATTACCCAAGGAATATCTTGGCTGGTACGATGACCTGGCGGTAGCCGAACCTCGCTTACCATTGTGAGGGTGATTGGCTTGGCTTTGCGTAGGGCGTTCCCTGACACTTGCAGACAACTCCGCAGATGCCAGGGCATCGCCCACCGGTAGTGAGGCGGCTGCGGAATGGGTCCGATGGGGCTGGTCTGATTCGCGTCAGGTTCGACAGCCTGCGGAGTGCTTAATTGTGCTACAATAGCCTGTGGAGTGTCCAATTATGATACAGTGGAGGTATGGAGTTGGTAGTTCATGACTCTTCGACCCTTTGATGGGTACGCATCGATGTTCCCCGAGCCAACGCCCGCTCATTCTTCTCGTCGAGGACAATTTCGGCGACGTCAGGCTGGTTTTTGAGGCGACCAAGATAGGCTCGGTGGAGTGCGACATCGATGTTGTGAACAGCGGGGAGAAGGCTCTCGATTTTCTGCTTCGCCGGGGGGAGTTCACCAGCGCGCGCGCTCCCGCATTCGTCCTTCTCGATCTCAATCTGCCTGGGATGGACGGCCGCGAGGTTCTGCAGGAGGTGAAACGTAACCCGACGCTGCGTCAGATCCCAATAGTCGTGCTCACGAGCTCCGACGCGCTCGACGATATTCTCCAGTCGTACCAGAATCAAGCTAACTGCTACGTCAAAAAGCCGTCTGAGTTCGATGCCTTCGTGACCACTATCGCGGACATCCAGAGGTTCTGGCTTGACGTGGCCTTGATTCCGCACCATTGATGACGCAACCCCACGTCCGCATCCTGCTTGTCGAGGACAACCCTGGAGACGTTCGCCTTCTCGTGGAGTGCCTGGCGGAGACCTCTCTGTTCACCTACAGCATAGAGACCGCAGACTGTCTCGCGGAAGCAGTCAGGCTCGCCCGAGCTGGCGAGTCCGACGTTGTCCTCCTTGACCTGTCCCTCCCCGACTGCAGGGGGCTGGGCACTGTCCGAGAAGTACAATCCGCCGGTTGCGGGCTGCCGATTGTCATCCTGACGGGGAGCGATGACGAGGCGCTCGCTCTGTCTGCGCTCAAGAACGGCGCACAGGATTACCTCGTCAAACGGAGGATAGCGCCTTGGCTCCTGGCCAAGTCGATTCTGTACGCGATCGAGCGCCATCGGTTCGAGGACTCACTCGCAAAGAGCGAGCAGAGGTTCCAGGACCTCATCAAGGCGTCCTTCGACGGGATCGCAATCATGGTGGACGAGAAGATCGCCAAGGCGAGCCCCTCGTTTGCGTTGATGCTCGGGCACCAGCCTGGCGATGTCGAGGGCCTGTGGGTGACAGATATCGTCGGACAGAATGCGTTGCTTGCCTCCGTCCTCAGAGGCCATCGGGACGGAAGTGCCGGACCGCTCGAAGCTCAGGTGAGGAAGAAGGACGGGTCGCTCCTCTATGTCGAGGGGTTCTTCAAGGAGACCACGTTCGAGGGAAAATCCGCCTTGATCTGTGGTATCCGCGACATCAGCAGTCGAAAGCAGGCGGAGCGTGAGCTGACCGCCTCGCGAAGGCAGCATCGCGATCTTGCGCGGCATGTCGTCGCCGCCCG
>Ga0209344_10005933_pt1 | contig 10286 bp, 12 predicted proteins | sample Cruoilmetagenom6_FD_187293 | JGI IMG/M metagenome (GOLD analysis project Ga0209344, IMG submission 187293) | Oil polluted marine microbial communities from Coal Oil Point, Santa Barbara, California, USA - Santa Barbara Oil Seep Sample 6 (SPAdes)... | ecosystem: Environmental > Aquatic > Marine...
CCAGCCGATCCATCGCTTCGCGAAACAGTTTGCGATCTTCGGCCATTTCAATGGCCTTGCGGTCTGCGCCAATCAGCGCGACGTTGTATTTTTCCAAAGTGCCGTCATCATCCAAAGCAAGGGCTGTGTTCAGGCCGGTTTGCCCACCCATTGTCGGCAAAAGCGCGTCAGGGCGTTCATGCGCGATGATTTTGGCAACAACCTCTGGTGTGATCGGTTCGATATAAGTTGCGTCGGCCATATCGGGGTCGGTCATGATCGTGGCGGGGTTGGAGTTGACCAGAATGACACGGTAGCCTTCTTCGCGCAGCGCCTTGCACGCTTGTGCGCCCGAGTAATCGAATTCGCAGGCCTGTCCGATGATGATGGGCCCGGCCCCGATGATCATGATGGATGAGATGTCGGTTCTTTTTGGCATGATGCGCTAGGCCCCTGAAATGGTGCAGACGTGGATTCGTCAGCGATGTAGCAAATTGTTGTGGGTGTAATGTTTTGGGGGGTTGCATGCAAGGGGGGAATGGCAAAGGCCGAGGGATATATAGGGTGGCTTTAATTCGCCATAAGCCTGTCCAGCATAGGGCAGTCGGTATTGCCTGTGCTGCAATGGGCAGAAAGTTCGGTGAGGGCTTTTTCTAGATTTTGCAGATCGGTGATTTTGCGGCGGATTTCTGTAAGATGGTGCTGGCTGAGTTCCTGTACATCTGTGCAACATGTATCGGGTTTATTTGCAACCCGCATCAGATTGCGGATGTTTGTAATGGAAAAGCCCAGATCGCGGCAACGTTTGACAAAGCGCAGTAAGCCGATGTCGGTTGTTGAAAACAGTCGCCTGCCCGCAGCTGACCTTTGCGGAGCAGGGATGATGCCGATGCGTTCATAATAGCGGATGGTTTCTATATTCACGCCAGAGATCTTTGAAACGTTACCGATGGGTTGCATTGTTTTCCCTTGCTTCTGTAGTCACTACAGCATGTATGCTGTGGGCATGAAATACAAGTAATGTTGTGACAGTGGGAAGTGAATAGAGATGAATTTTACATGGTTTAAAACGGGTCTGGTGGGCAGTGTGACCACTGGCCTGTGTTGTGTGACGGGGCTGATCCCGTTTGTTTTGGGCAGCCTTGGTCTGTCTGGGTTGATCAAATATATCTACCGTGACAGCGTGTTATTTCCACTGTTGGCGGTCTTTTTGGTGATGATGGGGTATGGGCTATGGCGCAAGAACAAGCGGTCACGCTGAGATCGACGATTACCTGCCCTGTTTGCGGTTATGCAGAAACCGAAACCATGCCGACGGATGCCTGTCAGTGGTTTTATGAATGTAAATCCTGTGCGGTGGTATTGAAACCCAAAGCCGGTGATTGTTGCGTTTATTGTTCCTATGCGGATGTGCCTTGCCCGCCTATCCAGCTGGGTGACAGCTGTTGTGCCTAGGCACGTTCATCTTTGGGTGAAGACATGACGATATATGATGTGATTGCGTTAACCTGCGGCAGGGTACCCAGAACTTCGGTGTGGAAGTATTTATAAGCGGTAAGGTCTGCAACTTCGATACGCAAAAGATACTCGATGGAGCCTGTTACATTGTGGCATTCGCGCACTTGTGGGGCGGCGGAAATAGAGCGTTCAAAAGCGGCTTGTGAGGCTTTGGAATGATCGTTTAACCCGACAGTGATATAGGCGGCAAACCCTGCGTCGATTGCTGTGCGATTGAGAACGGCGCGGTAACCGCTAATAACGCCGGACCGTTCCAGTTCCTGCACGCGGCGCAGGCAAGCGGAAGGAGACAAGCCTATGCGGTCAGCCAGTTCCAGATTACTGATGCGGCCATCACGGGAAAGTTCACGCAATATTTTTTCGTTCATATGGTCAAATTGTGTCATTAATTGTTATATTTGTGTGAAATAACGTTAAATAGCAACTTAATTTACCATGAGATATGCAATTATTGTTCAATGACTTATGAAATGATCCTGCCCTTGATGATGTTTGCTTTGGTGTCTTCGATTACACCGGGGCCCAATAACCTGATGTTGCTGGCCTCTGGCGCCAATTTCGGGTTTCGCCGCTCTGTGCCGCATATGTTGGGCATTTCGCTGGGCTTTGCGCTGATGGCGTTGCTGGTGGGGCTTGGATTGGCGCAGGTGTTTGAAGTTTACCCTGTGTTGAAGCTGGTTCTAAAGGTGCTGGCGGTGGCTTATATGCTGTATCTGGCCTGGAAGATTGCCAATGCGGCGGCGCCAACGGCGATGGATGAGGCAGGTAAGCCATTTACGTTTTTACAGGCGGCGGCATTTCAGTGGGTCAACCCCAAAGCATGGGCAATGGCCCTGACTGCGGTAACGGTTTATGCGCCCAATCAAGAATTTGTTGTGATTGTGGTTGTGGCCGTTGTGTTTTCTGCGGTGAACCTGCCATCGGTCACATTTTGGGCCGTGCTGGGCCAGCAGGCACAAAGGATATTGACCAATCATCGGCGATTGCAGGTTTTCAATATCAGCATGGCGACTTTGCTGGTGGGGTCACTTTATTCGGTTTTGTTTATTTAGACGGTTTTGCCCGTGAATTGTCGCGGTTTGACTGGATAAGATATACGTTCACACCTAGATAAGCGCGTAAGTGAAAGAAATGCGCCTGTGACTGAACGTTTCATTCTTTTTGACGATGGCCCAAATGGTGGTGTGCAGGCTTTTGCCGACCCTGAACGCTTGATTGTGGCCTGGCAGCCCGAAGATGTAGCATCGGCTTTGGTCGAGATGCAGGTCGCGCGGGATGCAGGCCTGTGGTTGGCGGGGTTTGCATCTTATGAGTTGGGTTACGTTCTGGAACCGAAAATATCGAAGTTGTTGCCCAAGTTGCGCCACGCGCCTTTGCTGTGTTTCGGGGTGTTCAAAGGGCCTGATATAGCCGCGATGCGCAGCCTGATGCATCGCGGGCGTTCCGAACAGGGTGCAGCATGGCTGGCAGCCCCTGAACCTGTTTGGCCGGCGGATGAATATGCGCGGGCTTTTGCAAAGGTGAATGATTATATTTGTGCAGGTGATCTATATCAAACCAATCTGACATTCCCGATGCGGTCACGATATGAAGGCACGGCATTGGGTCTTTATGCAGCATTGCGGCATGTACAACCTGTGAAACACGGCAGTTTGGTGCATTTGGGTGTTGGGCCTGTATTGGTGTCGCGCAGCCCGGAATTGTTTTTCCGTGTGTCTGCGGATGGTGTAATCGAAACGCGACCGATGAAAGGTACTGTGCCGCGCGGGGCGACGCAGGATGAAGATGATGCGCTGGTTGTTTATCTGAAGAATGATCCCAAGAACCGGGCTGAAAATCTGATGATCGTGGATCTGTTGCGCAATGATATTTCACGGGTTGCCGAAATCGGCAGCGTGCAGGTGCCAGAGCTGTTTACGGTAGAGACCTATGCCACTGTGCATCAACTGACCTCGCTGGTGCGGGCGCAGTTACTGGACGGTGTCAGTGTGGGGGATATGTTTGGTGCATTGTTTCCTTGCGGGTCGATCACAGGGGCACCGAAAATCCGTGCGATGGAAGTGATCCGAGAATTGGAACCCGAGGCGCGCGATATTTATTGCGGTTCCATCGGCTGGATGGCCCCCGATGGCTGTGCATCGTTCAATGTTGCAATCCGCACGTTATCTTTGTTTGAACGGGGCCGTGTGACATTGAATGTGGGTGGTGGCATCGTCTATGACAGTACGGCTGCATCCGAATATGAAGAGGCGCTGTGGAAAGCGCGTTACACGCGGTTACGGGCGGGTTGAAAGGGGTTGAACGCGTAGATAGTAGGGCGCGTTGTACATTGGTTGTGCCTTTTATTATTCGGAGTTTATTGTCAGATATATCTGATAGTTTGATACGTCATAATCGCCGTTTTCGCAGTAAAGCATAACCAGATCGTGTTTGGGAACGTAGGCTGCAACCCCGTGAACTATGCAATCGTCCAAATCTTTTGAGTATGCATTACCATCAAGCATGCGCGGAGCAGTGGGGCCGGGGTCTTTGGGAATGTTTTCCAATGTCGGGTTCAGGCTTGCCGCCACCTGTTTGTGCAAATCAGCGGGTGACGCCACGGGTGTGATGTCTTGGTAAAGGGTGTCTGCGTCCAAGTGATACACATTGTTGATCACCATAGTCTCGCTTGCATTATCCCATGACACAGGCAATTGAAGACCGATGGGGGCAGCTTTGCGGGTTGCGATAATGGCAAAAGGATCAACCCTGCCGGTTGTGGGTGTTTGCATCTGAACGGTGTGAGGCAGGTCAATCGTTTCTGTGCGGGTAATATCCAGTAGCCATTGGTCATCGACTGTTCCGGTTTGCAGGTTTTGCGCGATCAGATACCTGTAGGTGTTGTTGATGTAATGGCTGCCTTCGTTATCGGCGACCAGACGGATCAAAAACAGATGGGTTTCATTGACAGCCAGCGGGGTGTCATTGATGTTGGTATATCTGGGTGGGGTTGCATGGGCGACTGATATCCCGATAAGGGTTACGAGCAGCGCAAGGGTATATTTCAGGTGTTTCATTCAGGTAAGATAGGCTGGAATGCCTATGGATGCATCATGAAATAATTGCCTGAAGTATCAGGTATGACCCCTGCATTTCATCCATTCCGTGCCTGTCGCATGATTTCGGGCGTATCCGGTGGCCTACATCGCTTGTCTGGTCTTGACAATCGGGGCGCAAACTTGTGTATCCACTGCAGTTAATAAACCCCCGAAGGGATGCTTAAAATGCACGCTTACCGTAGCCATACTTGCGCTGATCTAAATGCTTCTAATGTTGGCGATACCGTTCGTCTGTCTGGTTGGGTACACCGTGTGCGCGATCATGGCGGCATCCTGTTTATCGATCTGCGTGATCATTACGGTATTACGCAAGTTTTGGCAGACCCTGATAGCGCGGCATTTTCTGAACTGGAAAAGGTGCGGTCTGAATGGTGCATTCGTATTGACGGTGAAGTGAAGGCGCGCGCGCCTGAACTGGTGAACCCCAAGCTGCCGACGGGTGAGGTTGAGATTTTTATTCGTGACATGGAAGTTCTGGGCGCTTCTGCCGAGCTGCCTTTGCAGGTGTTCGACGAGCCGGATTTTCCGGAAGAAACCCGTCTGAAATACCGTTTTCTGGATCTGCGCCGCGAGACATTGCACAACAACATCATCCTGCGTTCAAACGTGGTAAAATCCATTCGCCAACGTATGGACAAGCAAGGGTTCAACGAATTCCAAACCCCGATCATCACTGCCAGTAGCCCAGAAGGCGCGCGCGATTTTCTGGTGCCGTCGCGCCAGCATCCCGGCAAGTTTTATGCGCTGCCGCAAGCCCCGCAACAATTCAAACAGATGATTATGGTGGCGGGCTTTGACAAGTATTTCCAAATCGCCCCGTGTTTTCGCGATGAAGACCCGCGTGCCGACCGCAGCCCGACCGATTTCTATCAATTGGATTTAGAGATGTCTTTCGTTGATCAACAGGATGTGTTCGATACGATCGAGCCTGTGATGAAGGGTGTATTTGAAGAATTCGGCAAAGGCCGCCCTGTGAGCCAGGACTGGCCACAGATTTCATATAAAGATGCAGCCCTTTGGTACGGTACCGACAAGCCCGATTTGCGCAATCCGATCAAGATGCAGGTTGTTTCTGAACATTTCGCAGGATCCGGTTTTAAGATTTTTGCTTCCATTCTGGAAAACGAAGGCACCGAAGTGCGGGCTATTCCTGCACCCAAGGGCGGGTCGCGTAAATTCTGCGACCGCATGAATGCATTCGCGCAAAAAGAAGGTCTGCCGGGGATGGGCTATATTTTCTGGCGTGATCAGGGTGAAGGCATGGAAGCGGCGGGGCCGTTGGCCAAAAACATCGGGCCGGAACGTACCGAAGCCATTCGTCAACAGTTGGGCCTTGAAGTCGGTGATGCGGCGTTTTTCCTGGGCGGTAAACCTGCCAGCTTTGAAGGCGTTGCAGGGCGTGCGCGTGTTGCCATTGGTGAAGAACTGGGTCTGACCAATCCTGACAGTTTCGAATTTGCATGGATCGTGGACTTCCCGATGTATGAACGCGATGCGGAAAGCGGCAAAATCGATTTCAGTCACAACCCGTTTTCGATGCCCCAAGGTGGCATGGATGCATTGGACGCGGACGATCCCGAAACGATTTTGGGTTACCAGTACGATTTGGCTTGTAACGGGTATGAGCTGATCTCGGGTGCGATCCGTAATCACCGCCCCGAAATTATGTACAAGGCTTTCGGTATTGCGGGTTACGGACAAGAAGAAGTTACCAAACGTTTCGGCGGTATGGTCAACGCGTTTACATATGGCGCCCCACCCCACGGCGGTTGTGCAGCCGGTATTGACCGTATGGTGATGCTATTGGCAGATGAGGCTAACATCCGTCAGGTTATCATGTTCCCGATGAACCAACGGGCCGAAGACTTGATGCTAGACGGGCCAAGTGACCCGACGAACGAACAATTACGTGAGTTGGGTTTACGGGTTATTCCACAAGAGGATTAGGTCAAATGGCAAGGTGTGCCGTTAATTCTTGATAAACTTTGCGCCTGAAGTGGTTTTTCCACTGCCTACGGACATCATGCGGACGGTTGATCGTTTGCTTTTTGATGCCGACGTCAGGTCATGTTTCAATCGTGCGACGATTTTGGGCAGTTCCATGCCAAATGAAACAACCTTGCCATCGGACTGTCCGCCGCTGGAAATCAACGATAAAATTCTATTCTGGTTGCCTTCTTTGGCAAATACAGGTGCGCCTGATGATCCGAACGTGACATCACAATTGAACGCCATCAAACCGCTGTCACGGGCTAGAACGTTACATGCACGTTGCATGGATAAAACCTTATCGCGGCCTTGGCCGTAGGACAGAACACTGACCTGTTTGCCCTTTGTTACCCCGGAATGCAAAGCGAATGGGGTTGCATTAAAGGTGGCGATCGGTGTTTTTAATTGGATCAGGGCGACATCATGGCGGATGTTTTTGGGGCTGCTGCCATAGCGTGGCAGATAGGTTTTATCGACGGCAACGCGTCGCCCCTGAACGGATTTAATGGCTTTGCCATTATGCAACCCCGCTTTGAACGTAAAATCTTTGGCGGCAAGTCGCCCGCCTGTGCGGGGATCAAATACGCAATGTGCTGCCGTTAAAACCAGATCATTCGCTATCAGCACACCGGTGCAATACCCGCCTTTGGCCATATCGATACGCCCCACAGCCTCCCATCCTGACAGATCCTTGCGGTCAGTCAGGCGCACCAACATGCTGGTTTCGGCAGCACTTGCAGAGGGCGCAAGTAAAACTGCGATGGCCGTTGTTTTGAGAATCCATTGCAACATGGGGGCAATGCTAACGGGCGAAATGGGCGGAAATGTGGTGTTAGCCCATAATTTCCAACGCACGCTTAACGGCAGGACGCTGGTTCATTCGGTCAAAATGGGCCGCCACATTGGGCAGTTTGGACAGCGGTACACCGTCAGCTTCCAACCAGCTTTCAACGATGTATAAATGCGCGTCTGCAACGGTGTATTGATCGCCGATGATCCACGGACCTGTCTTTAGCGCGTCTTCGATCAGACCAAAGCAATCAAGCATGTTCTGGGCTGTTCTAGCCGTCATATCGTCCCATGAACTTTGCTGGTCTGCCCAGCGATGCCCGCGCAATCTATGGGCGTGATTGACGTGAACGGTAGACGCGAGATAGCTGATAACCTCATTCATTTTGGCACGCATGAACGGATCGGTCGGTATTAGATTTGCAGTAGGGTTGGTTTCGGCAATATAGGTCAGAACGGCGGCGGTTTCGGTTATTATACCGTCATGCGTGACCAATGCGGGTACGCGACCCTTGGGATTGATCGCAAGATATTCCGGCTTTGTTTGTTGCTTATCTGCAAAGCTTAGGCGGATAGGCTCGAATGCGGTATCGGTTTCGCAAAGGGCGATCAGACTGGCTGCGGCAACGGTTCCGGGGGCGTAGAAAAGTTTCATGGGATTTGACCTGACTATAGAATGCTGAATGTTAGATGCAGGCTGCATGTTTGTTACGGGCTTGGCAAGATATCAAGCGGTAACTGTTTGTTGTCTTTGGGTTGTTGTTACGCGTATTTCACCTTAGATAAACCTTATGATTTTTGATGCGTTCCTAAAGGCCCTGAGCCAAATGAGTGATCCGCGCTTTCGGCGGATTTTGTTGACGGGTGTGGGGGTGACCATCGCCTTGCTGGCAGGGGCCACATGGGGTGTGCAATTGTTGTTGCCCGATACGGTTAGCCTGCCTTGGTTCGGCGAAATCAGCTGGTTGTCATCCTTGCTGTCGGGCTTTGTGCTTATCTCAATGATCGGGCTATCCGTATTTTTGATGGTGCCGGTGGCATCGTTGTTTACGGGGCTTTTTCTGGAGCAGGTCGCGGACGCGGTTGAAGAGAAGCATTATGCGCATTTACCGGCTGCCGATAAGGTTAGCTTCAGTGATGCTTTGATTGACAGTTTGAAATTCTTCGGGTTGTTGATTGCGGTCAACCTGTTGGCCATTGTGATTTATCTGCTGTCTACGGTATTGGCACCGGTGATCTTTTGGATCGTGAACGGGATATTGCTGGGGCGCGAGTATTTTCAATTGGTGGCAATGCGTAGATTAGGGCGTAAGGGTGCCAATGCCCTGCGCAAGAAACACCGCCCGACGATCTGGCTGGCAGGGTTTCTGATGGCAGTACCATTGTCGGTGCCCTTGGTGAACCTGTTTATACCAGTGTTGGGTGTGGCGGTGTTTACCCACATTTTTCACAAGTTGAACAAAAGCGGATAAAATATTATTTGGCGTGTCTTTTCTTGCGAAGGACAGCTGCTTTGGCACGGTGATCTTGCTGCCGTCCTAAGCCGCAATCAACCTGCTAAGATGCGCGTCGCGCTTCTTTAGGAAAGCCAAAAGCAGGGCGTTATAGTCCGGGTCTACTGCGGTGATAACCGAAGGATGGTTTGCCAGTGCTTTGCGCCACGCTTGTACCTTTGGCTTATCTGCAAGAATGCTGAAATCCTTGATCTGGTCAAACACGTCAAAGTAACGGAAAACCGGACCAAAGACGGTATCGACTAGTGTAAATTCTGTGCCATTAAAAAACGGGCCATCTCCAAGTTCAGTTTCCAGCCGTGCGAACTTATCCGACAGGTTTTTTGTTTTTGCCGCAAAATTGCCTGCATCCTTTGCGCTGTAAAACCCGGCAATATCATTCAGAATCGCCGTGCCGAATTCCATCCATGCGCGGTTTTGGGCGCGCTTCAACGGGTCACTCGGGTGTAGCGGGTTTGGTTGAGTTTCTTCCAGATATTCCAAAATGACGGACGATTCGAAAATCGCGGTGTCTTCCGTTTTCAACACGGGCGTTTTGCCCAAGGGTGATATTGCATTGAACCAATCGGGTTTATTGGCCAGATCAATCATGGTGCGTTCGAAAGGTACGTCTTTTTCTGTCAGTGAAATTACGGCGCGTTGCACGTAGGGGCAAAGGTTGTGGCTGATTAGATGCAGGGTCATTGTTTTCTCTTTCTCAAGTAGATGCATTTGCATGTATATAAAGCGCAATATTCCAAGAGTCAATCTTGATGCAAATGCATCTATATGATTTAATAGCTGTATGGAAAATAAAACCCGAAGTAATACCGTTGCGGTCTGGACGGAACTGATACGCGCCAGTGAACGCGCCTTGTCGCAGATCGAACAGGCATTGTCTGATGCGAACCTGCCAACGCTTATTTGGTATGACGCGTTACTTGAAATCGAAAAAACAGGAACAGACGGGATACGACCCTATGCGTTGAAAGAACGATTATTGATGCCGCAATACGGCACATCCCGGTTACTGGGGCGGGTTGAACGCGCCGGATATATTTGTCGCGTTGCCTGTGACGGGGACGGGCGCGGGCATGTCGTGCAGATCACCAAAGCGGGAAAAGCGGTACGCAAAGCCATGTGGCCGATCTATCAACAGTGTTTGATGGATATCTTTGAAGGGTCGGTTAGTGTAGATGAAGCTGATATTCTAAAAGATATTTTGCGGCGTATTGGGCGCAATGCTGAATAGGAAATGATACATGACTGATCTGTTATTCGTCTGGATGCCTGTTATTGCGGCACTGCTTATCGCCGGGTTTGGGGTGTTCTTGCTTTTTCTGGGTTCAAATACATATGTCAAAGCGGTTTGGTTGCGCCGCGATGGTGTGGCAGGGATTGCGACAGTGACACGGCGCTA
>Ga0209344_10005934_pt1 | contig 10283 bp, 7 predicted proteins | sample Cruoilmetagenom6_FD_187293 | JGI IMG/M metagenome (GOLD analysis project Ga0209344, IMG submission 187293) | Oil polluted marine microbial communities from Coal Oil Point, Santa Barbara, California, USA - Santa Barbara Oil Seep Sample 6 (SPAdes)... | ecosystem: Environmental > Aquatic > Marine >...
TTCTTTAAAGGGCCGTGGGAGACTACCACGTTGATAGGCCGCAGGTGCAAGGGCAGCAATGTCCCAGCCGAGCGGTACTAATAGCCCGTAAGCTTATGTACGCCGCCTTCCCGCCCGTAAGGGCGGGGGCGCAACTCTTTTTTTAAGCAGGTTCACTTTTCTTCTATTGTTTGTTTCGATATGTCAAGATATTTGTCCGCCAATGGCGGACAGTGCAAGGTGCAAAACTGCAAGCAACAGTATTTTTTACTGCCAACTGCAACTGAACACTGAACACTTAAAACTAAGGTGGTTATAGCGACGGGGCTCACCTCTTACCATTCCGAACAGAGAAGTTAAGCCCGTTTGCGCCGATGGTACTGCTATCCAGTGGGAGAGTAGGTCGCCGCCTTCCTTTAAAGTCCTTCATTGAAAAATGAGGGACTTTTTTTATGGGGTAAATCGAAATAGACTAAACTCTTAAAATGAGGTATTCGGGAAAATTAAAAGATGGACTTCAAAATAGTATTTATCCCTTTAAAGCAAAGATAAATAGCACCTGCACCGGCTATAATTCCAAAGAAAAGAAACACATAAAACATAAACGTTTCTTTATTCAAAAATGAAAGAGTTAATAGATATGGGCTCAAAAAGAGCAATGGTAATGCAAAGGCCATAAACTTTAAGCCCTTTTTCAGTAAATCAAAATCTGTGTGTTCTTTACCCATTTCGGAAATTGTTTATTGCGTTGCGAACGTTTTTATATTTTTTCAAAAGTACTTGTGCTTCTTTTTCTGAAACATTCAATTCTTCCATAATCATCCGTACCCCACGGTCCACGAGCTTGTTGTTGCTCAATTGCATATCTACCATTTTATTTCCTTTTACCCTTCCCAATTGAACCATCGCAGTAGTAGAAATCATATTGAGGACTAATTTTTGTGCGGTCCCTGCCTTCATTCGGGAGCTTCCGGTAACAAACTCGGGTCCAACGGTTACAACCACTGGAAATACTGCGGTATTTGCCAATGGACTGCCTTCATTACAAGTAATACAGCCCGTTGGAATGTTTTTCTCATTGCATTTCTTCAACGCGCCAATTACATAGGGCGTAGTACCGGAAGCCGCAATACCAATTACAATATCTTTTTCTGAAATATTTTCCTTTTGAAGATCTTCCCAACCTTGGTTTTCGGAATCTTCTGCAAATTCAACGGCTTTTCTGATTGCCGTATCGCCGCCGGCTATCAAACCGATAACCAAATCGTGCGGTACACCGAAAGTTGGCGGGCATTCACTGGCATCAACAATTCCCAAGCGGCCGCTGGTGCCTGCGCCTATGTAAAACAGCCTTCCGCCGGCTTTTAATATTTCAACTACTTTTTCGGTAAGTTTTTCAATCTGCGGAAGTGATTTTTCAACAGAAAATGCAACGGTTTTATCTTCTTTGTTGATGTTTTGAAGTAATTCGGAAACGCTCATTTTTTCCAAATGATTGTATTTCGAATCGGACTCCGTTGTTTTAATAAAAGACATAAACAAATTTACGATTTATGATTGACGATGTACGATTTTTGAATTGTGATTTACTGGACTGTATAATTAAGAGTTGAAACTTCAGAAACCCTGAAATAACCCAACGGATAATTATCAGGATTTGTCTGGTTCACAATGTTACCGCGGACAGTTGCAGGTTGAGTTTCGAACGGTCCACCGCCTTGGTCACTGGTTTGTTGTAAAAGTATAAACATAAAATTATAATATGCTTCACTTACCCCGTATATATTGAATTGCACCTCGTCGCCGGGAGCCAAATCTTCCACCAAATAGTAACCAAAAATTGTGTTTCCATCGAAAAACTCATCATTATATACGTCAAGTACATCACCTCTTTCTGAAATCCCCTCAAAGAAATAGAAATTTCTTTCCCCTACGGGATCAGTAAAAAATGCTTTCAGTTCAATATCTTCCCCCGTAAAACCGCCGTCATCCCGCTGTTCTACAAATTCTAAAGGAGAAACTGTGTAAAGCGTTTCTGTGGCAGTGTAGGTTTCATCTTTGTAAATTATAGAAAGCGTATATTCAATATTTAACTGGGGCACAAGATTGGCCGTATAAAAACCATTGTTTGAATATGTAAAAGGATAAACAGTTCCGTTTTCATCGGTAACGGTTACTATTGCATCTGTAATAAATGGTACCCCATTATTAAAAAAAGGAGCACTGGTCGTTAACCGCACACTTGCTTGCGAAGCTCCATTTTCCCAAACATTCAAATTTGCTTCTACAACCAACCTTGGAAGTGCGTCATTAAGTTCAACGTCTATTACATCTTCACACGAAGAAAAAATCCCAAAGAAAATCACCAATAAAAATAACTTCTTCATAGCTTAAAATTTAAAATTGTAGGTTACCGAAGGGATTATCCCAAAAATGGAGAGTCTTACAGCTTCATTTTGGCCTGTGTCAGTGTTTTCACGAAAGGAGACCGAAGCAGCGTTTTTACGATTATACACATTGTAAATGCTGAAAACCCATTCGCCTTTCCAGCGCTTTGTACTTTCGGGTTTTGGGGTCCAGGTGGCAGAAAAGTCCATACGGTGGAACGCTGAAAGACGGCTGCTATTTCGTGCTTCGTAAACGGGAACAACTACACCGTTGTATTCATATTGTCCTTCCGGGTAAGTAGTTGGTATTCCTGTTTGGAAGATGAAATTGGCGCCAAAGGACCATTTAGTTGTAAATTCGTATTGTCCGGTTATAGAAATATCGTGTGTTTTGTCCCAAGGCGATTTATACCATTCACCATTATTTATTCCACTTTCATTGGGCGTTCTACCGGGGGTTCTCTGTTCGCTTTTTGAGAGGGTATAAGCCACCCAACCTTGAAATTTTCCTGTGTTTTTCTTGAAAAGCATTTCCAGTCCGTAAGCTCTTGCCTCACCGTTTAAAAGAATTTGTTCTACCGCATCATTGGCGATTAAATCTGCATCATCTACATAATCCAAACGGTTTTTAACTTCTTTATAAAAAGTTTCTACCTCTAGAGAATAGTTATTGAAATTTCTGAAATACCCCAATGCTACCTGATCTGCCAACTGTGGATCAATATACTTTCCGCTGGGCGCATAAATGTCAAAAGGTGTGGGGGAAGTGGTATTGCTGATTAAGTGAATGTACTGCGCCATTCGGTTGTAACTGGCTTTGATGGAGGAGTCGTCATTCAGCAAATAGGAAATGGCAAAACGCGGCTCCAGATTGGCGAACGATTTTATGGTCTCGCTTCTGCTGAATGAAACGGTATCAATGGGGGTTGCTTTCTGATAAATATCCAAGCTTTCATTATAAATTATAGGATTATCATTTTCATAAAGAAATAGTTCGTCCTGTCCCAAACGGTTAAAAGTAGACAATCGAAGTCCTGTTTGTATCGAAATTCTATCTGAGAGATCTATTTCTGCATCAACATACGCGGCGTTTTCCCAAGCGTATTTATCGGTAAGTTTAAAAGGATTGATTCCAGAATCTTCCGTTGTTGGTGTTACATCGCCAGGATTGAATTTGTAATAAATGCTGTTGATTCCATAGCGCAAATCAATATTGTTTGAAATATAATGTGTGAAATCATATTTCAAATTAAAATTCCGGATGCCGCTGTCAAAATCAAATTCAACAAACTTCAGCTCTAAGCCATAATAGTAATCTGAATAAATCAAAGATAAGTTTGAAAACAACTTATTTGAAAAAAGATGATTCCAGCGCAGGTTTAAGGTTGTATTTCCGAAGCTATTCGCGAAACTGTCCGATATTTCAAAAACATCCCTTCCGAAGTAACCAGATAAAAATAAGCGGTTATTATCATTGAGATTGTAACTAAGTTTGGCGTTCAAATCATAAAAATAAGCCACGTTGTCATTATCAAAAAGTGGTAAAAAGAGGTGGGCATAACTACTACGGCCACCCACCAAAAATGAGGCGACATCCTTTTTAATCGGCCCTTCCAAAAGCAAACGGCTCGCTACCAGCCCAATCCCGCCGCTGGCATGATATTCGCGTTTGTTTCCGTCTTTTTGGTAAATGTCTAAAACCGAAGAAATCCTTCCACCGTAACGTGCGGGAATTCCACCTTTATAAAGCGTTAGATCTTTTATGGCATCTGGATTGAAAACTGAAAAGAAACCGAATAAATGTGAAGAGTTGTAAAGTGTGGCCTCATCCAACAAAATTAAATTTTGATCTGCTGCACCGCCACGAACATTGAAACCACTGGCTCCTTCGCCGGCACTTGTAACTCCCGGAAGTAACGTTATTGCTTTTATAACATCCACTTCGCCCAAAACCACGGGAATTTTTTTAATAGTGGTTGTGGAAAGTGTATTGGCACTCATTTGTGAGCTACGTACGTTTAATCTTTCGTTGTTTGCTTCAATTATTACTTCATCCAGACTTTCGGTATCTGTGGTAAGAGCCAAATCTTTTTTTACATTTCCGGAAAGGGAAATCTGTACTTCTTGAGGCGCAAAGCCAATGCTGCTGTACATTATTTCATATTCTCCTTTCGGAAGAGTGATCGAGTAATAACCATATTGATTTGTGACCGTTCCCGTTTGAAGAGATGGTATAATTACATTTACGCCAATGAGCGTTTCTCCAGTTTCTGCCTCGGAAATAGTACCGCTTATTGTAAATTTTTCTTGGGAAAAAGCTAGCGCAGTTCCCAAGAAAAGCAAAAAAGTAAATAATTTTTTCAGCTGCATAGATTTGTTGGGGTAAAAAAAACCTCCAGCAAAGCTGAAGGTTTATTAAACGGTATGTTCTTTACTTTATTTCTGAAAGTATGTTATTTAGGGTTTTGCTTGGCCGCATAACCTCAAAAACCAGTTTTTCTGTGGGTTTATAATAACCCCCAATGTTCACTGATTGGCCTTGTACTGCTATAAGCTCCTCATTTATTTTTTCTTCATTATCTTTTAACTGTTTGGAAATTGACGAAAAGATTCTTTTCAAATCTTGATCCTTTTCTTGATTTGCGAGTGCTTCGGCCCAATACATTGCTAGGTAGAAATGGCTGCCGCGATTGTCAATTTCGTTTACTTTTCGTGAAGGCGATTTGCTATTGTCCAAATATTTTTCTGTGGCTTCATCAAGGGCATCTGCCAAAACAATTGCTTTTGGATTATCGTATTTTGTGCCCAAGTGTTCCAAAGAAACTGCCAAGGCTAAAAATTCACCTAAAGAATCCCAACGAAGATGATTTTCTTCTAAAAGTTGATCAACGTGTTTTGGGGCAGACCCGCCAGCTCCAGTTTCAAAAAGACCACCGCCATTCATCAATGGAACAATTGAAAGCATTTTTGCACTTGTGCCCAATTCTAAAATAGGGAAGAGGTCAGTTAAATAATCGCGAAGCACATTTCCCGTAACCGAAATAGTGTCTTTTCCAGCTTTTACGCGTTCCAAGGTATATTCAGTAGCTTTTTCAGGGGAAAGAATTTTAATTTCAAGTCCTTCAGTATTGTGGTCTGGAAGATATTTGTTCACTTTTTTAATAAGTTCGGCATCGTGGGCGCGGTTTTCATCTAACCAAAATACAGCTGGATTTCCAGTGGCACGGGCACGTTCTACAGCAAGTTTCACCCAATCCTGTATTGGTAAATCCTTTACCTGGCACATTCTCCAAATATCTCCTTTTGCAACATTGTGCTCAATGATTACTTTTCCCGAAGCATTCAAAACCTGAACTTTTCCCTCTGCAGAAATTTCAAAAGTTTTATCGTGGCTTCCGTACTCTTCGGCTTTTTGAGCCATTAAACCTACGTTTGGAACGGTTCCCATTGTGGTTGGGTCAAAGGCTCCGTGTTTTTTGCAGAATTCAATTGTGGTTGCATAAACGCCTGCATAGCTACTGTCTGGGATTACGGCTTTTGTATCGTGGCTTTTTCCATCGGGGCCCCACATTTGTCCAGAATTTCGAATCATCGCTGGCATAGAAGCATCGATGATTACATCGCTGGGAACGTGAAGGTTTGTGATGCCTTTATCGCTGTTTACCATTGCCAAATCTGGGTTTTCGGTCATTATTTTTTTAATGTCCTGAAGAATGGCACCTCTTTCATCTTCGTTCAATTCGGAAAGTTTGTTTTCCAAATCGCCTAAGCCATTATTGGCATCAACTCCTAGTTTTTCAAATGTATCAGCATATTTTTTGAATAAATCCTCAAAATAAACCTTTACAGCATACCCAAAAATAATGGGGTCGCTCACTTTCATCATCGTAGCTTTCAAATGCACTGAAAACAATACTTTCTTTTCTTTTGCATCCTTTACCTGTTCTTCCAAAAAGGAAACCAACGCTTTTTTGCTCATCACCGTAGCGTCGATGATTTCACCTTTTAATATTTTTATGTTGTCCTTTAAGACGGTTTTATTGCCATCATTACCAACCAAAACAATACTCAAAGTATCATCTGCGGGCATCGTCAATGATTTTTCATTGTGAAAGAAATCGCCGTGCTGCATTGTGGCAACATGGCTCTTACTATCACTGCTCCAAGCACCCATACTGTGTGGGTGTTTTTTTGCGTAATTTTTTACGGCTTTTGGGGCGCGACGGTCGCTGTTTCCTTCGCGGAGAACAGGATTTACAGCACTTCCTTTTACTTTATCGTATTTCGCTTTTATTTCTTTTTCTTCGGAAGTAGTGGCGGTTTCCGGGTAATCGGGAATGCTGAAACCTTTCTTTTGCAATTCTTCAATAGCTTCCGTAAGTTGGGGCAAGGAGGCGCTAATATTTGGTAGCTTAATAATATTAGCTTCCGGTGTTTTTGCAAGTTCCCCCAATTCTGCCAAATCATCATTTACGCGCTGTTCTTCTTTTAGAAACTCTGGAAAAACTGCCAGGATACGAGCAGCGAGTGAAATATCACGACTCTCAAGCTTTATGTTTGCCGGTAAAGTGAATGCTTCAACAATAGGTAAAAAAGAATGTGTGGCCAAAGCCGGGGCTTCATCGGTTTTGGTATATATAATTTTGGAAGTTTTTGTCATTGAAGTGCTTTTTTGAATAGAATTTTTGAAATTTTAAGGAATGCAAATATAGCGATTTGAAAGAGCTTCTGAAAGGAGTTTATAAGTTTAGGAGTTTAAAAGTTGAGGGGTTGAGGAGTTGAGGGAAATTAAAAAAATAAGTCATTAGTTCAACTCTAAACTTCTCAACCCCTAAACTCATCGAATGAAAAGTATCTAAAACAAGAAAAGCCATATCACTGTATAAATACATTGTGATATGGCTCCTTGTAAAGCAAATCGTTACCAACCATCCCGACAGAATCGGGATCAAGGCAAGATTATTACAGACTTGCGGCTGTGACTTACTTACACGGGTTTTGTTTTTGCAATTTGCATCTTCCGCGAGGTTGATGCCATTTTCAAGAACTGACCCAAAACTTTTTTCAATCTCAGTACTAATAATCTAAAGATCGTGAGTACCTCAAGCAATCAAAAAAAAGCTTGTAAAGTGTTTTCTTTTTATTTTTTCAAATCTGGAGACTAACATTCTTGCGAGCGTTAGCTTCGTCAGCAATTTGGAAAAAATAGTGTAAAAGAACGTTACTTTGTTTTATCAATATGGCTGTTAGGCCGTTTTTGATATTGCTAATATAGAACGCAAAATTGAATTTGCAACAAATTGCAAACCTTTAAAAATCCACGGTTTACAAACATGACTTATAAACAATTGTTCATAAAAAAAGCCCTGTAAAAACAGGGCTTTTGATCGTTTTCAACAAAGAATAAACTACATGCGTTTTTCTTTGATACGGGCTTTTTTACCGGTAAGACCTCTAAAGTAGTAAATACGAGCTCTGCGCACGCTACCTTTTTTGTTGATCTCAATTTTTTGAAGAGCTGGCATGTTTAGTGGAAAAATACGCTCCACACCTACGGTACCACTCATTTTACGGATTGTAAAAGTTTTGGTAACTCCAGTTCCCTTAACTTGTATTACAACACCTCTAAAGAACTGTGTTCTTGTTTTTTCACCTTCACGGATTTCGTAGTAAACTGTTATAGTATCACCAGCTCCGAATTCAGGGAATTCTTTTTTTGTAACAAATTCGTCTTGTACAAATTTAATTAACGCTTCCATTTTGTTAATTTGATAAGGTTTAGATTAAAACAACGTTCGCGGTTTTCGCCAGAGGTTGGATTAAGTGGGTGCAAAAGTAAGAAATTTATATTATTGCACAAGTAAAAATGTTGATTGTTTGTTTTAAAAAATCATACCAGTCACAAGTTATCGATCCATTCGGCAATATCTTGTAAGACTTGGGGCGAAAGTGTTTGCTCAATTTGTCCATATTCCATCAAAGTTCCGGTTTTGCATTCCTGAAATAAATGATTCAAGCCTGGATAGGATTTTAAAGTGAATTTTTTAGAACTATCAATGGTTGAAATGTGCTCCAAAACCTTTAAATTTTCTTTGGCTGGAACCTGTAAATCCTTTTCGCCATTTAAGGCGAATAGTGGGCACTCAAGACTTTCAAGAGCATTTTTTGGATCATACTTTATAAAATTACTGAGCCAAGGACTGGAATAAGACTCCACTATCAAAGTTTTGTAATAAGTTTCTGTCATACCATGGTCAGAGGCAAACTTCGGGTTTTTCTTAAAATATTCACTTGTATATTTTTCCAAATTCCTCTTTAAGGAATCTGAGGTAGACGCATTGATGAGCTTCATTATCCCTTTGTCAAATTCAATTTCTTTTGTAATGAAAACTTCGGAAGAACCCATAGACTGCAGTTGCAGTTCTTTTTGGAGTAGCAGCAGTTCACTGCCGGGAAGCATTACCCCAGCCATTGAAACAACGAAGGCTACGTTTTTATTTTCTGAAGCTACCATCGGAGCTATAATGCCACCTTCACTGTGGCCAATTAATCCTATTTTGGTTAGATTAATTTCTTTTCTGCTTTTTAAGTATGCAATCGCGGCAACTACATCTTCCGCAAAATCAACTGAAGTTGCTTTTGAAAAATTGCCCGTAGATTCGCCAACTCCTCTATCGTCATAGCGTAGCACTGCAATACCTTGATTTGTTAAATAATCTGCCAAAACCCAAAAAGACTTATGTCCAAAAATTTCTGAGTTTCTATTTTGAGGACCACTGCCGGATATCAAGATGGCTACAGGAAAATTTCGTCCGGTCCTTGGATATGTAAATGTACCAGCCAAGGTAATGCTATCTTGGGTGTTTTGAAAAGAAACTTCTTCCACATTATATTCAAAAGGCGCTTGGGGTGTTTGGGGACGTTTTAGGCTTTCTTGGGCAAAAAAGCTTGTTGATACCATTAACAGGATAACCACTGAAGCTAATTTTTTAAATTGGAAGTAGGAATGAGACACCGGAATTAAAGTTATAATTGCCGTAATAATTAAAAATATAGCGAGAACGGTTTCTTGATTAAAGACAAAGCAGGAAATAATTATCAGCAATCCGCCAATTACCCATAACTTGCCTGCAAGGCGGTGTGTGTTTTTCCAAATAGTTTCGTTCTCCAAAGCCCAGGGTGTACGAATACCGATAAAATAATTAGGTTTTATAGTTTTGAAATAATTGCCCAGAACCACATAGAAAATGCCTATAATCATAAAAAGATAATTTGGATTTGTCAATGTCTGCTCTTTTACTGAATAGATTATAAATGTAAAAAGCACTGAGAGGAAAAGTGTCAAGAAAAACCTTATTGTGTAGAACTTTCCGCCCATCATCGCTATTTTTTTCTTTGGGTCGATTAATGGAACAAACAAAAAAAGCAGATACATAAAAATAGGTAGTAGCGTTGTTAACCATATAAGTTCATTTTTACTTCCATATCGGTCCACTTCACCCTGTATGTTCCAGTGTAGGGGCACTTCCATAGGAAGTTCTTTCCATACGTACCATAGAAATATTGCCGGAATCATGGTTATCAAGATCAATGGCAGCTCTTTTTTTAAATTGAATTTCATCTTTATAAAGTATTTGAGAAATAGGAAGATGGAATGCCCGCGTGTATATCTTCGGTTTGTATATAATTTGTTCGCGGGCATTTCATAATATCTATTTTTTAAGGGTTAGTAGCCAAGTAAAAACATCGTCGAGAATGGTCGTGTTTATTGAATAATGAATAAACTGTCCCTTTTTTTCGCCTGTAATTAAATCGGCACGTTGCAAAATGTCCAAATGGTGCGAAATGCTAGGTTTTGAAATGTTGAAATTATCAGCTATTTCACCAGCAGTAAGATCCTGCTTTTTCAATAGTTCC
>Ga0209344_10005935_pt1 | contig 10283 bp, 10 predicted proteins | sample Cruoilmetagenom6_FD_187293 | JGI IMG/M metagenome (GOLD analysis project Ga0209344, IMG submission 187293) | Oil polluted marine microbial communities from Coal Oil Point, Santa Barbara, California, USA - Santa Barbara Oil Seep Sample 6 (SPAdes)... | ecosystem: Environmental > Aquatic > Marine...
TTGAAGTTCCTTTCACCAAAAAGGAAGCAAGCTTGATACGTTGTGCCTCACCACCGGAAAGGGTAGAGGAGCTTTGGCCCAACTGCACATAGCCTAGCCCAACATCCTGCAACGGTTGCAATTTGGCTGCAATCTTATCTTGTTTATGTTCCCCGAAGAAAACCACTGCATCATCAACGGTCATCGTTAGAATATCGTCAATATTTTTATTTTGAAACGTTACTTCCAGCACTTCTTTTTTAAAACGTTTGCCGTTGCACGTATCACATATTAAATGCACGTCGGCCATAAACTGCATTTCTATGGTAACTTCGCCTTCGCCTTTGCAGGTTTCACAGCGTCCGCCATCTACATTGAAACTGAAGTGTTTTGCCTTGTAACCGCGAATATCGGATAGTTTCTGCGAAGCGTACAAATTCCGAATGTCGTCATACGCTTTAATATAGGTTACGGGATTGCTTCGGCTGGAACGGCCAATCGGGTTTTGGTCAATAAATTCAATACTTTTTATAGTGTTAAAATCTCCCTTTATTTCTGAAAATTGTCCCGGTTTTTCGCCATAACCACCAATTTCACGCATTAAGGCAGGATACAGAATTTTCTTTACCAAAGTACTTTTTCCGCTACCTGAAACACCCGTTACCGCAGTGAAAACATTTAAAGGAAAAGTAACATCAATATTTTTCAAATTGTTCTGCCTTGCGCCCGTAATTGAGATTTTATTTTTTGAAGTTCGCCGTTTTTTTGGAACTTCAATTTCCATTTCGCCATTTAGATATTTTGCTGTAAGCGAGTCTGATTTTAAAATTTCGGCATAATTTCCTTGCGCTACAACTTCGCCACCAAAAGTTCCTGCTTCTGGGCCAATGTCTATTATTTCATCAGCAGCTTTCATTATATCCTCATCGTGCTCTACAACAATTACGGTATTTCCTAAATCTCGAAGTGATTTTAAAACAACAATAAGCCGCTCGGTGTCTTTGGGATGAAGGCCAATGCTGGGTTCGTCCAATATATACATGGAGCCAACAAGACTACTTCCCAAAGAAGTGGCAAGATTAATTCGTTGTGATTCGCCGCCGGAAAGTGTGTTCGATTTTCTATTCAATGTTAAATAGCCAAGCCCAACATCCTGTAAAAAACGAAGCCGATTGTTTATTTCGAGCAGTAATCGTTTTGCAACCTTTTCTTCAAATTCTGAAAGTTTCAGATTCTTGAAAAATTCTGCGGTTTTATCTAAAGGAAGTTCTACCAATTCCTGGATTGCGGTATTGTTTATTTTTACGTATCCAGCTTCCGGTCGAAGACGTTTGCCCTTACAGGTTGTACATTTTGTTTTTCCGCGATAGCGCGAAAGCATTACACGATTCTGTATTTTATAGCTTTTTGATTCCAGAAAGGAAAAGAACGAATTCAATCCCTCGAAATATTTGTTGCCATCCCAAACCAATTGCTTTTGCGCATCGGTAAGTTGAAACCAAGGTTTGTGGATTGGAAAATCAAATTTGTAAGCATTGTTCACCAATTGGTCCCTATACCAGCTCATGCTTTCGCCACGCCAAGGAAATACGGCGTTTTCATAAATTGAAAGCGCGGTATTTGGGATTACCAAATCTTCATCAATACCAATCACATCGCCATAGCCCTCACAAGTTGGGCATGCGCCGTAAGGATTGTTAAAGCTGAATAGATGCGCGTTCGGCTCCATAAAAACCAGTCCGTCAGCTTCAAAGCGATTGTTGAATTCAGTGATTTTTTTTGAGGAAAGTGATTCAATATAAAGTTCGCCCTTTCCTTCAAAGAAGGCTATTTCAATAGCATCGGCAAGGCGGTTGTAAAAATCTTCTTCGTCTTTAGTAATGATTCGGTCTATAACCAAATCTATTTTTTTCGGAAAAGATTTCCCGTCTAATTCATCAATGCGTAAAACTTCGTCACTTATTTTAATTCTGGAATAGCCTTGCTGCGCTAGGGCCTTTATTTTATTTTCCATTGTCCGTCCTTCCTCCAAAAGAATAGGGGCGAGGAGCAGCAATTTTTCCCCTTCGGGAAATTTTTTTATGAAATTTATAACATCTGTAGTTGTGTCTTTTTTAACCTCTTTGCCGGAAATGGGCGAAATAGTTCTACCAATTCGGGTGTAAAGCAGTTTTAGATAATCATAAATTTCGGTAGAAGTACCTACAGTTGAACGCGGGTTTGTAGAATTTACCTTTTGTTCAATTGCGATTGCCGGCGCGATCCCTTTTATGGAATCTACTTTTGGTTTGTCCAACCTTCCCAAAAACTGGCGGGCATAGCTGGATAGGCTTTCCACATAGCGTCTTTGGCCTTCCGCATATAAAGTATCAAAAGCAAGACTGGATTTGCCGCTTCCGGAAAGCCCAGTAATTACTACCAATTTATTTCTTGGGATAGCAACCGAAATATCTTTAAGATTGTGAAGTCTCGCACCCTGGATTAGGATGTTTTTTTTAGTATCTAATGTTTCCGTACTCAATTTATTTTTCCTTTTTTTATAGCTTTTCGCAAAGATACTATATCGGTTTCAGCAATGCACATTTGGAGTTATTATTATTTTTAACTGAAAAATTTAACCTTTTTTTTGCATTTGTGAATTCTTTGTTGTTATATTTACGGCTCTTAACGTCATATAAAAAATTTATTGCCTATAGCTGATCATTACTTTTAACAAATAAACATTTTACTAAGCAACCAAAATACATAGTTGTTTATTTTTTAAAGAAGTATTGATATGAAGCAAAGCACACACACTGATGCGTTTTTGGTAAACGCCTATATGAACGGTAATGAATCTGCAATTTGTGAGTTAATCACTCGACACAAACAAAGAATTTACAGTTTTATTTATTCCAAGGTTTTTGATAGGGATGTCGCTGAGGACATTTTTCAGGATACTTTTATCAAAGTCATTAGAACGCTAAAAAGAGGTGCCTATAATGAAGAAGGTAAATTTCTTCCCTGGGTTATGAGAATAGCGCACAATTTGGTGATCGACCATTTCCGCAAAAACAATCGCATGCCGAAATTTGAAAATAATAACGATTTCAATATATTTTCGGTATTGAGCGATAATGCCCTAAATGTGGAAAAGCAAATGATTAAAGGCCAGGTGGAAGATGACGTCCGTCGTTTAATACAAGAGTTGCCAGACGACCAAAAAGAAGTTCTCATTATGCGGATTTATAAGGATATGAGCTTTAAGGAAATAAGCGAGCAAACCGGTGTTAGCATCAATACTGCCTTGGGACGGATGCGATATGCCTTAATCAATTTGCGCAAAGTAATTGACAAGCACAATATTATATTAACGAATTGATACAATAAAGTAATTTTTGCTGCGTTATTTGAAAATAAAACTCAAAATAACATTCTATGCAAAAATTTTACTCAGAAACTCCACGTGTGGACGGCGTGAATAAAAAACTTGTTCCAAAAGAGGAAACCATTAAATTTCTTCTGGATTATTCGATGGCTTTAAGTGTTATAGATTACCATAAAATGAAGTTTGAAGCGCTTCTAAACTAAACTTTGGAAAAACCCTGGAATTAGCTTTTCGGGGTTTTTTTTGTTTAAAAACTTCGGAAGTAAAAATTCATTTATTTTTTTAAATAAGCATTTATAACACTCTTCCGTCCAATGGTTTTGGTTATAATGTCTTTTTCCAAATTCCAACCCCGTGCCGGGGAATATTGTCTACCATACCAAATAATCTGAATATGGAGTATATTCCATAAATCTTTCGGAAACAATCTTTTGGCATCTTTTTCAGTCTGAACCACATTTTTTCCATTGGAGAAACCCCAACGGTACATTAATCTATGAATGTGCGTATCTACAGGAAATGCAGGAATATTAAAGGCTTGGCTCATTACCACGCTTGCAGTTTTATGGCCCACCGAGGGAAAGGATTCCAAAGCTTCAAAATCTGCCGGAACCTCTCCATTATATTTTTCAATTAAAATTTTTGAGAGTCCATAAATTCCTTTTGATTTCATTGGTGAAAGGCCTACAGGTTTTATTATTTCCCTTATTTCTTCTACGGTAAGTTTCACCATATCATACGGATTATCTGCAATTTCAAACAATAATGGTGTAATTTTATTAACTCGAATATCCGTACTTTGCGCAGAAAGCAATACTGCAATCAATAATGTATAGGGATCTTTGTGGTCCAGGGGAATTGGTACTTGGGGATAAATATTATTCAAGGTTTCTATGACAAAATTCACCTTTTCTTGCTTGGTCATTTTTCAGTACTTTTATGCAAAAATAAGGATTATGAAAACATTACAGGTAGGAGATAAAGCTCCAGATTTTAAAGTGAAGGATCAAGATGGAAATTCAATTTCTTCAAAAGATTATGAAGGAAAAAAATGGATTGTCTTTTTTTATCCAAAAGCCAATACTCCTGGATGCACGGCTGAAGCCTGCAATCTTCGCGATAATTATAAAGAACTTCAAAAAGAAGGCTATGAATTGTTGGGCGTTAGCGCAGACAATGAAAAGCGCCAGAAAAATTTCAAAGAGAAATATAATTTTCCATTTCCGCTATTGGCAGATGAAAATAAGGAAGTTATAAACGCATTCGGTGTTTGGGGTCCTAAAAAATTTATGGGAAGGGAATTTGATGGAATTCACCGCAAAACCTTTGTAATGGATGAAAGTGGAACTATAACACGCGTAATAGACAAAGTAAAGACCAAAGAGCATGCTGCTCAGATTATGGATTAATTATCTATTTTTTCAACGGTGGGCTTATAGTTGAAAAGTTGCTTATTCTTTATAATTTCTGAAACTCCCGGAGGCAACATTTGCTCCCATCCCGTTTCGTAATTTTCTATTTTTGAAAGTACTTCCCGCGAGAATATATCCATATTGTCTGGATTGTAGTCTGTAATATCAACCACTTTTCCGTTGTATTTAAAGAATTTGTACAACTCTTTCATACGTGGATGGACTTTAAGGTTTTCACTGTTTGTATATTCTCCCGTAACGGGATCTTTCATTGGGTAGAGGTAAACTTTTAAATCCTTGAAAAATAACTTTCCAAAAGCTTCCAAAATACCTCCACTTAAATGGCGATAGTATTTCTCATCAAAAATATCAACCAAATTGTTAACGCCCATGGCCAGCCCCATACGCATTTTGGTATATCTTGAAAAATATTCAACCAATTTATAATATTCCTGAAAGTTCGAGATCATTACCGTATGCCCCAACGAACATAAAAGACGGGCCCGGTCCATAAAATCCTCTTCATCAATCTCGCCTTCGGCGCGTAGGTTTGAAAGAGTAATTTCAAAAATTACTTCCGTTCTCTCTTTTTCTACTCTGTTTTCATTTAAAAACATTTCATAGGAACGTTCAAACATATCTATGTTAACCTTTGTTACAGGCCTGAAACTACCACGAAGCGCCAAAATATTTTTCTTATAAAGAATTCTAGCCGGAAGTATGTTGTGCCCATCGGGATCAAACATAACCGCATCAGTCATTCCATTTTTAATTAGCTGGAGGCTCATTAATCTATTATCAACTTCCGCAAAACGTGGTCCCGAAAAATTAATAGTGTCAATTTCAATTTTATCCTTGTCGATATGATCGTAAAGATAACGGAGCAATTTATTGGGCTGGTCATATTTATAATATGCCCCATAAATAAGATTTACCCCAAGCGTGCCAAGTGTTATCTGCTGTAACTGTGCGTCATTTTCGTGAAAACGTATGTGAAGGGTAATTTCATTATAAGGTTCCTTTGGATCAATTTGATATCGAATTCCTACCCAACCATGGCCTTTATATTTTTTCGCAAAATCAATGGTAGCAACAGTATTTGCATAGGAAAAGAAAAGTCTGTTGGGATGCTTTTCACGATTGATGCGTTCTTCAATTAAGTTGAACTCATGCGAAAGCATTTTTTGCAGCCTTGATTCGGTTACGTATCTACCATCTTCCTCTATACCATAAATAGCATCGCTAAAATCCTTATCATAAGCAGACATTGTTTTGGCAATGGTACCGGAAGCACCACCGGCCCTGAAAAAATTCCGAACGGTTTCCTGTCCGGCTCCAATTTCGGCAAAAGTGCCGTAAATGTTTTCGTTAAGATTTATTCGTAAAGCCTTACTTTTTATGGAGGGGATATTTTCAAATTCCTTGTCTCCTATTATGGTTTCCGGCATAGCAACATTCTATTTTTTATATAACAAAGGTAGCAAATACAATAGGTAAACAAAAAAAATACCAGTATTTTTGCGCAGATGAAATCAACATTCAGCGTTACATTTCTAGGCACTGGAACTTCACAAGGTATACCCGTAATAGGCAGTGATCATCCTGTTTGTAAAAGCAACGACCCTAAAGATAAACGTTTGCGGGTTTCTGTTTTATTGCATTGGGAAAATTTTAGGTACGTTATTGATTGTGGCCCAGATTTTAGGCAGCAAATGTTACGTGAAAATGTTTCAAAAGTAAATGGCATACTTTTGACCCATGAACACAGCGACCATACCGCAGGTTTGGACGATATACGACCATTTAATTTTAGGCAGGGCAACCTTCCATTTTATGCGCATAAACGTGTTTTTAAATCTTTGCACGAACGTTTCGCATATATTTTTGAAACTGAAAATAAATATCCCGGAGCTCCAAGTGTTGAGGAAATTGAAATAACCAAAGATCGTACATTCAGCATAGGAGGGAAGCAGGTGGTGCCAATAGAAGCCTATCACGATACCCTTCCGGTGCTGGGTTTTAGGGTGGATGGTTTTACATATTTGACGGATGTAAAAACCATTTCTGAAGAAGAAATTGAGAAAATAAAAGGAACAAAAGTACTGGTCGTTAACGCACTTCGCGAAGAGCCGCATTATTCCCACTTTAATCTTTCGGAAGCACTTGATTTTGTTGAAAAAGTAAAACCCGAGAAAACATATTTCACCCACATTAGCCATTTAATGGGCTTTCACAGCGAAGTAGAGAAAAAACTTCCAGAAAACGTCCATTTAGCTTATGATACACTCACTATAACAATTTGATTATGAGAAATAAATTATTTATGTACCTGTTTCTTTTTGCAGTGCTCTTCATTATTTATCAGTATATGAACGAGAAAAGCATTTTTGAATCGCAAGAAACCCAAATTGAAAATCTGCAAGCGAAAGTTGGGAAATACAACGATTCTATTGAAGGGATGCGGAGTGAAATTAGAAATTTGGATTATTTTACGTTGCAGGGAAATGAGAATGCGATGACCTATTTTGAAAATTTGGGATATGAGGCTGCGGCAGTAGAATCAATGGTTTCGGATCAGATTTACGATTTCAATTTACAAAAGGGTAACAATCCACTAGTTCCATTTGAGGGAATGGAAGGTGACATGAAAATAAACAAGCTGAAATTTCTCAACCACAAATGGATTCTTGCAGACTTCACGGATAATACCTATTGGGGCGAAATGATTTTGGAATATTATTTCAACGAAAAAAAAGAACTTGAACTAACCCCGATTGCTTCATTTCTTTATCAAAATAAGTAAACATTCACAGCTCCATTTTACTGATTTTTCAGCCAATCTTTCAGTTCATAAATGTTCTGAGGTGCCACCCCATGGCCCACAGGAAATTCAGAATATTTACAAGCTATGTCTAATTTTTTTAGGAAAGGCTCTGTCTTCCTAGCCCATTGCACGGGAATCACTTGATCCACATTTCCGTGTGAAGTATAGACTTTTAGATTGCTGAAGTCGTTTTTAGTGTAACCTTCTTTTAGAATTTCTTCATTAATATAACCGCTTAATCCAATTACATTTTTTACTTTTTCAGGATAGCTTAAGGCAACTGCAAAACTTAGAATTGTGCCTTGGCTAAAACCAAGTAGTGTAATGTTGTTTGTATCTACTTTATACTTTTCAATAATTTGATCAATACATTTTGAAACCAGTTCGCGCGAGGCGATTGCCTGTTCGTCATCACTGAATTTTCCCTGTGAATTGTCAAAATAAATATTGTACCAGGCATTTCCGTAAGGCTCCAACCTAATTGGGGCCTTCAAGGAAACAATTGCATAATTTTCTGGAAGTTCGCTGGCAAATGAAAACAAATCGTTCTCATCGCTTCCAAAACCGTGAAGCATAATAATTGCGGGTGGATTTTCTGAATTGTTTTTTGCAGGTCTATAATTGTGTTCTAAAAGTAAAGCTTGTTTTTCCATAGTTTACAAAAATAAAAAAGACCTTTTAAACTGAAGTTCTTTCAGTAAAAAAGGTCCCGTTAAATATTGTATAAAATTAAATGCCTTTAAACCATTCTTGAAATTGTTCACCAAAAACCGGAACAGGTTTCATTTCGCCTTGTACGGCACTTATTAGTCCAAGAAGCCAAAATACCAATATAGCCAGTTGTACAATCCAGGTAAGTATTGAAATACCAATAAAACTTATAATAATACTCAATACTACTCCCACGCACATAATACCTAAGGATTGGCGTACGTGAAAAGATCCAAGTACTGTTTTTTTCCCGTTATTCATAATTAAAGCAATAATCCAGCCCACTAAGGTAATGTAAGCAATGATAGCTACGGTTTTGCCATTGTCTGTAGTTGTTTCCATTTTGTAATTTTTGGTTAGTATTTTAATTAAGCTAAAGATAATCAATACTTTAATTCAAAAATGTAAACCATTCCTGAAATTTTTCACTCAAAATTGGTATTCCTTTCTTTTTGTTGAAAAAAGCCATAGCCCACGAAAATAACCACAGCAAAACACAAATAAGCCAAATAATATCGCCGGCAGTAACATCAATTTGCGATTGAATTACTAGTGAAATTATAAACAAGAGGGTTAACCCAAACATATTTTTAATATGCCAAGTAGCAAATTCATGATTTTCGTCTTTATTGATGAAAAAAGCAATGATAAAACCTACAAATGGAGCGTAGGCAATAAGTGCGGTAGATTTTCCTTCGGTAGCAGTATTCATTATTTGTTTAAAACCATTTTGTTGTTTGCAAGAATTCCGTAAGGTTTTCCTTTTAATTCCGTGCCAAGAAAAGCAGCATTTTTCGAATTTGAAAAAATATTTTTTTCAGAAAACTCCCAGGTTTCGTCGGGATTAAAAAGAGTAAGGTCCGCTGGATTTCCTTCTTCAATTTTTTCCGAAGGAATATTGAAAGCATTTTTTAAACCAGTAAGCGCATTGATTGAATCTTCAATTTCCATCAACTTGTTAATGGCCCCAAAACAGCCTTCCAAACCAATACTTCCGAAAAAGGCGTGCTCAAATTCCGTTTTTTTGTGTTCCACATCAATTGGGTTGTGGTCGCTGGTTATTCCGTCAATGGTGCCATCTTTCAACCCTTTCAGAAGTGCCTTGGCATCTTCTTTTGTACGCAAAGGCGGTAACAATTTGTAGTTGGTGTCAAATTCTTCCAACACGTCATCGGTTAATATCAAATTAAAAATAGCGACACTGCAAGTAACATCAAGTCCTTTCTTTTTGGCGTCTTTTATGAGCTCCACCGATTTTTTTGTGGAAATAGTGGGGATATGCAATTTGCCTCCCGTGTATTCCAAAATATACAGATCGCGGATTATTTGAAGTTCTTCGGAAAGTGCCGGAATGCCTTTTAAACCTAGCCTGGTACTGTTCACTTCTTCGTTTACCATGCCGTTTCGGGCAACAGATTTTTCAAAAGGAAATGATTGTACCAAACCATTAAAATTCTGGGTGTATAGTAGGGCAATCTTCAGCAAGTTTGCATTGGCAATAGGGTTTTTGTAATCGTAAAACGAAACAGCGCCTTCATTTTGCATATCGTACAATTCCGCAAGATCAGTTCCTTTACTGCCCATGGTGAGTGCGCCAATAGGGTAGAGGCTCACAGCATTTCCCTCGGCTTTACTTTTCAGGAATTTTATATGGCCTTTGCTGTCCGTTACCGGAAAACTATTTGCGTTTACGGCAACACTTGTAAATCCGCTTTGCGCTGCTGTTTTTAAGCCATTTTCAATGGTTTCGCGTTCTTCAAAACCAGGTTCCCCAAAAGAGACACTACTGTCAAACCACCCTTGGGAAATATGCAGATTTTTTAGTGAAACCTCCTTTATTTTTTCGGAAGAAGGAATAGTGGCGGCAATTTTTGAAATTTTACCATTTTCTATCAAAACATCCCGTTTCTTTAAATGATGCTTGCTGGAAGCATCAACAATGGTGGCCGATTTCAGTAATATCTTCATTTGTAGAATTTTAAGATAAGCA
>Ga0209344_10005936_pt1 | contig 10278 bp, 10 predicted proteins | sample Cruoilmetagenom6_FD_187293 | JGI IMG/M metagenome (GOLD analysis project Ga0209344, IMG submission 187293) | Oil polluted marine microbial communities from Coal Oil Point, Santa Barbara, California, USA - Santa Barbara Oil Seep Sample 6 (SPAdes)... | ecosystem: Environmental > Aquatic > Marine...
CCCGTACCGCGATCTGCGCTACGCGGGAGAGACGATCCCCGCCATCTACACCCTCGACCAAGAACGCGGGGGCGGTCACGTCATCGGGCTCTACACCTTCTCGAAGCTCTTCTGCCCCGGCATGCGGGTGGGCTTCAACATCGGCCCTCCCGAGGTCGTGACCCGGATGACCCACATCAAAGAGGGCAACATCCTCAACACACCCAAGTACAACCAGGATATGTGCACCGCCTTTCTCGAGGAGATGGGTTTCGAGACGCACATCGCGAGCTGCCGCGACTACTATCGCGAAAAACTCGGCATCTTCCTGGAAACGATGGCTGCCTATTTCCCTCCCGAGACGGGCGTCCGCTGGACCAGGCCGGACGGCGGCCTCTTTCTCTGGGTGTCGGTGCCCGAGAGCATCGACACCGCCGAGTTGTTTTTCGACGCCATCGAGCACAAGGTCGCATTCGTCCCGGGCGAACAGTTCTACGGAGAGAACCCCGAACGCAACCACATGCGGATCAATTTCTCCTTCGTCTCGAAGGAGGATCTCGCAGAGGCGGTGAAGCGCCTCGCGGACTGCATCAAGAAGAGATTATGAAGGAGTTTCACATGCGTCTGTTACTTATTGGATTCGGCACCGTCGGTCAGGGCCTGGCCGAACTGCTCATCGAGAAGAAGGACGACCTCAAACGGACACACGATCTCGAGTGCACAGTGGTCGGCATCTCGGACATGCTCAAGGGGAGCTGCTACGACCCCAACGGCATCGACCTCGAGGCTGCTCTGGCCAAGGCCGAGGCGAACGAGTCACTGTCGACGCTCTCCGGCGGTTTCGAGTGGGACGCCCTCGAAATGATCGAAAAGGTCGACGCGGACGTCATGTGCGAGATCACCTACACCGACATCAAGACCGGTCAGCCCGCCACTGACCACATCCGCGCGGCCCTGGCCAAGGGGATGTCGGTGACAACCACCAACAAGGGGCCGACCGCCCTCGCTTCGAAGGAACTCATGGACCTTGCCGCGGCAAACGATGCACGGTTCCTCTTCGAGGGAACCGTCATGGCCGGCACTCCCCTGCTCAACCTCATCCGTGAGACCCTTTCGGGATCCGACATCAGCGAGATGCAGGGCATCCTCAACGGAACAACCAACTTCATCCTCACCCGGATGGAAGGCGGAATGGACTACACCGCGGCGCTGACCGAAGCGCAGGAACTCGGCTACGCCGAGGCGGTCCCCGATGCCGACGTGCTCGGGTGGGACGCGTTGGCGAAGGTCACGATCCTCGCCAACACCGTCTTCGGCGCCGCTCTGGTTCCCGATGACAACCCGTGCGTCGGGATCACCGAGATCACCCCGGCCCAGATCGAAGCCGCCGCCGCCGACGGCAAGAAATACAAGCTGATAGGCCGCGTCTGGCGCGACGGGCTCACCGTCAAAGCGTCGGTCGGTCCGCAGCTGGTGGATAACACCCACCCGCTGGCCGGAGTCGGCGGCGCCACCAACGCCATGACCATCACCACCGACACCCTCGGCGATGTCACCATCGTCGGCCCGGGCGCCGGCCGCCGCGAGACAGGATTCTCGCTTCTCAACGACCTCATCCACCTGGGGAGATAGCCATGAGAATGCTGCTTGCCGGCGAGTGGGTCGATCGCCCCGAGACCATCGATGTCCGCGATCCCTTTGACGACTCGCTCATCGACACCGTCCCGTCGGCCACCCACGATGACGTTCAAACAGCCCTCGCCGCCGCCTTCGCGGCTCGCGAATCCGCACGCAGGATGACCACCTACGAGCGCTGTCAGGTCTTACTCAAAACCGCGGCCATCATCGCCGACCAGGTCGAGGACTTTGCGCGGATCATCGCGCGTGAAGGTTCCAAGACCATCAACGAGGCTCGCGGAGAAGCGAGGCGCACGGTCAACACCCTGACCATCTCCGCTGAGGAGGCCAAACGCCTCAACGGCGAGACCATCCCCTTCGACTCCTTCCCCGGTGGTGAGAAGCGGCGCGGCCACTACGAGCGCGTGCCCATCGGTGTCGTGCTGGCCATCACCCCTTTCAACGACCCCCTCAATCTCGTCGCCCACAAGCTCGGACCGGCGATCGCAGGCGGGAACGCGGTGATTCTCAAACCGGCCACCGTCACGCCGTTGTCGGCGCTCAAGCTCACCGAAGCCTTCCTCGAGGCCGGGCTGCCCAAAGACGTCCTCCAAACCCTCACCGGCCACGGTGCGGTCCTCGGTGACGCCATGGTCTCCGACGAGCGGGTCAGAATGGTCAGCTTCACCGGCGGGCTCGAAGCCGGCAAGCACATCACAACCAAGGCTGGGCTCAAAAAGATCGGGATGGAACTCGGTTCCAACTCGCCCGTCGTCATCTGGAAGGACGCCGATATCGAGTGGGCCGCCGAGACCTGCGTCAGCGGCGCCTTTTGGGCCGCGGGTCAGAACTGCATCGGCGTCCAGCGGATCTACATCCACCGCGAGGTCTACAACCGGTTCCGCGATCGCTTCATCGAGCTCACCAAGGGCACCACCATCGGTGACAAGATGAACGAGGCGACCGACATGGGTCCGATGATCACCCTCGGCGAGGCCGAACGCGTCGAGCGCTGGATCGCCGAAGCGGTCGACAAGGGCGCCACCATCGCCGCCGGCGGTAAACGGACGGGAACCCTGGTCGAACCCACGGTGCTCGAAAACGTCCCGGCCGATGCCACCATCCACTATGAAGAGGTCTTTGGCCCAACGGTCAACCTCTACCCCTTCGACGATCTCGATGACGCCATCGAGCAGGCCAACTCGGCCGACTACGGTCTCCACGCCGCCGGCTTCGCCCGCGACTGTGAGGTCTGCTTCCGGCTCATCGAGGGCCTCGACGCCGGCAGCGTCTTGATCAACGATTCCACCGACTACCGCCTCGACTCCATGCCCTTCGGCGGCGTCAAGGGTTCGGGCCTCGGCAAGGAGGGCGTCAAGTTCTCACTTCAGGAGATGACAGAGCCGAAGGTCGTTTGTTGGTATCTGCCCGGGATCTGATTCAATTCTCAGTTTTGAATTTTGAATTTTGAATTACATCGCGCCATCGCATCAGGGAAGCCGGCCACTTGCGATGATCATTCAAAATTGAGAATTCAAAATTTAAAATAATTGCCTCATCATTCATAATTAGACAATGCGATATGATACCGATCTGGATCAGGCTGATGTCGACATCCTCGCGACCCTGAAAAGGAACGCGAGGATCTCCAACAAAGACCTCGCCGAGACCGTGGGACTGGCTCCCTCGACCTGTCTCGAGCGCGTCCGGCGTCTCGTCGAAATCGGCGCCATCCACGGCTTCCACGCCGATGTGGATCTGCCCATGCTCGGTTTTGGCCTCCAGGCCATGATCGCGGTGCGACTCCAGCGCCACTCGCGAGAGATTGTCGCCTCGTTCCACGAATACGTTCTCGGTCTAACCGAGGTCCGCGCGGTCTACCATGTCGCCGGCGCGGATGACTTCTTGGTTCACGTCGCCGTCCGGGACGCCGATCATCTGCGCGATCTCGCTATGGATGCGTTCACCACCAGGAACGAGGTCGCCCACATCGAGACCAGGCTCATCTTCGAACACGTCGCCATCCGGCGATTGCCGTTGGCGGCGGAGGATGTTCGAGGGTTCGAGTGAAGAAGCCTCGTGCCCACCGAAAGGCGGCGTGAAACTCGACGACGAGACGAAGCCGTCGATCGGGAGACCCTTCGACTCGCTCGGCGGCACTCGCTCGCTCAGGGTGACATGTTGAAAGCGCGAGCAGGCGCCTCCCCAGCTTGTCATCCTGAGCGAACGAGTCCGCGAGTGAGTCGAAGGATCTCCTCCGGGTAGGAAGCACTCAGCCGGCGGCCTTGCTCCGCCCAAGGTCAGATCGACTTCACCCACATATCACTCAAATCGAGCACTCCCCTGCATGTCATTCTGAGCGAGCGTAGCGAGTCGAAGAATCCCCAGAGGGTCGGAAGACTGCAGCCGGCATCGGCCCCACGTCCAAGGTTAGAGCGACCAAACGTAGCCGTCACTCCTCCGCGCGATTCCGATAGAGATTCGGATCGACCTGAACGGCCATCTTCTCGACATCCATCTTGCCGCCGAGGAACTCGTTGATCTGCCGGGCAGCCGTCTCGGGATCGGCGACGACATCGGAAAAGGTCAAATAGAGCACATCGAACCAGTCCCGGAACCTGAGCTGGAACTTCACCTTGTCGAGGTGGGACTGATACATCCGCAGCATGTCCTCGTCCTCGGCGGTGTTCTCTTCCTCGCGGCGATCGAGCATCTTGGCCTGCGACGCCAAGACCTCGTGCAGGTTTCGGCGCATGAAGATCACCTTGTAGTTGTTGTCGTTGGGCAGATACTGGAGAAGTGACGACACCACCTTGATGACCTTGCCGCGCGCCGCGCGGATCCAGGTCGTATCGTCCATCTCGGCGAGATCCTTCACCCGCTCGTCTTCAAAATAGCCCTTGGGGTTGTCCTCGTCGGCGGTTCGGATGTTGTCGACGATGGTTTCCATGCCACCGGCCTCGAGCATCTTCATCGCCATGGAGGTGCCGGAACGCGGCAGACCCGAGACCAGCACAATCGGTTTTCCGTACTTGAGGCGGCGGAGCCATCCGCCGAGAATCGATCCCATGCTCATTTTCTCCCACGACCGTAAGATCCTGTGTTTATGGATGATAGGTCGTTTCAGTGATCTTCGCCGCCCTTGCGTGACCGGGCGGCGGGGCCTATACTACACCGCCCAGGGGGTTCGACGAGAAATGCAGCGGCCGATCCAAGGGTTCTCTGCATCGAGCGATGGAGCCGGGCCAAACGGTCAATCGCGGAATCAACAAAGGACAGTGCAACGAATGACGACGACAACACACGCCCGCAGATGGACAGGGGCCTGGGTCGCGACCATCGTGATCCTGATGCTCGCGGGGTCGCCGGGATCCGCCGATGCCTATATCGGCCCGGGCGCCGGATTCGCGGTCCTCGGGTCCTTTGCGGTCATCTTCGTGACCATGCTCCTCGCCGGCATTTCCATCCTCGCGTGGCCCTTCCGCACCGTGTGGCGGATGATCCGGCACCGGCGCACCTCCAAGCCACTGGTCAAACGCACCATCTTCATCGGCTTCGACGGACAGGACGCCGCCATCACCGAACGGATGATGGCCGAGGGCAAGCTCCCCAACTACTCCGAGCTCGCCGAACGCGGCAGCTACCGCAAACTCCGGACCACCTTCCCCTCGATCACCCCAGTGGCATGGTCTTCCTTCAGCACCGGAACCAATCCGGGCCGGCACAACATCTTCGATTTCCTCGATCGCGACCCGCGGACCTATCTCCCGCGCCTGAGTTCGACCCACATCGGTTCGGTGGAGAAGTTCCTCAAGATCGGCAAGCTGCGGATTCCGCTCAAGAAACCGGAGATCCGGAATCTGCGGAAGTCGAAGCCCTGGTGGACCATCCTCGGCGAGAACAACATCTGGAGCACCATCATCCGGGTGCCAATCACTTTCCCGCCCGACCAGTTCTACGGCGCGCAGCTCGGCGCCATGTGCATCCCCGATCTCCTCGGCACCCAGGGCACCTTCATGCTCTTCACCACCCGACCCGAAAGCGAGAGCTTCCAGGAGGGTGGGATGCGCGTGGCCCTCGAGAAGAACGGCTCCGACTCCACCTTCGAGGCCACCATCGAAGGTCCAGAGAACGCGTTCTTCGAGGGCAGTCCTCCCATGACGCTGCCGCTCAGCATCGATGTCGACCGCGCATCGGGATCAGCCAGGGCCGCCATCAACGACGCCGAGGTCGAGCTCAAGACCGGCGAACTCAGCGGCTGGGTCAAACTGGACTTCAAGGTCATCCCGGGGATGAAGGTCAGCGGTCTGACCCGGGTCATGCTCACCGAGGCCGACGAGCATGTCTCGCTCTACATGTCACCCATCAACATCGAACCGGGCAAACCGGCCATGCCCATCTCGCACCCGTCGTACTACTCGAGCTATCTCGAGAAGAAGATCGGCCCCTTCGCCACCCTCGGTCTCGCCGAAGACACCTGGGCGCTCAACGAGAAGGTCACCGACGACGGCACCTTCTGGACACAGACCCAGGATGTGGACGACGAGCGTGAACAGATGCTCGACATCGCCCTCGACAAGCTCCGGTCGGGAGCTCTGGTCACGGTCTTCGATGCCACCGACCGCATCAACCACATGTATTGGCGCTACATCGAGGACGGTCACCCTGCGGCAGAGGGCATCGACAACCCCGAGTACGCCGACGCCATCGAGAAACAATACATCCGTAACGACGGCATCGTCGGCCGGGTGCTTGAAAAGATCAATGACGACGATGTGCTCTTCGTGCTCTCGGACCACGGCTGCACCTCGTTCCGTCGCGGGGTCAACCTCAACGCCTGGCTGCTCAACGAGGGCTATCTCACGCTCAAGACCGGCGCCGACCCGTCCGAACCGTGGCTTCAATCGGTGGATTGGTCGAAGACAAAGGCCTACGCCGTCGGTTTGGTGGGGATCTTCCTCAACGTTCGCGGCCGCGAGGCCAAGGGCATCGTCAGCCCCGGCGAAGAGGCCATGGCGGTCAAACGACAGATCGCTGCAAACCTCCAGGGTCTGGTGGACGAAGAGACCGGTGACGTGGCCATCAACGAGGCGTTCGACACCGACACGCTCTACCGCGGGCCCTACAAGGGCAACGCCCCGGATCTGCTCATGGGTTACAACCACGGCTACCGGATCTCGTGGGACTGCGCTTCAGGCGTCGTCGCGGGCGAAGTCTTCGAAGACAACGTCAAGGCATGGAGCGGCGATCACATCGTCGATCCGCGTCTGGTTCCCGGCATTCTGCTGTGCAACCACGAGGTCTCATCCGAGGACCCCCATATCGTTGATCTCGCTCCCACCGTGCTCACCCTCTTCGGGGTTCGGCCGGCGGACCACATGGACGGCACACCGTTGCTCGACAAGAAACGAATCACACGCGCGGCCGGGCCCAAGGCCTGAGCCTGAAATGAGAGGTTGAAAATGTTCGGAAGCACCAAGGTCAAGCTCGACGCCAGCCTCGTTGACCGAATCCGTAAATTCGCCGAGATCGCCGGCTACTCCTCGCCCGAGGAGTTCATCACCCACGCCCTCGAGAAAGAGCTCGCCGTGCTCGAGGAAGCCGGGGACGAGGAGGAGATTAAGAAACGCCTCCAGGGCCTCGGCTACATGTCGTAGGGCGAGACCTCAATGATCTGTGATCCGACGACCGTCTCGGGCGGGCGGGACGCCCGCCGCCACAATGGCCATCGGCCCATTGTGGATTGGAGTGAAGGAAGATGACTGGCCTCAACGCCATTCTCGGTACGGTGATCGACTGGCTGCAGATCCCCTTTCGCGGCCTGCCGCCAATGATCGGCGTGATCGTGTGGTCGATCCCGGTCTCGATCTTCGCCCTGTGGGTCTTCGGCAAGACCTCCAACCAGACCAAGATCTCGGCGGTCAAGGACAAGATCGCAGCATCGCTGTTTGAGATCCGACTCTTCAACGACGATCTGCGCGCGATCGCGAAGGCGCAGTGGGAAATCATGGGGCACGTTCTCCGCTACCAGGGACTCGCCCTGGTGCCCATGATCTTCATCCTGCCGCCCTTGGTCCTGCTCATGGTCCAGCTCCACCAGTTCTACGGATTCCGGGGTTTCTCCCCCGGCGAGAGTGGTCTGCTTCGCGTCGAGCTCGCAACAACTGGCGGCGCACGCCCCGACCTGGCCATCGAAGTGCCCGAGGGCCTTCACCTCGAAACTCCCGCCATCTGGATCCCCTCCCTGGATGAGTTCAACTGGCGGCTCGCCGCCGATGAGCCGGGCGACTACGAACTCGGCTTCACGCTCAACGGCGCCACCACGACCAAGACCGTGCGCGTCACCGATTCTGTCGAGCGGCTCTCTCCCGAACGACCGCCGAAGAAGTTCATGGACCAGCTCGAGTGGCCATCCGAAACACCGCTGCCCTCCGACGGCGCCATCCAACGGATCTCCATCGCCTATCCCGAGGCAACCATGGCGATGCTCGGCTGGAGCTGGGAGTGGAGCTTCGCCTGGATGGTGGTTTTCTTTGTCCTGACCATGGTCTTCGCCTTCGCCCTGAAGAAACCGATGGGCGTCGAACTGTGACGAAAGCGGTGAGAAGGTCAGCGCTCGCTCCGCTCGCTGTGAGGGTTGAGTAAAGGTGCCACGGGCACCCCGTGCGCCCCGCCTGACCGCCGGAGCCCTCGCAATCTGCGTGGCCGCCGCCCTGTGGGGTCTCGACGGAGTGGTGCTCACACCTCGGTTGTTCAATCTCTCGGTCCCCTTTGTCGTCTTCCTGCTGCACGTCGTCCCGTTCGGTCTCATGCAGCCGGTGCTCTGGGGCTGCTGGCGACGGTTGAAGACCTTTGATCGCCGCACCTGGCTGGTGCTCTTCCTGGTCTCACTCACCGGTGGACTGATGGGCACCCTGGCCATCGTCAAGGCGCTCTTCCTGGTCGGATTCAAACAGCTCAGCGTCGTGGTCCTGCTCCAGAAGCTCCAGCCGGTCTTCGCCATCCTCCTTGCAGCGATCCTGCTCAAAGAAAGGCTGACCGGACGCTTTGTCGCCTGGGCGGTGTTCGCCATCGCGGGCGGCTATCTTCTGACCTTTGGTCTCTCGACACCGAATTTCGCCGGCGGGGACCGGATCGTTCACGCCGCATTTCTCTCCCTGGTGGCGGCGGCGAGCTTTGGCGCGGCCACGGTCTTCGGCAAACTCCTTCTCGGCACCGTCGACTTCAAGACAGCCACCTTCGCGCGATACGGGCTGACCTCGGTCCTCGCCTTCGCCTACCTCGTCGCGGCTGGTATCGGCCTTCCGTTCGCCGCCGTCACGAAGGCGAACTGGATCATCATCCTGGTGATCTCGCTGACCACCGGGTCCGGCGCGATCTTCCTCTACTACTGGGGTCTCACCCGGGTCAAGGCCACGGTGGCGACCATCTGCGAGCTCTGTCTTCCCCTGAGCGCCGTCATCCTCGATTATTTCGTCAACGGCACCAGGTTCGGTCTGTGGCAATGGGCAGGCGGTCTCGTGCTCATCGGCTCCATCCTGCGGATTTCGACGATGAAATCGGAGACCGCAGCGACGTAGGGCGGGGTTCGACCTGCATCATGGATGCGTTTCCATTTGAGTGGGGATAGTGGATCCGAGCCCACCTTGGAGCCACGCCATGGACAACGACAAACGCGCTTTCTTCCATCGGGAGACCCTTCGACTCGCTCGGCGGCACTCCCTCGCTCAGGGTAACATGTTGGAAAGGCGAGAGGAGCAACCACCGCAACGATTCATCCAGGCCGAGACCCCCCACATGTCACCGATGCGAGCATCCTCCCTAAACATGTCATTCTGAGCGAGCGTAGCGAGTCGAAGAATCTCCTCACGGGCGGAACAACGCCGCCGTCTTGCCACCCCTCCGAAGGTCAGAGCGACCAACGCCAATCCCAATCTTCTGCGAGATCCTTCCACTTGGGATTCTCGGACTCGATAAGCGCAATCTTCTTGCTCCGCTTCCAGCCCTTGATCTGCTTTTCACGGCAGATCACCGTCTGGATGTCGTTGGTCAATTCGTAGTAAATCAGATGGCTGACGTTGTACCGACTCGTGAACGCTGACGGATGCAAACCCGTCTTGTGTTGCATCACCCGCTCACCAATGTCGGAGGTGACACCGACGTACAACACCAAATGGTGCCGGTTGGTCATGATGTAGACCGCACATGTCATCGTGTCCATTTGAATCAGGATAATGGAACCGAGCCCGCCTTGGAGCCACGCCATGGACAACGACAAACGCGCGTCCTTCCATCGGGAGACCCATTCGACTCGCTACGCTCGCTCAGGGTGACATGTTTTGGGGGTATCGAATTCCCTCGCTTAGGGTGACATGTTACCGGGGGTGTCGGACTCGCTCGCTCAGGGTGACATGTGCGGCGGGTTCGGGAACACCCTCTCGAGTTCGGCATCAACGGCGTAGGTCAACAACGCCCTCGTCGCCTTCAAGGTGACCCATCGCGAGACCTCAGGTTCCGCTGGACTCCAGCGGCCCTTGGCGTCCTGCATCCCCTGCAAGCGCTGGAGCGCCGCCCGCCACTCCTGCCGCCACACGACACCGGCGCCGGCCATCACGAAAAAGACCTCGGCGAGATCGGTTTCGTTGAGGTTCGGGTGACCGAGACGATCGAGATCTCCCTAGA
>Ga0209344_10005937_pt1 | contig 10276 bp, 8 predicted proteins | sample Cruoilmetagenom6_FD_187293 | JGI IMG/M metagenome (GOLD analysis project Ga0209344, IMG submission 187293) | Oil polluted marine microbial communities from Coal Oil Point, Santa Barbara, California, USA - Santa Barbara Oil Seep Sample 6 (SPAdes)... | ecosystem: Environmental > Aquatic > Marine >...
GGGATTTGTGTAAATGTTTGGTATTAAAAGATCAAATAAACCAAATCTAATTTTAACTTTTAAATTTTATCAAAATGAAAAATAATAACTATTTGGTATTGCTACTGGCAATACTGTGCTTTACTGTATTGCCATCGTTTACTATATTAGATGAAGATATCACTATTCCAGAAACGGAGATTAATGTTGAATTGGGGTCATTTATTACTGAGTTGAGAGCTGAATTGAATAAGTTTATAATTGAAACGAAACTGATGGTTTTAAAAGCTGATTTTCGTAAAAAATTTATGACAATGCATCCAGATGATATGATTTATGTATACACAAATAGTAATAATTGTGGAGGTGCAAATCCTATGTTACTAACTTTCGGTCAGATTAATAATGTTGAGGGAGTCGATTATATTTGTTCTTTTGGTGGATATGCGTCCTATGAATACTTCCCTGCTTCTTCATGTATTCCAATCGATTGCGGATCCGCAACTAATAATTAATTTATATGTTCAAAATATTTTTCATTATCCTTGTTGCCTATTGTAATTCAAATATGGCCTTTTTAATGGCTCAAGACAGGCAACTAAGTATTGAGTATGATTTTAACTTCATACGACAAAATGGTAAAAAAACAATTAAGATGCTTAGTGATCAGCATAAAAACCTGCAAACTATTGTAAGAAGTTTTGAACTTCAAACGGCTCCAGGGGTGGTGGAAAATAAAATCGACAAACGTTTTTTTTATACCAATTTCACCAAACAAAAAATTTCATATTGGGAAGAATTTGTGGATGTTTATGTCAAAGAATCATTAAATACTATGACATGGGAGTTGACCGGAAACACTAAAAAGATTCTCAATTACACCTGTAATGAAGCAAGGAGTACCTGGCGAGGCCGTGACTATATAGCCTATTTCACCACTGAACTACCCTTTAAAGCAGCACCATGGAAATTTCATGGCTTACCGGGCGTAATGCTTGAAATTAAAAGTGCTGATGGAAACCTAATAATTAAAGCCAAACAGCTAAAAACTGGAATCAATCTTGGAGCCATAATAAACCCGTTTACAAATCAAGAGCTTATTGGTTGGAACGAATTTGTCAAAAAGTATAAATCGAAACAACATAAAAATAAAGAATTAGATGCGAAAGGCAGTGTGATTTTTGGAAAAAAAACGATTCGTATTGGAACCCGAATTGAACTAATTACAGAAATTGATTTGGAGTATGAAAATAATTATAAGACTATGGAAATCAAAAAATAATGCGAGCTGAATTCCTAGGTATTGCAAAGGAGAAAAAAATTATTTTACTGTATTGTTGCCAGCATTACTTTGCTTTACTGTATTGCCTTCATTTACTATATTAGATGAAGACATCACTATTCCAGAAACGGAAATTAATGTTGAGTTGGAAGAATTTGTAACAGAATTGAAAGCTGAATTAAATCGTATAACTACTGAATTAATGTATCAGCTAAAAATTGAAGAATTACTTGCCGAAATAAATATGGCTAATCCTAGCGGTGCAATTTGGGTCTATAACGATTCGGGTTGTGGTACCGGCAAAGCATCGCAAACTTTTTCATGGCTTAACACTCAGGAAAATATTGACGCTTTATGTAGTGCAGGGACAAGCGGACAAGCTTCTTATAAGTATCAAACGGGAGAACAAACATGTCATCCTGTAACTTGTAGTCTATAAATAAATTTAAAATGAAGTATCTATTTTTTACTACCCTCGCGTATATTTTAATGTGTGATCATGGAATGTATGCTCAAAACGAACAACTTTTTGTGGAATATGATTTTTATTTTTATCAACACACAGGTGAATTTACGATAGAATCGGTTTCAGATGCCAATACGAATTTACAAACCATTGTGCGAAATTATAATTTACAAACCGCACCGGGGGTGGTAGAAAATATTACCGAAAAAAGTTTTATTTATAAGGATTATCCAAACAATAGCATGATCTATCAAGAAAATAATCACCCAAAGGCGATTGTCCATGAAAATTTAAATCTTATGGAATGGAAATTAACTGGAGAAATCTTAACCATAATGGGATATGAGTGTAGTAAAGCTAAAACAACGTTTAGAGGTCGAGATTATATTGTGTACTTCACCACTGCCTTACCCTTTAAAGTTGCCCCATGGAAATTTTATGGCTTACCTGGGGTTGTCTTGAAAGTTTACACGAACGATGGAAAAGTAAATATTTCAGTTAAATCGCTTAAAATAGATAAAGATCTTAAAACAATACAAAATCCTTTAAAGGATAAAAAAAGTATCCCATTCGAAAAATACCTTGAAATTTACACATTAGATCAAAACAAAACGGTAAGCGCTTATAATGCTGCAAACGCAAGAGGTGGTGTTCAACTTGGTTTTATTATGACCAATAGGTTAGATTTAATCACCGAGATTGATATACAATCGAATCAATTATATGATGTCAATATGAAAACAATCAAACAATAGTCAATTTATTATTTTTTTCACATTAATTATTTGAAGTGTATGAATTCCAAACTGGTAATAATTAATTTTATCCAATATTAAATGACTGCGATAAAAAATAATAGTTTTGTTTTTTTATTTATAATCCTTTTAGGCAGCCATTGCCTTGCCCAAAGCGAAGTAACGATCGTCGGTACAGTCAAAGACACCACTCAAAAAGTCATACCCTATGTTGATGTGCTCCTCAAACAAAATGACTCAACTAAAAAACTGTTAGCATTTGCGAGTACGGATCAATACGGTCAATTTAAATTAGTTAAACAAACCGAAGCTAAATCGCTGCTCGTAGAGATTTCGGCCTTAGCCTTTCAAAAAGCGCAACAAACCCTTGACATAAGCCAAGCCAATCAAAAATTCACCCTAAGCTTTACCCTAAAAGACAGAACTGAACTGCTAGAAGAGGTAGAAGTTAAGGTGGAAAATAGTGTGGTGGTAAAAAACGATACCACGGTATTTAATTTAGAAAAACTGACCGATGGAACGGAGCGCGTGGTTGAAGATCTTTTAAAAAAATTGCCTGGCTTTACCATTGAACCCGATGGCACCTATAAATTTAAAGGTAAGAAAGTAACTAACGTTTTATTAGACGGGGATGACCTATTTATTGGTAATTATAAAATTGGCACCGAAAACATCAACGCAGACCATATAGAAGGCGTAGAGGCGATAGAAAACTTTGAAGACAACCCGCTGTTGCAAGGGCTTTCAGAGACTGAAAGTGTTGCCATGAACCTAAAGTTTAAACCCGGTTTATCTTTGTCAGGCAAAGCAGAAGTGGGCTATGGTTATAAAGACCGCTACTACCTCAACAATACGGCCATTGCTATTACCAAAAAACTAAAAGGCTTTAGCTTATTGACCTATAATAATATGGGGAATCGGCGTTCTTCAGACTATTTTAATCCGCAACGTCAATTTGTACAGGCTAGAGATGCTGGTCTCAGCACCCAACAATACCAAGCTGACAGTTATATTGACGCCAACGGCAGCCTTTCAAGAGCGCAAAACTTTGTTAAAAACAATGAAGTCTTTGGTAGTTTAAACCTATTGCCCAAGCTCAATGAAACCACCACCATTCGACTTAATATTGATTACCTATCCGATAAGGCCATTCAAGAAAATCAATCAACCACCATTATCAATACAGACCCCAATAATCCGATCATTATTGAACAGTTCAACAAATCAAGCGTTAAGCCAAGGTATTTTAACGCTAAAACCATGTACAATAAATACCTGACCAACAAAAGTTCAATTTTTACCCAATTTAATTTCTCTAAAATCGCTAATAGCCAACAACAATTAGGTGTATTAAACGGAGCTCCTCAAGAAGAAACAAGTTTGTATAAAGGCTATTTTATTGCCAATGCCACCAAATACACCCATCGATTACAAAATAACAGCGCGTATTTTATTGAATCTGCATTGGCCTTTAGCGAAAAGCCAGAGTCGCTTATTTTACGCCCGGGCATCGATTATGCAACGAATCAGTTTAACGCCATAGAGAACCGTCAAGAAGTGTATTCACGAAAACAGTCACTTGATCTCAAAGGCAGTTATTACAAAAAAAATAAATTAGATCACAAATGGAATATTCATGGCGGGGTACATTATTTTAAAAACACAGTTAACTCATCCCTTATTCAAGATCAAGCCCTACTCAGTGCCCAAAACAGCATTTCGTATAACGTACTACGGCCCAACGTGAAAGTAGATTATTTTATTCCGTTAGAAAAATTAGAAATTCGGCCGGTGGTTTCAGGAGAACTATACAACTATAGCTACACCGATAAATTACACCAAACAGAAAAAAAAGGAAGTCAATTTTTAGCCGATGCGCGATTAAGCCTTGACTATAAATTTAACAAAAAACATCGACTGTCTGCTCATATTTCTCACAACGAAACCGCTCCAAATGAGCAAAATTTATATCAGAATTATATTTTAATGACCAACAGAATTCTAAAACAAAATACCTTGAATTTTGACAAGCTGAGTAGCAATGCAATGGGTGCAAATTATTATTTTAACGATTTGTTTAGAGATATTGGGGCTTCTGCTGGCTTCAATTATTCGAAAAACAACAATGCTTATTTAAATTCATTTGTAATCAATCAAGATGTGACCTACTTATCTTCGTTTTTACAAGATAAAGGAGCTGAAAATAGATCGGTCAACCTCAGCCTACGTAAATTTGCAAACTTCATCAGAACCCGCATCACCCTCAGTGGCTCGTTGCGCAATAGTCATTACTATAACCTCGTGAATACCGCTGACCTCAGAAACAACAAAAGTAACACCACGTCAGTAAGGCTAAATTTATCATCAAACTTAATCGGTAAGTTTATGTATGAAAATTTGTTCAATTATAGTAAAACCGAATACTACACCCAAGACGCACCTGGGTTTGTTAATGAAAACTTAAGTAATCGCTTTAGCCTATATTTTGTGCCCAGTTTTAGATTTAGAGTCAAAGGAGAACTAAACTATTACCTACCCAATATAGACGACCCAAGTAATGATAGATTGACCTTAAACGCTACTGCAACCTATGAGAATAAAAAGAAAAGTATGACCTATAAACTAGAAGGCATGAATTTACTAAATCAGCAGCAAAATTTTAACGTAAACACCACTGATTATTCGGTTACAACCAGTAATCAGGCCTTGTTTGAAAGGTATGTGCTAATGACTGTGAGTTTTAGGTTTTAGATAATTTTTTAACGCTGTAAATCATGCTGAAATCCAATAAATTATCACATTTTAGTTATAAAAAGAGCGATTAATTATTTTTAATTTTTCTTTTTTGCATTGCCCAAAAAAGAAACAAAAAAGTCGAGGGCTGCCTAAGTTTTCTTTAAAATGCTAATCCTCGACCCGATGGCTTAAGAACTCATATGCTCACTAACGTTCACATACTCAAACACCTCAAGCCCAAAAATCGGGTCTTGCGGTTGCATTTTTACAAGACTCCTTAGGATGCCCACCTCCCACGATTTAACCATCTTATTATAGACATAATTCCATGCCTTATTCCATTCTACGATTCCGCATATTGAGGCATCAATGGTTCGGGTAAAAAATTCTAATTTAGTCATCACTCCACTGCGTTACGTTCGCAAAGACGTAGTTCTATAAATAGGTGTTAGTTTTATTAATAAGCAAAAAGCGAAGCTTCTAATTCGTGCAATAAGACACCCTCATCCTCCTCACAATATAAACATTCGTGCAAATTCGTGTGAACGCCCCTGCAGTAAAAACTCCCACTACAATAACCCCTAAAAGTAAAACCCAAACCCACCTTTAACCGCAAATTTTGTCGCCCCCGGCATATCTAAATAGTTACCTCTAAAGATAAAATCAATACGAATAAACTTAAAGATATTGTCTACCGCAAAATTATATTCGTAGTAAGGTTTATCTGGAGCTTTACCTAGCAAGGGAAATTGGTTCATATCAATATTCTCTTGTCGTAAAGAACCTATGACGCCTTTTACACCAACAATTTCACGCAGCTTAAGTTTGCGCAAAAACGGTATTCGCGAGAATATTCTACCATTAAAATTGTGTTCCAAATGCAAGGCTGTATACTGGTCGGTGACAAAATCGTAATAGTTGAGTAAATCAAAGGTCCGTGGAGCGGTAAAATACGACTGATTCCCTGGAACTACATCTAACAGCGTTACGGGTACGTTTCCAAAGGTTTTACCGGCCTCAATGAAGTACTTAAGTTTTCCAAAACCACCCATTAAGATTCTATGACGATAGTATAATTGTAGTTTATCGTAATCAAATTCTGAGTCCATAATACCTTTAAGTCCTTTGGTATAACTCGCATAGACTATAGGAAATCGCCCATCATTGGTCACACTGCGTTCCACTCCAAATCCTGCCATTTTTCGACCAGGACTAAAAGTAATGCCCAAATCGACTTCTGTTTGTTTTAGGGTAGATTTTAAAATGCCTTCATCGTTGTAAAAATTAACGTTAAATTGATTAGGCGCTGCAGATTTCATGTTTTTATAGGTTGCACCGAGCCTAAAATTCAGATTCTTAACAGGTTCAATATCAACCGCTAAATTCGTCAATGCCAAATCGGTCAATTGAAAATTATCGCCACGCGATGCAATAGAGGAAGAGGCAAAACTTCGATTTAACACATCGTTTACTGTGGTGAGACTTACTCCTGTTTGTTCAATATCTTTTCGTGTACCGGCCGAAATAATCAACCTGTTTTTGGGTTCAATCATCCATTTACCGGCCAAACCAAATTTGAATTTCTGGTCTTTAAATCCGTATGCGGTATAGGCCTGAATTCGCCATTGATCATTTTGATTAAAATAGGTTCGGCCTCCTACTCGAAGTCTAAAACCTTCTACATCATTAGAGCCAAAGCTAGAGAATAGGGGGCCATAATCAAAGCCATTAAAAATCTCCCAATAGCCCGTGGCTAACGTCGCCCCAATATTGTAGAGCTGTTTAAATTTTCGATTGTTCTGCAGCGTATCTAACATTTTGTATACCCCTTCCTCATCGTCATTTAACCGTTCCATTCTATTCTCTCGCCAGTATTCGTCCGGTTTATTATAAATTTCTTCTACATAGGTTTCTGCTTTTTTATCGTAAATATCCTCGGGCTGTGATTTATTAAAAGCATAGTTGTTATATAAGGTTGTGCGTCTTCCGTATACCCCTTTTGATTCATCTTTATTATTAAGCGCGAAATCAGACATCATATGATCGCGTTTTAATAAGAACACAGAATCACTTAGCACATCAAACTCTTGAGCGATATAAATTTCCTTCACCCAATTGATATTGGCACTTCGCGTGGCGGTCATTTCAACTTGCTTCACGGCAAAGGTGGTGTCATTAACCCAAAAATCTCCCTTAAAGGTCAGTTCATTTTTTCGTCTGGGATAGAAGAGGATATTATAACACCATTTATTATCGATATAGGCGCTATCGGTGAGCACATAATTATATACCGAAGGCCCTGTTCTAGATACTGGACTAGTAAAACTCTTATCAAAGAACTTAAGATAATTATCGTAAATGTTATATTCAACATAAAGTTGTTTTACAAACTCTATGAGTTGTTGGTTAGAATCGAAACCAGAATTTTTATTGGCCAATAACTCTTCATTAGCTTTTCTAGAGGGTTGATTTTGACCATGGGTTTTATACATGGCTTCATTGATAAAGATGGGTAAGTAAGGCTTACCGGTTATGGCAGAGGTATCTACTTTGTCAAAGACAAATTCCATGCCTTTCCACAATTTTTTATTCTTGAATTTTTCATCGATATTGTTGAGGTCAAATTCTATTTTTTCATATTTATCGTACTCATACTTATCGTATAAATAGATTCCATTCTGTCGTTTTTTCTCCCATATCTTTTTAAGGATAGCGATTGCCGGATTACCTTTCTTTTTGATTTTACCGGTGTAGATAACTACTTCATCAAGGCTAGCATCATTCTCCTTCAGAACAATTTTTAACTCAAAATTACGTGCTTTGAGTTCTACCGACGCGGTTTCATACCCTAAATAAGAGACCAGCAAGGTTGTATATGTCTCATTAGATTCGAGGTAAAACTTCCCATCTTCATTGGATATGGTACCAATAGTAGACCCTTTAAAAATTATATTGGCGAAAGGAATAACTTCGTCATTTTCATCGTAGACCACTCCACTTACTTTAACTTGAGACCAAGCCACTGAAGTGAATATTAAACATAGAAATAAGAGTTGCTTCACGCTATAGAGTATTTAATGAACTGATTTATAACCAGCTTAATGCTAAAAAACCTCTTACCAACGGTAAAAGGTTTTATGCTTCACAATTTTGATGCCATTATTTTACGTACATCACCTTTTTTACCGCTGCTACCACATCGTGTTCATTAGGCAGCCACTCCGCTAATAGCACAGGAGAATAGGCTGCTGGCGTATCTGCAGTGGTGATGCGTTGTATAGGAGCATCAAGATAATCAAAGGCTTGTTCTTGTACTTGATAGGTAATTTCAGACGCTACTGAGGCAAAGGGCCATGCTTCTTCTAAAACTACAAGTCGATTCGTTTTTTTAACTGAGGTTAAGATCGCATCATGATCCATTGGTCGTACGGTACGCAAATCGACAATCTCAACAGAAATACCTTCTTTTTCTAAGGTTTCTGCTGCTTTATATGCCTCTTTAATAATTTTTCCAAATGAAACAATAGTTACATCGGTTCCTTCACGTTTAATATCCGCAACACCAATAGGCAATACATATTCACCTTCTGGCACTTCTCCTTTATCGCCATACATTTGTTCAGATTCCATAAAGATTACAGGATCATCATCGCGGATGGCGGCTTTCAGTAGTCCTTTAGCATCATACGGGTTCGAAGGTACAATTACTTTTAAACCGGGGGTGTTTGCAAACCAATTTTCAAATGCTTGTGAGTGGGTAGCGCCTAGTTGTCCGGCAGAAGCCGTAGGCCCACGAAAAACAATAGGGCAATTAAACTGCCCTCCCGACATTTGTCTAATCTTGGCAGCGTTATTAATAATTTGATCAATCCCTACCAAGGAAAAGTTAAAGGTCATATATTCAACAATTGGACGATTGCCGTTCATGGCAGAACCAATAGCGATTCCTGCAAAACCGAGTTCAGCAATGGGGGTATCGATTACCCGTTTCGCACCAAATTCATCTAACATCCCTTTTGAGGCTTTATAGGCACCGTTGTATTCAGCCACCTCTTCACCCATAAGGTAGATTGACTCATCACGACGCATTTCTTCGCTCATGGCTTCACAAATAGCCTCTCTAAATTGTATAGTCTTCATAGTTTTAACATAAGAGCAACAAAAGTAAAAAAATAACACAAGTTTAATAGAGAAAAAAGTTTAAAAAATTCTGATTCCTCAAAGGGTTGAAAAGACGCGTATCATACACGCTAAGACCAATGAAAATGGGTTAAATACCATAGCGGAAATTTTTACGTCCATTTTAAGCTATCCTATTCACCGCAAATTTAAGCGTCAACACATTAAAAACGGACTAGAAATGTCGTTGAGATAGGATATTTTAAAGACCTGTCAATGTAAGGGTAAAACCGTATTAGCGCCTTTAAAAAAATTTCTCAAAAGGCATCTCAATCACCTAAAATTATCAAAAATCAATCATAATATTTTTACTATGCGCGCATAGTAAATTGAAAAAAAAGTGCTAACTTCGCAACCGTGAATTATCACACCATATTTAATACTAAAAGATAAATTCTATGAAAATATTAGTTTGTATCAGTCATGTACCTGACACCACATCTAAGATAAATTTTACCGATGGTGATTCAAAATTTGATACCAATGGCGTACAATTCGTCATCAATCCGTATGATGAATATGTATTGACAAGAGCCATGTGGTTTAAAGAACAACAAGGAGCTACAGTAACGGTTGTAAATGTTGGTGATGCGACTACTGAGCCGACTCTGCGTAAAGCACTAGCTATTGGCGCGGATGATGCAATACGAGTGAATGCGGTGGCAACCGACGGATTTGAAGTTGCAAAACAATTAGCTGCAGTAGTTAAAAGCGGTGGGTACGACTTAGTATTGACTGGCAAAGAATCTATTGACTATAACGGGGGTATGGTTCCTGGTATGGTGGCCGGTTTACTTGACTACAACTTTATCAATGCTTGTATTGAGTTAACCGCTGAAGGCACTTCCATCAAGGCTGCCCGTGAAATTGACGGAGGTA
>Ga0209344_10005938_pt1 | contig 10275 bp, 11 predicted proteins | sample Cruoilmetagenom6_FD_187293 | JGI IMG/M metagenome (GOLD analysis project Ga0209344, IMG submission 187293) | Oil polluted marine microbial communities from Coal Oil Point, Santa Barbara, California, USA - Santa Barbara Oil Seep Sample 6 (SPAdes)... | ecosystem: Environmental > Aquatic > Marine...
GTGTGAAAAGTGGTGCGGGTGGGGGGACTTGAACCCCCACGGGCATACGCCCAACGGATTTTAAGTCCGGCCTGTCTACCATTCCAGCACACCCGCAAGGTATCGACCCCAATTAAAGGGCAGAAACCCAAATCCAGCCCGTTTCTGTCACAGCTTCAATGATTTGTCACCGCCTTTAACACAGGTAACTCAATTTTTTTTATAGCTGTGACAACAAAACCGGTTTAAAAGTCTCCAAATCTACCTTAGAAACCTGCACACTGGCCAAGACGACATTGGGTGGTCCTGTACCACTTTGTCGCCCCCGACCTTAAAAACCATTATTATTACATCTTTTAAATGCGCCCCACGGCGCATAATTTATTTATTATGGCTGACCGGACACATAAATATTCATCTGAATTGCTCAACAGGCTGATCGTGGTTTTCCCGTTCCTTGCTTGGTTGCCTCAGGTTAATAGCAGTACCATCAAGAGCGACATGTTTGCCGGTCTGACCGGTGCTGTCATTGTATTGCCTCAAGGTGTCGCCTTTGCCTTCATTGCCGGATTACCACCCCAATACGGTCTTTATACCGCAATGGTAACACCGGTTATCGCCGCCCTTTTCGGCTCATCAAGGCATCTGATTTCCGGCCCGACGACAGCCATTTCAATTGTTATTTTTTCAGCCGTCTCTGGCCATGCCCAACCCGGCACGCCCGAATTCATCTCCATTGCCCTGACCCTGACATTCCTTGCCGGGGTTTATCAACTGGCCTTTGGCCTTGCTCGTCTTGGTGTGCTGGTCAATTTTGTCTCCCACACCGTAGTTATTGGGTTTACGGCAGGTGCTGCAATTTTGATTGCCACCAGCCAGATCAAGAATGTCCTCGGAGTACATGTTCCCAAGGGCGAATCTTTCATTCACACATGGTACGATATTTTCAAGCAGATCGACAAAGTCAACTATGACGTTCTGGCCATTGCCGCCCTGACATTAATGGTTGCCCTTATTGTAAAGAAATTCGCCAGAGCCCTGCCCAACCTTCTCATCGCCCTCGTCATTGGCAGCCTCTTTGCATGGTTTATTAATGACGGTGCCAAAGGTATTGAACTTGTTGGAAGAATCCCGGCCAGCCTGCCGCCGTTTTCAATGCCGGACTTTACCTTTTCCTCTATCCGCGCCATTGCACCGGACGCATTTGCTGTTGCTCTATTGGGCTTGATCGAGGCGGTTTCCATCAGCCGGGCCATTGCGTCAAAATCTCATCAGCGCATTGATGGCAATCAGGAATTCATTGGCCAGGGCTTGTCCAATGTGGTCGGCAGCTTCTTTTCAAGCTATGCCGGTTCCGGTTCGTTCACCCGTTCCGGGCTAAATTACGAATCCGGTGCCCAAACCCCCCTGTCGGCCATATTTGCCGCCGGTTTTTTACTCTTGATCCTGTTGCTGGTCGCCCCGCTTACCGCTTATCTGCCGATCGCGGCCATGGCCGGTGTTATCTTGATGGTGGCCTATAATCTGATCGACCGCAACCAGATCAAACATGTGGTCGAATCAAGTCCGAGCGAAACCCTCATCATGGTCGCCACGTTTCTGGCAACCTTGTTCCTGGAGCTGGAATTTGCCATTTACCTCGGGGTCATCCTGTCACTGGTTATTTTCCTTGGCCGCACCTCCACTCCTGTCATCGCCACACTGGCACCGGATTTTGACACCCGCTACAACAAACAAACTCTAACCGACATCGACAGCAAACCGCTGCAACAATGCCCGCATCTTAAAATCATCCGCATTGATATGTCGGTTTATTTCGGCTCACTGAACTATATTCAGTCAAAAATCTACAAAATCAGCGAGCATGAAAACCGCAAGCATATTCTGGTCCTGAGCGATGGCATCAACTTTATTGATCTCGCTGGTGCTGAAATGCTGTGTGAAGAAGCCGACCGACTGGAGGAAGAAGGTGGCGGATTGTATTTTACCGGCCTTAAACCGGCTGTTTATCAGTCTTTTGGCAAAACCCACGCCATCAAGCATATTGGTAACAACCATTTCTTTGATGAAAAAAATGACGCCTTTAAAACCCTGCACCGGTTGCTGCGCAAACAGGGAAAATGCGATGATTGCCCATTCAAGGTTTTTGCTGAATGCAATGCAGAATAAAGCGCACCTCTTAGCGCGTGTAATTTTCAATTGAAACGTCAAGGCCGCGACTGCGGCGCCCCTCATGTCTAAGACATGCTTTCAGCATAATGGAGCATTGCGCAAAGCGCAATTTGCGTGAACGAAACAGTCTACTAAGGCCCCGCTGGACCTTCAGTAATCGGCGGAGCAAATTGCAGTGACATATCCCATGGCAGGAATATCCAGGTATCCTGACTGACTTCGGTGATAAAGGTATCTACCAGCTCAACCCCCTTGGGCTTGGCATAAACCGTAGCAAAATGGGCTTTTGGCAACAGGCTGCGCACGACTTTTGCCGTCGCCCCGGTATCAACCAGATCATCAACGATCAAAACCCCCTCCCCGCCATTGGCGGTAACCTCATCACTTGGTCCTTTGAGAACCTGCATTTCACCCTGCTTGCCATAATCATATGAAGAAACACACACTGTTTCAATCACCCGCACACCCAACTCACGCGCCACGATGGCCGCTGGAACCAGACCGCCACGGGTCACAGCCACAACTGTCTTGAAGGGCCCCAGACCATTCAATCGAAGCGTTAACACCCGCGTATCGCGGTGAAACTGGTCCCAGGAAACATGAAACCCCATGTGATAACGATCATCAACATTACCGGCCTGTTTTACCATTTTCTTCTCCCACTCTTCATCAAAATTCATCAAGCTGTGTGCGATCAACAGACAATGCCGTTTTACCACCAATTGTAAAGCCGCTATTCACCACTTTATCGACAACCATAAAAATCAAACCAGCTTTTCAACCTCGGCAAAAGCTGCGGCCAATTTTGCCTCATCACGGGCTCGCACTACAATATTGGCACCAAAAACATCACCATCTCTAAATGGATATGAGCCGATTGAAACCTCTTCATGACGCTTTTGAATACCAGCCAGCGGAACAGCAAGATCGCCTTCCCCACGCTTGATACACACGGTTTTTGACAGCATCACCACACCGCCTTCAACCATTTGTCCAACAACCTCCAGCATCAGACACATGATATGAGGCACACCGGCCATGACGAAAACATTATCTATGCAAAAGCCCGGTGCCTTGATTTTTTCGTTGATCAGCAATTGCGAGCCATCGGGTACACGCGCCATCCGCATCCGCGCCTCATTCGGCTCAACCCCGATTTCAGCAAACAGACCATGCAGACTTTTCACCGCATCAGGATGTTTAATAATTTCAACACCAAAGGCCCTGGCAATCGCATCAGCTGTAATGTCATCATGAGTCGGCCCGATACCTCCGGTCGTCAGCACATAAGTATAACGACTTCGCAAGGCATTTACGGCAGTAACAATATCCTCTTCAACATCCGACACGACCCGAACTTCACACAAGTCAATGCCACGCTCACCGAGAAACTGTGCAATAACGGGAAAGTTCTTGTCTTGTGTGCGGCCCGATAAAAGCTCATCGCCTATCAGCAGCAACCCGGCATTGGGCTGGCCCTGTTTATCCATTATTCATTCGCCTTTTTTGAGTCTTCGTGCCAGATTATCACAAGAATTCATGAGAGCAACAACTATGCAAAAACTGACAACCATTGTTTTATCTAACCTTGTAATATCAGTCATTTCCACCATGCCCGTCCTGGCCAGATAGACAGATGAAATTTGAAAAACCGCTTGTTGAAGGCACCCTGATCAAACGCTACAAACGTTTTTTAACTGATGTTAAACTGACAGATGGCAGCACCATCACCGCCTCTTGCCCCAACACCGGTTCTATGGCGGGTCTGCTAAACCCCGGCAACAGGGTCTGGCTGTCAACATCAGATAGCCCCAAACGCAAATATCGTCATACTTGGGAAATGCTCGAATGTGGCGACCTACCGGAAAAACCAATGGTCGGCATCAACACCCATTTGCCCAACAAACTGGTTGCAGAAGCAATTGAAGCTGGAATAATCTCCGATCTTGACGGCTACACGTCCTTGCGCCGTGAAGTTAAATACGGCCAAAACAGCCGCATTGACCTGCTGCTTGAAGCTGATAACAAACCGCCCTGCTATGTTGAGATCAAAAATGTCACCCTGTTACGCCAGCCAAATCTGGCTGAATTTCCCGACGCCTGCACGGCTCGAGGCACCAAACATCTGGGCGAATTATCGGCAATGGTTGCTCAAGGTGCCCGTGCTGTAATGTTTTATCTGGTCCAGCGCACAGATGCCAAACGTTTTTCTCTGGCCAGCGACATTGATCCGGCTTATTTTAACGCCTACATTAAGGCCAGATCAGCAGGTGTTGAAACACTCGTCTGGTCTTGCAAGTTAGATGAAACAGCCATTGAACTGGACCAAGCGCTTCCACAACCGCATCCAGTAGAGACAGAGGCCTAGATGAATTATGTAGATGCCGCCAGTGTAGTACCGGTTGTCAACAACGGCCAGATCAAGCTGCACGGCCCTGAAGGTTTTGAAGGCATGCGCAAAGCTGGCGCGCTGGCTGCGCTTGCCCTTGATGAATTGTCACCCTATGTCAAACCGGGTGTAACCACTCAAACCCTTGATGATCTGGCCTTTCAATTTGCCTGTGATCATAATGCCCTTCCAGCAACGCTTGATTATCGCGGTTACACAAAATCTCTTTGTACCTCGATCAACCACGTTGTCTGTCACGGCATTCCCGGCCCTAAGCCAATGCGCGAAGGCGATATTGTTAACATCGACATCACCCTGATTGTCGATGGCTGGCATGGCGACACCAGCCGCATGTATCCGGTCGGTCAAATCAATCGCAAGGCTCAACGCCTTTGCGAAATCACCTATGAAAGCCTGATGCGCGGCATTGCCGTTGTCAAACCCGGCGCAACGCTTGGCGATATCGGCCATGCCATCCAGTCCTATGCTGAAAGTGAGCGCTGTACTGTGGTGCGTGATTTTTGTGGTCACGGACTTGGCAAACTGTTCCACGATGTCCCCAATATTTTACACTATGGCGAACCCGGTCGCGGTACAGAACTGCGCAAGGGCATGATTTTCACCATCGAACCAATGATCAATCTGGGACGCCCCGGTGTTAAAATTCTCAGCGATGGCTGGACAGCCGTTACCCGCGACAAATCACTAACCGCTCAATATGAGCATTCCATTGGTGTCACCGATGATGGTTGTGAAATCTTCACCCATTCCCCCGCTGGACTGCATCAGCCATGAGCAAGGGGTTCAAGGAAGCCCCAATAACGGCAGCGCAATCAAAGCCCCATTATCTGGGACACCGAGAGCGACTGCGTGACCGTTTCGTTGATGGTGGTCCTGACGCTCTGCCCGATTATGAATTACTCGAACTGGTTCTTTTCCGATCTCTGCCGCGCCGTGACACCAAGCCGATTGCCAAAGCTCTGCTTGAAAAGTTCGGCTCTTTTGCCGAAGTCATCAGCGCCTCTCGAGAACGCCTTACTGAAGTAAAAGGCATTGGCGATCTTGTTGCCACAGACCTAAAGCTCATTCAGGCCGCCGCCATTCGCCTGTCCTTAAGTTCAGTACTTGATAAAACCGCCCTGCATTCATGGTCGCAATTAATCAATTATTGCCGTGCATCCATGGCCTATAAAAACAACGAACAATTCCGCATTCTGTTTCTCGATAAAAAGAATTACCTCATTGCCGATGAGGTTCAGGGCGAAGGCACTATTGACCACACCCCCGTCTATATCCGCGAAGTTATTAAGCGCACGCTGGAATTATCGGCCGCATCTATCATTCTGGTCCACAACCACCCCTCAGGCGATGTAACTCCATCACGGGCCGATATTGAAATGACTCAAAAAATTGTTGATGCGGCAGAAAAGCTCAACATTCTCGTTCACGATCACATCATCGTCGGTCGCGAAGGCCACGCCAGCTTCCGCGCTCTAGAGCTTATTTAGAGCGGTCAGCTAGTTCAACCGCCGTATCAAAATCGCGCAGCACGCCATCATCAGGCATGTCCACCTCAATCACCCGGCCTGAAAACTGCTTGAGTAAATCTCGCGCCCCCATGTCACCGGTCAATTCTTGCAATTGAACAAAATAGTCCCGCCCCCAAAGCACCGGATTACCCCGCTTGCCTTGCCAGTTCGGCACGCAGATATCACTGTTATTCTGAAACGCCACAACAAGACTGTTTATATCACGACCGCTAACCAGCGGCATGTCGCCAAGCATAATCACCACACCGTCAATCTCAGACCCAAGCGCCCTAACCCCGGCAATGATAGATGTTGATAGCCCATCACGAAAATCACCATTATGGGCAAACACCACCTCATTCTCGTCCAATGCCGCTTCAATTTTTTCAGCCTGATGGCCGGTCACAACGCATATTTGCTTTAAGCCTGCGGCCTGCACCTGTGCAAGCGTTTGAGCAATCATCGGCTGACCATTAAAGTCAGCCAACAGCTTGTTGATCTCCCCCATCCGGGTCGAGCGACCGGCAGCAAGCACAATGGCTGCTATGATCGGTTTGGCACTCATCTTAAGTTTCTTTCGGACGGAAACGCGGGTGCGGACGTGAAGGAATATCCTTCAGCAAACCACCAACCCCCATGCCTTGCAGATCATCACCCGTTACCTTCACCCCCGCCAACAAACGCTCCAATACCCAGTCAAAACCATTTCGTTTGAGCGAGCGGGCACAAGTGGGCACGCCAATCACCGGCATCTCGCCAATCCGCGCCAACAGCAACAAATTACCCGGATCAACCGGCATCCCCAGATGCTCAATCTCCCCACCCACCTGCTTCACCGCCACCGGCACCACATCGGCCCTATCAACAATCGCCGAAGCACCAAATACCAGCGCTATATCGTGATGGGGCGAAATTGTATTAAGCGCCAGCGACACCGCATTGGCATCATGATTGACCACACTGACACGGCCAAGAATACTCCCCGCCCCCTCAACCCGTTCAGTCATCACCTTCTCGGTTTTTTCAATCAGCGATTGTTTTGTCTGCTCCAGCCGGGTGATAATCAGCCCGACCCGTTTGGGTTCAAAAGCCACCACAGCAATCGGCATACTCTCGCCAATAACTGCCAGTCCGGCATCCATAGTAGCTTTTGAAACAGCATATGGAATAATTTTGACCGTCGCCAGCATCTGCCCCTGTTCAACCCGCTCAAATGGAATCAAACACGCCACCGTCAAACTTTCATCAATCGCGTTAAGCTGGTTGATGATATCTGCATTAATCTCAACCACACCTGATTGTTTGGCAAACAGGTTTGCCCGCCCGCTGGAAGTTGCCTCTACCTTTACATTTGCCCCACCCAAAACCTTACCAATGGTGATCGCCGCATCATTTTCATTGATATCATCTTCGGCAAGCTTTGCTGCATAAACACTCTCTATGTTGTTCTCAATCAACGCCGCAATATCAGCTTCATCAAGCACCGTACCTTTTTTAAGCACACCGGAAGCCAGCGTCACCGAATGAGCCAATATGGCCTCCTTGGCCGCTTTTACTGGGATTTTGCCAAATTCCATCGCCTTAATTATCCCTGCTACCTTGCCGCAAGGCACTGGTCAATTTGGCCATGATCGATATGGCGATTTCAGGTGCACCGCGCCCGCCAATATCTAGCCCGATCGGTCCGTCAATCCGCTCAAGACCTATCACATCTTTTAACCGTTCCAGCCGCGCTGCATGGGTTTTGCGCGAGCCAAGCGCGCCGATATAAAAACAATCACTGGCAAGGGCAATCCGCAAGGCCGGATCATCAATTTTCGGATCATGAGTAAGCGCTATAAAGGCGGTGCGCTGATCAAGGTCAAACCCGTCCAACACCTCATCGGGCCATTCAGCAATCAAATTCACGCCTTCAAATCTAGCATCACTGGCAAAACTACCGCGCGGATCAATGACAGTAACATCATACCCCGTCAATTTAGCAATCGGTATCACGGCCTGGGCAATATGCACCGCCCCGACAATAACCAACTTTAAAGGCGGATTATATATATTGATAAAGACCTCATGATCATCACCCGCCATCCCGCTGCGGTCAAACCGAAACCCGTCAGCAAGCTGCTCACTCAGCCGGTCACTATCAATTTCATGCGCTCTGACAAGTCGCGCTTCGCCATTGCTCAAATCGCTCACCAATGCAACTGCCACCCGCCCTTTACGACTTTTGACAATCTGCTTTAAAAGACCGGCCTTAACCGCATCAATAGACTCAACAAAAATCCGAATACTGCCCCCGCAGGCAAGCCCCACCTGCCAGGCGGTTTCATCAGCCACGCCAAATTCCATCAATTCAGATTTGCCAGTTTCAATCACCTCAACGGCTTCAGTAATCACCGCCCCTTCAACACAGCCCCCTGAAACCGATCCCAAAAATGCGCCATCACTGTCGATCAACAATTGCGAGCCGACAGGTTGCGGTGCCGAGCCCCAAGTCTGCACCACCGTTGCCAAGGCTATGGCACGACCTTCATCAAGCCACTTAATGGCACTTTCCAATATGCTGTGATCGCTGCTCATGTTTTTCAGGCTTTATATTGTAACCAATTTTGCGGATTGTGCGCCGGTTTGCTGCTGCCTGCAAGGGCAGAAGCCAGTTCGGTCAAACTGTCCAAATTATGCACCGGACGAAACTCATCAACATGGGACATAATCGTAATAACCCCGCTAGCCTTAGCCTCAAAGCCATCAAAGCGCAGCAACGGATTGAGCCAGACAATGCGCTTTGCTGATCGTTTCAATCGTGCCATTTCAATTTCCAACACCCCCGTATCATCGCGTTCAAGTCCGTCACTCATCAGCAATACATGGGCATTCTGACCCAACACCCGCCGCGACCATTTAAGGTTAAACTCAGTCAGACATTCGCCAATACGTGTCCCGCCCGACCAATCCTCAACAGCGCCGGAAACCTCAGCCAGCGCCTCATCCACATCGCGGCGCGCCAATTGCCGGGTAATATTGGTCAACCGCGTACCAAAAACAAAAACCTGAACCCGATCACGGTCATTCATTAAGGCATGCAAAAAATGCAGCAACATGCGTGAATAATTAGCCATCGACCCCGAGATATCCAGCAAAACCACCAATGGGGGCTCACGCCGGGCCAATTTTTTATATTTCAGATCAATCACCGCCCCGCCAGAGCGCATAGATGCCGCCAGCGTAGCCCGCATATCAATCACACCGCGCCCCTTACTAACTTTAAAACGTCGGGTTGGCATTTCGAACCTTTTAAGCCGCATGCGCGCAATGGCTTGGCGCGCTTCAGCTTCTTCACCCGCTGACATCTGCTCAAAATCCATAGCCCGCAACACCTCGCGCTTAGAAGCGGTATAGCTTGCCTCAATTTCAATCGATCCCGTATCAACCTCGCGCATGGAGCTTTGATGGGCCTGATCGAACATCGCATTGGCCAGACGGCGATAACCTGCCTGCTTGGGTTTTTCACTATTGCCCGACATGGCGATCTGTTGAAAAAACAGTTTCAACATCTGCTCAAGCATTTTCGGTTTGCGCCAGAACACATAAAATGCCTGATCGAACAAAACACTGTGCGCCCGGCTTTTAACCATCACACAATGCAGGGCCCAGTAAAAATCTTCGCGCCCACGAATTGTTTCAGTCGAAATAGCTTCAAGCGCATCAAGAACCGACCCCGGCCCGACCGGCACACCGGCCTCACGCAAAACTCGCCCGAAATGCATAATGTTTTCCGCCAGCTTGCCAGTTCCGCCTGCCATCAGCCAAGCGCCGCAATCTCGGACTTGATCTGGTCCAGCATCCGCTTGGCTTCAGAACCTTCCATTTTGGCAATGTCATCCTGATATTTCAGCAACACCCCAAGCGTATCATTCACCGTTTGTGGATCAAGCGACAGGGCTTCAAGCTCATGCAAGGCGCTGACCCAGTCAAGAGTTTCGGCAACACCGGGCTGTTTAAACAGGTCACAGTCGCGCAAAGCCTGCACAAAAGCCACGACTTCGCGGGCCAAACGGTCCGACACATCCGGTTGCCGTATTTTGACAATTTCCAGCTCACGTTCAGCCGATGGATACCCCACCCAGTGATAAAGACAGCGCCGTTTGAGCGCGTCATGTACTTCGCGGGTCCGGTTAGAGGTGATAATCACAATCGGTGGCTGCTTGG
>Ga0209344_10005940_pt1 | contig 10270 bp, 7 predicted proteins | sample Cruoilmetagenom6_FD_187293 | JGI IMG/M metagenome (GOLD analysis project Ga0209344, IMG submission 187293) | Oil polluted marine microbial communities from Coal Oil Point, Santa Barbara, California, USA - Santa Barbara Oil Seep Sample 6 (SPAdes)... | ecosystem: Environmental > Aquatic > Marine >...
CCGGACTCAGCATCTTGTATTTCCCTTTTTGCTGTTGGTTTACTTGTAACTTCAGTGGCAGCTTCTTCAATTTCAGAAGAAAATAACTTTATAAACTGGTCTTTTAACCTTCTAAATTCTAGCTCTTCAAATATTTTCTGAACTTCCTCGGCATTTGGTTCAGACATTTCATAATCGGTAGCATTAAATATGACATCGACATCTAAACAAATAGTGGCCAGTTTTTTAGATAGAAGCCCTATTTCTTGATTGGCTTCTACCTTTTCTTTCATTTTACCTTTAAGCTTATCCGTATTTGCAAAAAGATTTTCCATTGAATCAAAATCGGCAATGAACTTCTTTGCTGTTTTATCACCAACTCCCGGTAGACCAGGTATGTTATCACTTGCATCACCCATCATGCCTAGGTAGTCAATAACCTGTTCTGGTCTTTCGACTCCAAAACGCTTTTGAATTTCAGGAATACCCCAAATCTCAATACCGTTACCCATTCTTGCCGGGCGATACATAAATATGTTTTCAGATACTAACTGACCAAAATCCTTATCTGGCGTAACCATAAAAACCTTGTATTCTTCTTTTTCGGCTTGTTTTGCCAAAGTACCAATAATGTCATCTGCTTCCCATCCTTCTTTTACGACTACAGGAATGTGCATCGCCTTTAATATATCTTGAATATAAGGTAAGGCAATACGAATGGCATCGGGTGTTTCTGATCTATTGGCTTTATATTCTGGGAAAAGCTCGGTACGTTCTGTACTTCCTCCCTTATCAAAGCAAACAGCTAAATGATCAGGTTTTTCACGGCGAATAACATCGAACAAAGAATTCATGAATCCCATAATTGCTGAGGTATCCATGCCTTGAGAATTTATTCTTGGGTTTTTTATAAGTGCGTAGTAACCACGAAAAATTAGTGCGTATGCATCTAGCAAAAAGAGTCTTTTTTGATCTGCCATTTTTGAATATTGATTGTAAAACATTAAAAGTACAAATTGATGGGGAAACATTAATGTAGATTTCTCTATTGCTTCGGCATCAAGTCATTTTGTAGTATTGCATTAACTTTTTAAATAACTACCTGAGGGGTTGTTTATATGACCTTCTTTTGTATAGGTTCTATATGTAAAACCAGGATGAATACAGTAGCCGCCTGTTTCTCCTTTTTTATTTATCGCTATAAAACCGATTTGAAAATCTTGCTTGTCCTTGTTTTTAGAGATGATACGTTTTACCCCTTCTTCACAAGCTTCTTGTGGCGTTTTACCTTGGCGCATTAATTCTACAATTAAAAAACTACCAACGGTTCTAACCACTTCTTCACCTACACCTGTTGCTGTTGCTCCTCCGATTTCGTTGTCAACGAAAAGTCCGGCACCGATAATAGGGGAGTCACCAACTCTACCGGCCATTTTATAAGCCATGCCACTAGTTGTACAAGCACCAGCAATATCACCATGGGCATCAATTGCTAGCATACCAATAGTATCGTGATTTTCAATATTGATGATTGGTTTGTACTGCGACGTTTTTTTCCAATCTAACCATGCTTGTTTTGATTCTTCTGTAAGCAGATCGGTTTTTTCAAAACCCTGTTCGTATGCAAATTTTTCGGCACCTTTACCGGCAAGCATAACATGCGGAGTTTCTTCCATTACCTTTCTGGCAACCGAAATGGGGTTGGTTATATTCTGCATGGCCAATACGGCACCGCAATTACCATCTTTGTCCATAATACAAGCGTCAAGAGTAACCTTACCGTCTCTGTCCGGTCTGCCGCCATTACCAACAGTGCTATTGCTTAAATCATTTTCTTCAACCATTACTCCTTGGTGAACAGCATCAAGTGCATTACCTCCTTTTTCAAGAACTTCCCATGCTTTGGCAGTTGCATTTCCGAAATTCCATGTGCAAATTGTTATTGGTAAAATAGGTGATTTGCCTGTCTCTGTTGCTGTGTGTGCTTCTTTGTATGAAGCTAATATCGGTACCGACACTATACCTGCAGCTACAGTGCTAGATTTTCTTAGAAACTTTCTTCTTTTCATGGGTTTGGTTCTTTACTTTTAGTGACCTTAAATATAGTAATATGATAGTGGAAGTTTGTGCAAATTCTTTAGAATCTGCCTTAGTTGCAGAACGTGCTGGGGCAGACCGTATTGAGTTGTGCTCAGAATTGGCGGTAGGCGGATTAACACCTTCTTACGGATTGTTAAAAGCGGTAAAAGAACAAGTTTCTATTCCGGTTCATGTATTGATAAGACCAAGAAGTGGGGATTTCACCTATTCTATCGATGAGATGAATATTATACTTGCGGATATCGAATTATGCGTGGACTTAGGTTTTGACGGAATTGTATCTGGTGTACTTTTAAATGATTTTTCTTTAAATGTAGGTCAAACCCGAATATTGCGGACAGCGGCAGGTAATTTAAAATTCACTTTTCATAGGGCATTCGATTGGATCAAAAATCCGTTGGATGCATTGTTGGAATTGGAGAACATGAAAGTAGATACTATTCTATCTTCAGGGCAACAGAAATCTGCCTCTGCAGGAATAGATTTCTTGTTCCAACTAAAAGAGCTAAGTAAAACATTACAAATAATGCCAGGTTCAGGTGTAAATGCTGGTAACATTGAGATGTTCAAAGGAAATGGCTTCAAAGCAGTACATTTATCAGGAACCGCTATGATACAGACGCTATCTTCAAAACCGTTGATTTCATTGAATTCAGAAAACTTTTTGAGCGATGACCATATTGCAGCAACGCAATTAGAGAAAATAAAAGCTGTAGTTGACAAGGTTAAATAAAATGCAAATGAGCACACATACCGCTTTTATACAGATATCTTTGTAAAAATTATCATAATGATTCGTTGGTTTATTTTTGTCATAGCTTATCTTGCTTTAAGCTTTTATGTACTTCAGGCATTAAAAACAATAACTAAGCAACCATGGTGGACTTGGCTATATATTGCAGTTTCATTAGCTGTAATGATAAACTTTATTTATCAATTTTCGATAGGTGAGGAGACCGGTCGTGTTTTAAGTATACCTAAAAGTTATGCTTTTGGTTTTTTATTGACCATGCTAACCTTCAATGTTATCACTATTATTTTTCTGTTTTCTGAAGATATATACCGCATTATTTCGGGAATGTATCAAAAACTTTACGGTGAAGAAAAACAATTTGGATTACCTGCAAGAAGACGGTTTTTGAGTTTGCTTGCTTTGGGTATTGCAGCTGTACCTTTTGGTGCTTTATTGTATGGAATGTATAAAGGGAAGTACAATTTTAAAGTCTTACGTTACAATCTCGAATTCGATGACCTTCCCGATAGTTTTGATGGGTATCAGATTACACAAATATCAGACATACATAGTGGTAGTTTTGATGATAGAAAGATGATTGAATACGGTGTAGATTTAATCAATAAGCAGAAAAGTGATGTGTTGTTGTTTACGGGTGATATGGTAAATAATATGACTTCTGAAATGGAGCCTTGGGCAGACCTTTTTAGCACCCTTCATGCTAAAGATGGTAAGTTTTCAGTTTTGGGTAATCATGATTACGGCGATTATATTCCTTGGGATACCGAAGAGTTAAAACATCAGAATTTAGAAGACCTTAAATCCCTGCAAAAAGAAATGGGTTTTGATCTTTTGCTAAACGAACATAGGTATTTGCAAATAGGTGAAGATAAAATAGCTTTGGTCGGTGTAGAGAATTGGGGTAAAGGCGGATTCAAAAAAGCGGGAGACCTTAAAAAGGCATCTTCGCAGATCAACGAGAACGATTTCAAAATATTAATGAGCCATGATCCATCGCATTGGGAAATGGAAGTTATAAAAGATGCTTATCATTACCATTTAACGTTAAGCGGGCATACACACGGTATGCAATTTGGCATTGAAATACCGGGTTGGATCAAATGGAGTCCAGTAAAATGGCGATACCCATATTGGGCCGGTATTTATAAGGAGATGGGTCAATTTATTAATGTAAACAGAGGTTTTGGTTTTTTAGGATATCCTGGTAGAGTAGGAATATGGCCAGAAATCACTGTAATTACTTTGCGAAAAAAGGCATTAACATGACTTTAACCCTTTTACGGGCTACAAATAAACAGGCAACAGTAGTGTTTTAACAATTTTTATTACATTTGGCTAACATAGAAAAGCATTTTACATGTCTAAATTTGGTGAGCTAATAGATTTAAAGGTACCCGTTCTTCTGGATTTTTATGCAGAGTGGAACGAACAGTCGACTGCAATGCATCCTGTACTAAGAGATGTAGCTGCAGCTTTAGGTGATAGAGGTAAAGTAATTAAGATTGATGTGGACAAGAATAAGGAGCTTTCGCAAGCTTTACGAGTTAAAGGGCTACCAACACTTATGATTTACAAAAAAGGTGAAATGGTTTGGCGCCAAAGTGGCGAGCAAGACGCAAATACACTTATCGGCATTCTTAAAGAATATGTTTAGATTTTCTTAAATTTTTAAATGAATACAACTTTGGGCAAAAGGCCAAAGTTGTATTATTGTACAGAAATATCAACGGTATCTTCTAAGATATCTATTCTGGTATTATCTGGTAGAATAGTGTCTGATACAGGCATAGTATCCATCATATCTGGATCGGACCGTAGTATTTCTTCTCGTAGATCCATATCATCATCATCTTTATAGAAATGTTGGAACTTGTCGATATACTCATTAAATATTAAGGTTTCTTTCTCTGCAATATATTCGCTATCATTTGTTATAATGATATCGATATTACGTCTATAGGCTTCCATATCTGCTATGATGTCATCAATATTGCTGTATTGCTCATCTAAGCTTGTAGAAGCATAGTATTCAAGTCTTTCTTGATACTTTTTCTTTAATTTTTCGAATAAAGCACGTGCTTTAGTAGCTTCGCCTACTTTGTAATAACCATCAATGAAAGGTTCGACTAGAGTGTAGTATCCGAATTTGTCTACTGGCATATTAGTCAATGATATATCAATAATGTCTTTAGCTTTATCTATTTTATTTTCTTTGATCAATGCTTCTGTCAAACGGGCTAGATTACCTCTAAAGGAAACACTTTGAATACGAGTTTGGGTATCGTGGTAGATATCACCACCTGCATTACCCCAATCCCATCCTGTAACAATATCATACATTAAGTCTGTATCAATCCGTCCTAGTTCAAAAGCGTTTGGTCTTTCTGTACGAATAGGTACTAGCTTGTAAGCTAAGCCATCAAGTTGAAGATAATCTTTCATCCATAGGTACTCAGCATCGTCAAAACTACCTCCAGAGAAGTATAAAGGGCGTTTCCAGTCATTGTTGGCAAGAATGTCAAGCATCATCATACTCTTCTTTGTGATGGCACCTGGTAGGTCAATATCGATATAATCAACAATGAGGGCGGTATCTTTCTCTTTGATCAAACCACTGCTCAATACATTCTGCTTGTTTACCGGAACCCTAATTTTATTCGTAGGGTAGTAGACCATGTTTTGAGTATCTTCAGGATACTGACTTAAATCTGCTCCATTTTGCTCGAATAAATACTTTAGTTTCGTTCTAGGCTTGTCACTATCGATCCAATTAATGAAATCTTTTATAGGCCATCTGTTTTCTGTTATACCTTGGTGGTATAAAACATCTCGTGATCCCCACCTGTATTTCTCATGAGTGATTTGAGAAGGTATCGGTGCGCTTTCGTATGCAGCGGCTTTCATTTGGTCTACATACCAATCTGTTTCAAATAGGCTGGTACATACAATACGAACATCAGTTCTGTAATTTTCTATTTCTTGGGCGTACCAAATTGGGAAAGTGTCGTTATCACCAATGGTGAACAATATGGCGCCCGCATCTTCTTGACAAGAGTCTAAGTATGCTTTTGCCGAGGAATTTGCTGTAAATCTGTCAGATCTGTCATGGTCATCCCAGTTTTGTACAGCCATAACCGTAGGTACGGCTAGCAATGTGACAACAACTACTACCGGCGCTAATATTTTTGGAGTAATCCAATCCTTAAAACCATCGTATAATCCGTATACTCCTATTCCTATCCAAAGTGCAAACACATAGAATGAACCTACTAGTGAATAATCTCGTTCTCTAGGTTGGAAAATACCTGGGTTGGTGTAAAATTGTATTGCCAATCCTGTAAATAGGAAGAACATTAATAATACCCAAAATTGTTTTTTATCTTTTGAGACTTGAAAAACGATACCTATAATTCCTAAAATTAGGGGCAAGAAGAAATAGGTGTTTCTTCCTGGATTGTTTTGAATGTCACTTGGCAAGTTGTACTGACTGCCTAATCTCGTACTATCAATTGCATTGATACCACTTAACCAGTTTCCATTGTCATCATAACGCCCTTGAACGTCATTCTGTTTTCCGACAAAATTCCACATAAAGTATCGTAAGTACATATAGTTGAATTGAAACTCGACCATGTATTTAACGTTGTCCCATATAGTCGGTGGTTGTACTTCAATATACTCATCGAAACGTTTTAAGAAACTAATATATTGATCGGCACCAATTTCACCATTTGCAAAACCTATTTTAACTTGTTCTGCGGCTTGTCTTAGTTCTTGATTTGGCTGAGTTATTCTAAAATCTAATGCACCAAAGTAACGCATGTAATTCTCGGCATTTTGAGAACTCCACATTCTAGGTAGCAACCCTTGATGTTTTGGGTTAGGACCTTGGACTGCATCTTTGTATTTATTTACAATGATATACTTACCTAAGGTATAATCTTTCTCGTATTTAGGTTTGCCATCTTGGTCTTCACCTGCCGGTGCAAACATGTCCGAGTAATATGTGCCGTATACCGGACTGTCAACGCCTGGGTATTGCTCTCTATTATAGTATGCTAAAAGTGCACGAGCATCTTCTGGATTGTTCTCGTTAATGACCACTTTGGCATTTGCCCTAATAGGAAGCATCAACCAAGAGGAAAAACCTAAGAAAAGAAACATCATACATAGAACAATTGTGTTTGCCGTTCTATAATTGTTCTTACGAGTATAGTTTAAACCGAAGTAGAAAGCAGCCACAAATAAAAGCCCGATGATAATTGAGCCCGAATTAAATGGTAAACCTATACTATTGACAAAGAAAACCTCTCCCCATCCGAACAATTGAAGAACATAGGTAAGTGAAAACTTATACACCAGCATTAAAATGGCAACTACAATAATGTTTGCCAGTAAAAAATTCTTAACCGTTGTCTTTTTGTACGTTTTAAAATAATATAACAATCCAATGGAAGGTATAGCTAAAAAGCCCATAAATTGAATGCCGAAAGTAAGACCAACTACGAAAGAGATTAAAATAATCCATCTGTTTCCACGAGGATCTTCTAGGTTATCTGTCCATTTCAAACCTAACCATAATAGCAGGGCCATTATAAAACTAGCCATAGCATAAACTTCAGTTTCTACGGCATTAAACCAAAAACTATCAGAATATGTAAAAGCAAGGGATCCAACTAAAGCACTACCAAATACTGCAATTGCCATACTGTTGGTAAAAGGACCGTCATTGTCTATCAGTTTTCTGGTGATATTGGTAATTGTCCAGAACATGAACAAAATGGTAAATGCACTTGAAACGCCAGACACTAAGTTGACCATCATGGCAATTTGATTGGGCTCTAATGCGAACATGGCAAAGAATGCACCGATCATTTGTAATAATGGAGCCCCAGGCGGGTGACCGACTTGTAATTTGGCGGCAGTGGCAATATATTCGCCGGCATCCCAAAAACTATTGGTGGGTTCAACGGTTATATAATATGTAATAAGGGCTATGAAAAATACGCACCATCCTAATATGGTGTTCCACTTTTGGTAGTTCTTTGAAAACATGAAGCTTGGGTTAAACCTAAGTGGCGAATTTACTAATTAATATAGAAAGGAATAAACTATTTTCATAAACCTTTAACATGGTGCGATGAAGTTTTTTTTCAATTTTTACCTTAAAAAAGATTTGGTGAAACCAAACTTTGTTTTAAATTTGCAGCCTCTTAGAAGGTCTTGGCCCATGGTGTAATGGTAACACTCCGGTTTTTGGTACCGTCATTCAAGGTTCGAGTCCTTGTGGGCCAACTAAGTGAAGGTGAAATCCCGATATCATTTGATATCGGGATTTTTGCTTTTGTGATAATAATTATTTTAATTGGTTTTGAGGTGTAAGATCTTAGTCACTTATACGTATTTTAAAAATCTGATGTGAAGAAATGGTTACCTATATGTTAGTATCTTTGTACATTTAAACCGATAACGTTATAAATATATCGGAAAAGAAACCATTTCGGTCGTGTTATTATTTACTTTGGTACCCAAAACTTAACCTTATGAAACTCTCTCCAAAAGTTTTAAAGATATTATTGATTGTTGTTTTACTCGGATTCGGAATTGGATTCTATCTGCAAGATCTAAAACATGAGGAAAGTACAGCCCATGCTTGGAAGGCGAATCGTTATAATTTAGATCGATTTAATAAAATTATGGAGTATAATAATAAAATGAACTCCAGTAATTGGAAGGTATTAAAAGATAGTATCGATCAACAGTTAGATACCTTAATGATTCTTCGTTTTCGTAAAGAGGTCGATAGTCTTGAAAGTTTAGAACCACAGGCGTATAGTGACCAGGTTGAGGTTCATGCATCCTATGGACCGCAATAGGTATGAAAATTTTTAATTGATGTCTTCGGGTTTCGTATGTTGAGGTATGTCGGTATTAGGTGTAATAATTCCTTCGGTTTCTGATTTTCGTAAGACATCTTCCGCTAAGTTTCTTTCGGTTATTTCTTCATCTATTTCATCTAACATAGTGCCTATTTTTCTTTTGTCTCGTATCATAGCCCATGTCATTACTAAACTTGTGGCTATTATGACAAATAATAATATTCCAGATTCAAACCCTTCTATTTGGGCTTCCATTGGTATGGCATAAAACAAAAGAACCGTAATTAATCCTCTTGGGGCAATAAATAATTGTGGCAGTATGTCCTTTCCTATAAAAACCATTAATACAAGAAACCGTATAGCGTAGATAGATGCAATAATCAGTAAACTGACAATGGCTACATTGATGCTTAATAGGGATGAAAGTACAATGGTGATTCCAAAAATCACGAAAAAGAAAGTTCGTACTACAAAGGCAGTTTCTAATGTTACAATATGTAGCTCATGATAAATTTGCTGCATCCGTTCAGATTCTAAAAAGATTTTGGTCTTCCCGGGAAAAAACAGATTTACATTTTTTACAATCAGTCCGAAAACTAGTATGATAATTAAAGATGAGAGATGCATTTTTTTGCCGATCGCATATAATAAAAGAAGTACTGCTATAAGTAAAAATAGTTTGGCCTGACTCTTAATTTTTTGAAATACCAATATGATAGCATAACTGGCAATAAGTGCGATGACTACTGTGAGTACTAGGTTTAAGATGAAGCCGGTTGCTCCGGTATCTTTAGCCAGATTTAATTTTTCTATTAAGAAATAAAACATCATTATCCCCATGATGTCGGAGAAGGTGCTTTCGTAAATGTGGAATTCTTTTTTCTCTTCACTTAACCCTCCGACACTTGGTATAATGATAGCACTTGATAAAATGGAAAGTGGAGTTGCATACAACCAAGCTGACTGCATTGTCATATTAGGTATAAACTGGTAAAGAATTAAAGCGGCTACGTATGCTGAACCTATTAGACCAATTAAAGCGATTGCCATAGATTTAAGTATGGGCCATAATTTTTCCTTTTTTAACTCTAGCTCCAAGGCTGCTTCCAATACGATCATGATTAAACCAACAGTACCTAAGATTTCTAGAGAACCTTTAAAATCGGGCACCTCGGGAATAAAGAATTCCAAACCTATTTTAATAAGCATGCCTAGTACAATAAGCATTAGTACGGCCGGTATGTTGGTTTTTTTGGAAATACCATTAAAAAAGAATGATAATACGACTATTAAAGAAGCACCTATGATAAGATTATACGAGGATAGTATTTCCATTTGGTGGTGTTTTAGTATTTTTTTAGTTGGTGTTCAGCTAAAAATAAGATAATTTATAAAAAAGCGTATTTTTTAATAGGTATTATTTTACTTGATCGTTTCAATAGTGAGTGAATTAGGAGTGGTCAGCCTATTGTAGGAAAATAAATTTATTGTATATTTGCAGAGCTGAAAGGATATAAAAGTATTCATGAGGGGACAATTAGTCCCCTCTTTTATTACT
>Ga0209344_10005941_pt1 | contig 10268 bp, 8 predicted proteins | sample Cruoilmetagenom6_FD_187293 | JGI IMG/M metagenome (GOLD analysis project Ga0209344, IMG submission 187293) | Oil polluted marine microbial communities from Coal Oil Point, Santa Barbara, California, USA - Santa Barbara Oil Seep Sample 6 (SPAdes)... | ecosystem: Environmental > Aquatic > Marine >...
CCTCATAATACATCAAACCGAGATTGTACTGTGCCATGGCATTCCCCTGATCGGCAGCAAGCCTGTACCATTTTACCGCAGCCCTGTTGTCCTGTTGCACGCCCTGGCCGTTGCCATACATCCAGCCCAGATTTAACTGGGCGCCTGCCACTTTCTGGTCGGCGGCAAGTCGGTACCATTTGGCCGCAACCTTGTAGTCCTGCGTCAGGCCTTTTCCATTGTCATATAGCAATCCCAAATTATATTGGGCCCTGGCATGGCCTTGGTCGGCAGCAAGTCTGAACCATTTTGCCGCGCCCTTGTGGTCCTGGCTTACGCCTTTTCCACTGTTGTAAAGCAATCCCAAATTGTACTGGGCTCTGGCATGCCCCTTATCGGCAGCAAGTCTGAACCACTTTGCCGCCGATTTGTGGTTTTGCGCCAAGCCTTTGCCCTGATTATATCTTAAAGCGAGATTATACTGGGCACCGATATGGCCCTGGTCGGCTGCCAATCTCATCCATTTTGCTGCAGCTTTTTGGTCCTGCGGCACACCTTTTCCACTGCTGTAGCGCAGACCCAGAACATATTGGGCGCTGACAAGCCCCTGCTGGGCAGCCAGTCTGTACCACTTTGCCGCAGCCCTGAAGTCCTTGGGAACCCCTTTGCCCTGATCAAATTTTTCTGCCAGGTCATATTGGGATTCAGCATCAGCCTTTTCGAGGGCGAGGCTGTACCACTTTGCCGCGGTCTTGAGATTCCGCCGCACCCCCTGACCCCTTGAATATATTGTTGCAAGTTTGAGTTGGGCTCGGGTGTCTCCCTGCTCAGCGGCAAGGCTGTACCACCTTTCCGCAGCCTGATAGTCCTGCACCACGGTTTTGCCATCATAAAACATCGAACCGAGCATGTACTGGGCTCTGATATCACCCTGATCACCGGCAAGCCTCAACCACTTCACCGCAGCCTGGTAATCCTGGGCCACACCCTTGCCGTCATGATACATCAAACCCAGGCTGAACTGGGCTCTCGCATCGCCCTCTTCGGCAACCGGTGTCAGTTCAAGCAATGCTGTTGCATAATCGCCTTTGTTAAAAGCCGCTAAGCCTGCTTTCAAATCAGCACTGTGACCAACTGTGGCGCTGCCAAAAAGGACGATAATAATCAGGCATAAAGTAACGAGCAGGTTTTTCATTTGGGAATTTTGACACAGAAATTGAAATTAAGGAATATGGAATTATCAAATTCGATACGCTGTTTCAACAACTGACTCGCAGGACTGTTGAATCCATAATCTGCATTGCAAAATCTGCGTTGTCAAAATTGGCTGATGCGTTTTTGCGTTACATAGCCAACCGATTATCCGTATCCTGTTTTAATACTGTAATCACTGTCAAATTCTTCCAGAATCCGGTTCAGCGATTTAATCAGACGATGGGATGAATTCGCAAGTTGAGGTGAAGAACCCAGGCCCAGAACACGGTAACCGGCAGCCTTGGCGCTGGCAGCCCCGGTTGGGCTATCCTCTAGGGCGATCATGCGGGTCGGTGAGATGCCGAGTTTATTTGATGCAATATGATAGGGCTCGGGGTCTGGCTTGCCATTCTCAACATCATCCAGGCTGATAGAAAATTGCATGTAACTGCCAAGCGCAGCAACCTTCAGGTTACAGTCGACCACTTCACGATTTGAATTTGAAACAGCAACCTGGGGGATGCCTAACCGGTCAAGAGCACGCACCGTTTCAACGGCACCAGATAATAACTTTAATTGGTGTGAGTTCTCAATGTAAAAACTGTTTATTTCTTCCAACCAGCATTCGAATCCCAGGGATGACGGAAATGCATGCCGAAGTGCTTTCCAAACATTACTGACATTTACGCCAATGAAGTGATCGTCAGCTAAATCTGAGATATCAACATCATATTTAGCGCATGTATTTTGAAGAGCGAGCAAATGAACCGGTTCGCTGTCAACCAGTGTTCCGTCTATATCCCAGGCTACAGCATCAAATGTCATTATACCGACTTGTCAGTGATTGCACTCTGGGCTTCATAGGTCGCTCTAAAGCGATCATAGCCGAGGTTATAGATAGCGGCATTTTGGCGATCCGGTTTGATAATCTCACCTGGGGATATAAATTTGGAAACACCATGCCAGTCAGTGCTTAATCCGGAACCTATTGCGGCCATCCATGCCGCCCCCAGGCAGGACCCGGGATGGCCCTTGAGTAACTGAATCGGCTTTTGCAGTATATCGGCACAGATTTGCATCCAGAGGCGTGAGTTGGACCCCCCATCTGATGCATAAACGGTTTTAGTTGGGTACCCCAATTCATTAAACACTTCAAAATGATGGCGGAATGCATAACCAAAGCCTTCCAAAAGCGCGCGCCAAAGGTGCCGCAGGTCATGGTTGAGGCTGAGGCCATTGATTAGCCCACGTGCATGGGGGTCATGGATTGGTGTTTTTTCTCCAAGAAAATAAGGAATGATCTGCACGCCTTGTGAACCAGCTGGGATATCCGCGGAAATTTGATCCAGATACTGGTGAAGGGTAAGGCCTTCCTGCTCCGCATTGTTGGCCTCTCCGGTGGCGATTGTCCGGGTAAACCAGTTGAGCGCAGATCCACCGGAAGCCATGCAGCCATTTGGCATGAACAGATCGGGTAACAGATGGTAGTCGAGGAATATTCGTTTATCGGGTCTGGCTCGATCGGTCGCAATGAGAATATCATTTGACCCGCCAAATTTCAAAAGCACATCACCGGGCGATACCACCCCAGCCGCATAAGCAGAAGCGATATGGTCCGCTGCTCCACCGACAACCGGAATACCAGCCGGCAGACCGGTCGCCGCAGCGGCAGATGCGGTTATCTCCCCCAATACATCATGAGAGTCGATGATCTGAGGAACTGCCTCTCGCCTGACATGGGCCAATTCAACCAGTTGATCGGACAATCCACCGGTTTCAAGGTCAGTGAAACCGGCTTCAAGCGCCCAATTTTTCTCGACAGCTTTAACACCGGTCAATTGCCAATTCACATAATCATATGAGCCAAATACGGTGCGGATATTTTTGAAAACTTCCGGTTCATTGGCCTCGACCCAACGCAGTTTTGCGGCAACCAATTGCTGGTTGATGCCGTTACCTGTCCTGTTTAAAAATTCACGCGCATCCACTTCATTCAAAAGCTCTGCAACCTGTTTGCCACATCTGCCATCAGACTGTTGAATGGAAGGCCGCAACACAGCATCATTTTCATCAAGTAAAACAACCGCAGGCAGCATGCCGGTGACGCCGACACCTTTAATATCGGAGGCCTTGATTCCGCTTTTTTTAATAAGCTCCGGGATAAGGGTGCAGACATTATCCCACCATTGACCCGGGTCTTCCTCAGCCCAGCCGGGTTGGGGTGAGGAAAAGGTTACCGGCCTTGATGCGATCGCCAAAACTTTATCAGGCAGGGCAATCAATATCCCGATGGTGGAAGTTGTACCTATATCAAGACCAAGTAGACAATCCATTATTTGCGAAGCTCATTTACCGTATCCATGAAACGTTTGACACGGTTTTCATCGACTGCATTCCAGGTATCACCATCAACTTTAAAATGGGTGCCAATGATACAGCCTGATGCAACAGACATCACGTCACTGACATTGTCGATATTCACACCGGTATTGGCAAAGACAGGCACGAGATGACCGACTGTTTCCGACACTTTCTTCAGATCAGATGAATCGGCGGGCTGTCCGGTAATTGGGCCGGAAACCAAAATAGCATCGGCCAGAGACGAAAATATTGCAGATTTTGCCCGCAGCTCTATAGGCCTTTGATCCAGCGAATGGGCAAATTCCGCGTTTATATTGAATAGCAGTTTGATATCTTTGCGGTTTAAATTGGCGCGTTTACGCACAGCGGTAGCGCAATCGGGTGCCCACACGCCCATGTCTGAGGCAAATACACCGGTAAAGATTTCCCGAACAAAATCGGCGTTGGTGGCCGCAGCGATGGAAACTGATGTATCGGGGTCCCATAGATAATTAACGCCAAACGGCACTTTCAATATCTGTTTTGCTTCGGTCACAATTGCGGTCATTGCCGCGACACTTTCCGGCGTACTCTTTAACAGATAAGGGCGGTCATTCTCATTGCCAAACATAATGGCATCGACACCCCCGGCCTGAAGCTTTTCGATGTCACTCAAAACTCCATCGACGAGTTTGGCCATGCCACCATCAGCATCATAGAGCGGTGCACCGGGAAGTGCTCCGATATGACACATTGAGATAACTGCCTTTTTTCTCTCGCCAAAAAATTCAAATATCATTTGTTCTTCCTTCTTGAACGGAACTTGATGCAACCTCAATGCGCACATTGGCGGCTTTGAGTGATTTTTCCAGGTTTGCTGGCACCGGTGCGTCAGTGATAAGGGTGTTAATTTCATCAAATCCCGAAACATGGGCTACTGAGATTCTGGAAAACTTTGAGCTATCCAGCAAAGCGACAACCTGTCTTGATCGCTTGATCAGGGTGCGCTTAATTTCCGTATCCTCCAAGGAATAATCAAATAAACCTTCTTCGGTCATTCCAGACGCGCAGATGAATGCAATGTCAAAGTAATATTTTTCAAAAAATGCTTTGGTAATCGGACCGGTAACGGATGGCTCATTTCCGGTCAAACGCCCGCCAGGCAGATAGACCTGAACAGGTGTTTCCTTCAGAGAGGTTGCAATTTTCAAACTGCTGGTAAACAATCTTACCCTGGAGTGATGAAGCAGACCGGATAAGGTGGAAGCCGTTGACCCGATATCCAGAGCAATGGACTGCCCATCTGAAATCAGTTTAAACGCAGATTTGGCAATGGCGTTTTTTGCCTCGCGTTTGGTTGTTTCTCTTTCCAGAACTTCCGGCTCAATCAGGTCAATCTCCGGATCGATCCGGTGATTGACTGAAATCGCTCCGCCATGGGTACGTTTCAACTGGTTTTTTTCCGCCAGAACATCAAAATCTCTCCTGATTGTCATTTCAGACACAGAAAGCCAATCCGCCATTTGAATTGTCGAACCAAACCCGGCGTCATCCAGTTTATCAAGTATTTTACGATGGCGCAGGACTGCGGGGGGCTTGATTTCCATTTTGCTCCATTACCGTGGTTCATATTGCCGGTAAGCTATAAACACAAATTCAAACAAATTCAAACAAAAAGATTGCTAAACAGACGTTTTTGTTTGTATTAGATGTTAAAAATTCAACTCGGAGTATCGAAAATGCCTAAAACAGTTATGGTAACCGGCGGGGCGAATGGGATCGGACTTGCATCAGCACGGCGGTTCTATGAAGAGGGCTATCAAGTGGTTGTGGCGGATCTTCAAGAAGATGCAGCAAAGCACGCGGCAGAGCAATTGGGGAAGTCGGCCATTGGTTGTGCGATTGACGTCACCAGCAAAAGTTCAATCCAGACCGCTTTTCAGATCGCGCGGAAAGCATTTGGTTCAATCGACGTGATGCACGCCAATGCCGGCGTCTCCAATATGAAACCGGCGATTGAGTTAACCGAAGAGGACTGGGATTTCAATTTCAATGTCAATGCCAAGGGGGTTTTCCTGTCCAATCAAGTGGCTGTGCGGCATTTCCTAGAGAACAAAACCAAGGGCGTTATTGTCAATACCGCATCGCTGGCTGCGAAAGTCGGAGCCCCCCTCCTTGCCCACTACTCTGCCAGCAAATTCGCGGTTGTCGGCTGGACACAGGCGTTTGCGCGTGAGCATGCAGGTGATGGAATTCGGGTCAACGCAGTATGTCCCGGATTCGTAAAGACACCGATGCAGGAGCGCGAAGTTATCTGGGAAGCGGAACTGCTACAGAAGACGCCGGAAGAAGTGAAACAATCCTATATAGATCAAACACCTATGGGGCGTCTTGAAACACCGGAAGACGTTGCTGATGTCGTGGCCTTCCTCGCTTCGGATGGCGCCCGATTCATGACCGGCCAAGCCATCAATGTGACCGGTGGCGTTTATATGGGCTAAATCTACGGGGTGCAGATCACCATCTGTATCGATGCAGGCTTTTGCGGAACCGGACTTTACTTATTATACATCACCAAATGCAATCGGCTGGTCAATCCGGGAAATTCCCGAACCTGCCGGTTCTGAAGCACTGCAGGGCAACGAATTTGTTTTGCTGACGGATTTTTTTCATTGTTGCTGGAAGTCATGATAAATATCCGGCGGTCAACCGGACCCTGGCAATCCATGCCTGCCAGCGGCAGATGATATCAGTTCAAAAGCTACTCTGACTGAGAAAAACAAGATAAATATCTGTGAAATGCTTTAGTTCTGTGAACCCTCCCCGTAATGGGCGGGGATCAGAGCGACGTTTGCTGCAGCGATCTGGTGGAACAGGCAATTGGGGAGCACTATTGCATTACACGACCTGCAGTTGCTGACTTCTTTTGAATCGGGTGGGCAATCCTGAAATTGCCTTGATCGACGATTGCCCGGGCAGATAAGGAAAGTTTGTGATTTTGATTGATTTTGTTTCTTTTTGGTTGTATTGCTACTGAATTGTGGAGGAAAGCACGAGTTCGAACAAAATGGTATTGCCTGCTGCCGAGGGTGGACTTTCTGATAAAGGGTCGCTTCTCAACGGTAATTCCTAATCGAGTTTCGCCTAAACCATTAGTGAAAAACAAACGAGTAGGAGAAGATGATGAATATCCGTAAATCATTACGAAAAAACAGCAGTTTGTTCCAGACTTGTGCCGGAGCGTTAATAATGACCTTTGCAGTCATGACCACGTCTGCACCAGCCTATGCAGCCGATGACAAATACAAGGGTGTGGAACTCAATCTGGCTTCACAAAATGACCAATTTTCGGGACCTTTGGTGACCCTGGCCAAACAGTTTGAAGAAGAAACCGGTATCAAGGTGACAGTCGACGTTCTCAATTATGGTGAATTGCTGACAAAATCGACTGCAGACTTTATCGGCAATGCCAAGGGCATTGATATTGTCACAATGGATATCGTCTGGTCCGGCCTGTATGCCGAACTGGGACATACGGTTGAACTGTCAAAACTGATTGCCCGGGATGCCGACGAGATTATGCTCGATGACATCTATCCGGTAGCGATGAAATCACTCGGTGGTGTTGGCGATAAACAGGTAGCCTTTCCGTTTGCCGGATATGCCAATGTTCTTGCCTATCGGGCAGATCTCTATACTGAAAATGGTATCGAAGTGCCGAATAATTTTGAAGAGCTGATTGCGGCAGCGGGTAAACTGACCATGCCTGATAAGAACCAGTTTGGTTGGGTTGCGAATGGTCAAAAAGGCCCTGCGGTGGCACAAGACTGGATGAGCTACAATAATCAGCTTGGCGGATCAATTTTGAATGCCGAGGGCAAACCTGCATTGAATTCAGCTGAGAATATCAAGAGTCTGACTGTCTATCGTGACCTGTTTGCCAAAGCTGCGCCTCCTGCGGCCGTCAACTATGACTGGGGCGGAAGAGAAGAATCTTTTCGCCAGGGTTTGGTTGCGAATATGCAGACATGGTCTGTGGGTGCCTCAAGCTATGACAATCCGGAGCTTTCAAAAGTGGTCGGCAAAAATTCCATTGCACTGGCGCCAACAGCCAAGGGTGTGAAACAGAACTACGGTTTCGGCGGTTGGGCTCTGGCTATCAACGCGGATATTGATGATCTGAAAAAAGAAGCGGCCTGGAAATTCATCAAATGGGTGACAAGCCCTGAAATTGAAAAAAAGGCGATCTTGATGGGAAGTGGCGGTTTCATCCGCAAAAGCACGGCTCATGATGCCGCTGTTGTTGCAAAATATCCGTTCATGCCTGTTCTTCATACATCCTTTATGAATGGTGATGGCGAGTATCGTCCGCGCATTCCACAATATCCTGAAATTCAGGACATGCTTGGTACTGCAGTCAATGCGGTGCTAACGGCAGGTGCTGACCCAAAACAGGCATTGGACAACGCGCAGGCACAAGCAGAGAAACTGTTTTAGGCTGCCGGTCCGCTTCGACCATCGTGGCATTAGTGTTGATCTTACTAAGCAAAGAGACTGTTGATAATGCACGCAAGCGATAAGGATGCCGCTGAATTGCCACGAAACAACCACCCCATCGGCGCTGATAACCAGCGCCGATGGGGGTTAAATTCTTTCGCTTCACGGCGAAAAATATTTCTAATACTTTTTTGTATGCCCGCTCTTTTATATATTGTATTTGTTGCTGTCCTGCCTCTGGCCCAGGGAATTTGGTACAGTTTTTTTGATTATAGTTTGATGCGCCCAAACCGGCGGACTTTCGTCGGGTTGGAAAACTATTATACCCTGTTTAAAAATAACGAAGCACGCACCGCCTTGATCAACACCTTCGTGTTTACATTTGGCGCGATCGTTATTGAATTTGGCCTTGGCCTGGTTTTGGCTTTGGCAATGTGGCGAGACAGCCGCTTTAATAATATCGCTTTGGCGCTTATCCTTATTCCCGTATCGATTACACCGGTTGCAGCCGGACTGGTTTTCCGGGCGGTATTAACACCGGACTTTGGCTTGATTGGCTACTGGGCAGCTGCATTCGAAATTTCAAGCCAGCGTGGTTTTCTCGGCGACCCATCTACAGCAATGGCTGGCGTGATTTTCATTGATGTATGGCAGTGGACGCCGCTTGTAACCCTGATTTTGCTGGCCGGGCTGAAGTCACTGCCCGGTGATGTCCTTGAAGCTGCTGAAGTTGATGGTGCCAGCGCATTTCAACGCTTCAGGATGATTGTATTTCCAATGCTGTTACCGGCAGTTTTTCTGGGTGTGGTTTTCAGGATGATGGATGCGTTTCGCGTGTTTGATATCATCATCGCTGCAACAGGTGGAGGCCCGGGAAATACCACTGATGTACTGATGGTTTATGCAGTCAAGCAAGGCCTTCAATTCTTCAATATCGGTTATGGCTCGGCTGTGGCCAATTTAATGATTGTCTGCATTATTTTGCTGACCCTCGTGGTCACGTTGGTGATCAGGCGCGCTGATCGAAGGATTAATTCATGAAGCTGCAATTATTCATTGAGCGCGCTACCATCACATTTGGGCTGATATTTTTTCTTTTGCCGGTGTTGTGGTTGATCACGGTTGCCTATATGCCCGGCTCGGCAATTTTCGCCAGTCCCCCTGCCCTGGGATTTACGCCAACATTGAAAAATTTTGATACGATATTTACACTTTTTGATATTCCAAAACTGGTGACCAACAGCATTGTCATCTCCTTGGGCACGACGATTTTGTCCCTGACAATCGGGATACCGGCCGGCTATGCCCTGGCGCGCTCGCAATCGCGGTTTGCACCGATGATGGCTTATTTTTTTCTGGCAGTACGCATGATTCCGACCGTGGCGACACTGATCCCGTTTTATCTGGTAATGCGTGATCTGGGCCTGCTGGGAACTTGGTGGGGCGTGATCATGCTGCACACTATCTTAAACACTGCATTTGTGGTCTGGATGATGTACGCCTATTTTCGTGGTTTGCCAAAAGAACTGGAAGAAGCCGCCCTTACCGATGGATGCACGCAATTTGGTGCATTCTTTAAAGTCTCCCTGCCGCTTGTTAAGCCGGGGATCATTGCCTGTGCTCTTTTTACAATGCTTTTGTCCTGGAACGATTTTCTGATTCCTTCATTTCTGACCAATGCAGACACAAAACCGATATCGGTTGCCTTATTATCGGCATTTGGCGTGCAAGATGTCACTTGGGGAACCCTCGGTGCACTTGCCCATTTTTCAACAATTCCCATCGTCATCATGACGCTTTTCCTAAACCGTTATTTTGTTCAGGGATTAACCAAAGGTGTGCACTAAGCTTCCAAATTAAATGATGATTCCGATGACCCTGCCAAAACGAAATCCAAACCGGCACAGCGGCCCCTGCACGATGTACGAGGATTAGAAATTGAAAGGAAAAAGCATGTTTCAGAACAACCCTTCACACAAAGCGATCTGGCGAGAGGCCTGTCGTGATAGCGTGGAGTTTCCACCGTTTATGGCCAACCATCTGCCAATGATCTTAATCGCCCTTGACCGAATGGGTGCAACAGATGAACAGATTAGCACTTATCCCTCCCGTTATCGCGCTGTAACGCCTCTGGTGTCGATCGAAATGCCATCTGCCGGCAGGATTAATCACGATAATTGGAAACGTCACCTGGGGGTGCGTGACTACGAACTTGATTATCGCGCATTCTTCATTGGTGTGACCCGCGATATAGGTAT
>Ga0209344_10005942_pt1 | contig 10260 bp, 7 predicted proteins | sample Cruoilmetagenom6_FD_187293 | JGI IMG/M metagenome (GOLD analysis project Ga0209344, IMG submission 187293) | Oil polluted marine microbial communities from Coal Oil Point, Santa Barbara, California, USA - Santa Barbara Oil Seep Sample 6 (SPAdes)... | ecosystem: Environmental > Aquatic > Marine >...
CAAAACGGTCTTGTCCGCACTCTGGCGGAACCAACACTGACTGCGATCTCTGGCGAAACAGCGAACTTCCTGGCCGGTGGTGAGTTTCCCATTCCCATCTCCCAGGACGATGACGGTATTTCGGTGGAATTCAAGCCGTTCGGTGTGGGGCTGTCCTTTACACCGATGGTTCTATCCGAGGGGCGTATATCGATGAAGATCTCAACCGAGGTCTCGGAATTGTCGAACGAAAATTCCGTCTCACTCGGACTGATTTCCATTCCGGGCCTGACAGTGCGGCGCGCCGAATCGACGATCGAACTTCCCTCTGGCGGCTCACTGGTGATGGCCGGGCTGATTTCCAGTGAAACCAAGCAGTCGATGGAAGGTCAGCCGGGGCTGAAAAACCTGCCGGTGCTGGGTGCGCTGTTCCGCAGCCGTGACTTCCAGAAAAATGAGACGGAGCTGGTGGTGATTGTCACGCCCTACGTTGTCGACCCGGTGGCAAGGAGAAAATTGGCCCGGCCCGACAAGGGATTTGCAGATCCATCCGATGCCCAGTCGAATTTACTTGGCCGTTTGAACCGTATTTATGGCCGCAAGCCGGATGAGATGCCCGTTGGCACTTATAAAGGCGCTGTCGGTTTCGTTGTTGAATAGGCCTGGAGCAGAGGACGCACCGATGAGATATCAAATGAAACTCAGAACACGCTCCCATCGCACCAAAGTGGCCGTTCTGAGAGTAGGCGTTGCTGTTGTTCTGGGCGCATCGCTTGCGGGCTGTGTTTCCCAACGGGAACGGACCGTCAAGGGCTGGCTTGTTGGCGACGCCTCGGAGCGCCATCCAATTAAGGTTGGTTCCATGCCGGTAGGCTTGAATTTTGCCGTGCCAGCGAGTGCAAACGGACTGACACAGCGCCAAGGCTATGATCTGCGCTCTTTCCTGCGCAAATATCGCGAAAAGACTGAAGGCCCGCTAATTGTTGCGGCTCCCAGTGGCGGCGCCAATGAAATAGCCGTGATTCACGCTCTCGGCGATATCCGTCGGGAATTCAAACGCGCCGGTATTTCAAGGCATGAAGTTCAGTTCGACGCCTATTCGGGAAGCGGCAGGGCCTCTGCCCCAATTAAGATTTCATACACGACATTTGTAGCGCGAGGGCCCGTATGTGGAGACTGGTCTGATAATCTGGCGCGTGATCCTGAGAACCAGCACTACAGGAATTATGGCTGCGCTGCGCAGCAGAATCTTGCAGCGATGGTCGCCAATCCGAGGGATCTCATTGAGCCACGGGGCATGACTCCGCGTGACAGCCAGCGCCGCGACGTGATCATGGATAAGTATGTGAGAGGCAATACGACCGTTGCCAACAAGTCCAAGGACGAAAAAGCGAAGGCAAGTGATGTTAAAGGTGGAGGCAGCAATTGAGTGAGTTAGCGCACGATCCAAATCAATCCTTGCCCGACGCCAATGAGCCTTCCGGGCAGAATTCCGATGACATGCATGCACCGCCTGAGGCCGGTCAATTGCCTGGCGTGCCGGATCCGTATTCTCAGCATCCGGAGACTCTGGCACACCAGCAGGAATACGCGCCCGGCGTTCCAGGACAGATTCCTGGTGATGGTGTGCACAGTCCAGATGTTCACACCCCTCTGCTGGATGCAACGGAACATATTATTGAATCCCAAGGCTCGTTCCATGGTTCCAATGAGGGCTTAGCTCCTGCAGCCGGTGAGGCAATGTTGCCTGCTGAGCCAGGAATAACCGCTCCGGCTCTCGAGCAGCAGCCACTTACGGCATCCCAGGTGAGTGGCCGGCCACTGCCGCGCATCAATATCCAGGCATTCTGTGAGGATCAGAACACCGTAACTCTACTGCAGCAGGCGAGCCAGGACCGGCGCCTGTCTAAAACACATGTTTCCGTACAGATGGGCGGGCTTGAAGCCGCAGCGCTTTATTATAGTGATGCACCAACACCGAATCTCATCATCATAGAATCATTACGCGACCGCGATGCCATGTTGATGGATCTGGATCGTCTGGCGTCGGTTTGCGATGAAGGCACCAAGGTAATCGTTATCGGCCACGTCAATGATGTCTTCTTGTACCGCGAGCTGCTTCAACGCGGGGTTTCTGAATATCTGGTGATGCCTCTCACCGTATCACAGGTCATGGAGAGCCTTTCCAACCTCTACAATGATCCAACCTCAGACCCCCTCGGCCGGGTCATCGCCTTCATCGGAGCGAAAGGCGGCGTGGGTTCAAGTGCCATTTGTCACAACACGGCCTGGGTGATTTCGGAGGAAGTTAAAAGCGATGTGGTTATTGCCGACCTGGATCTGCCATTCGGCACTGCCGGTCTTGATTTTAATCAGGACCCAGTGCAGGGGATAGCCGATGCGTTGCTCTCCCCTGAGCGTCTCGATGAGGTTCTGCTCGACCGTTTATTGTCGCGCTGCTCTGATTATCTCAGCCTGTTTGCCGCACCCGGGACGCTCGATCGGCCCTATGATCTGGGCTCGAAGGCCTGCGATGCCGTGGTTGATGTTCTTCGCACGAATATCCCGTTTATTGCGGTCGATGTCCCGCATATGTGGACGGAGTGGTCACAGCGTATCCTCATGCAATCCGACCGCGTGGTAATTACAGCGCAACCGGACCTCGCCAATCTGAGAAACACCAAGAATCTGATCGAAAAACTCACCGCGGCGCGTCCCAATGATTTGCCTCCGTTACTGGTTCTCAATCAGGTCAACACGCCCAAGCGCCCGGAGATTTCCGTCAATGAATTCACCGGCGCTCTGAATTGCGAGCCTTTCGCAGTGATCGAGTTCGATCCCCAGCTGTTTGGATCTGCGACCAATAATGGCCAGATGATCGAGGAGGTCTCACCAAAATCCAAGGCGTCGGAGCAATTCCGGGATATGGCGCGCATATTATCAGACAGGATTGAGGAAAAGAGCGAATCCAAGTCCATTTTGGCTCCCATACTCAGCCGGTTGAACCTGAAAAAATCAGGAAAGAAGTAAAGTATGTTTGGTAAAAGAGGCACGCTAGGCGCACCGGAAGTTACTCCGCAAGCGCCCCAGCCTGCACAGCCAGTTCAGGAACCAGCGTCGGCGCCCCTGGCGGCTCCAGTCGCGGATGTTGCTGGTGCGGGCCTGCCCGGTGATGTGCCTGTATCGCCATCTCCCCTGCAATCAGACCCCGAACACTTACCTCCAGCTCAGCCTGGCCCTCCAACGGACGTCACGGGCGCTCCAATGGTACAGCCGCCAGCAGCGCCCCAGCCAGCGCAGGGGATGGAACAGCCTGCCGATCATGGGCCAGCGATAACATTCGACCAAGTGAGGTCGGAGGAATATTACGACGTCAAAACAACGGTTTTTAACGCCCTCATCGATACCATTGACCTGACGCAACTGGCTCGGCTTGAGGCGGAAGCAGCGCGTGAAGAAATCCGCGACATAGTTTCAGAAATCGTGGCCATCAAGAATGTTGTGATGAGTATTGCCGAGCAGGAGGAGCTGCTTGAGGATATTTGCAACGACGTTCTGGGTTACGGGCCGCTGGAGCCGTTGCTTGCGCGCGACGACATCGCCGACATCATGGTCAATGGAGCAAACTCCACTTACATCGAAGTAGATGGTCTGATTCAGGTTGCTCCCATTCGCTTTGCGGATAACGGACAGCTCATGAATATCTGCCAGCGCATCGTTTCCCAGGTCGGCCGGCGAGTGGATGAATCAAGCCCGATATGCGATGCGCGTCTTCCCGACGGTAGCCGCGTCAACGTCATCGCGCCGCCCCTGGCGCTCGATGGCCCCACGCTCACGATCAGAAAGTTTAAGAAGGACCGCCTGACCCTGGATCAACTGCTGAATTTCGGATCGATCAACCAGGTTGGCCATACGCTGCTCTCGATTATCGGCCGGGTACGCTGCAATACTGTCATCTCCGGTGGCACCGGTTCGGGTAAGACCACTTTGCTCAACTGCCTCACCGGTAATATCGATGAGGAAGAACGCATCATCACATGTGAGGACTCAGCTGAGCTCCAGCTTCAGCAACCTCATGTGGTGCGCCTCGAAACCCGCCCGCCAAACCTGGAAGGCGAGGGTGAGGTTACGATGCGGGATCTGGTGAAAAACTGCCTGCGTATGCGCCCTGACCGCATTATCGTCGGCGAGGTTCGTGGCCCCGAAGCTTTCGATCTCCTGCAGGCGATGAATACGGGCCATGACGGTTCAATGGGAACCTTGCATTCCAATTCCCCGCGCGAATGCCTGTCGCGGCTGGAAAGTATGATCCTGATGGGCGGATATAATCTGCCGAGTAAAACAATCCGGGAAATGATTGTCTCATCGATTGATGTGATCATTCAGGCCTCGCGCATGCGCGATGGCAGCCGCAAAATTACCCATGTTACGGAAGTGATGGGTCTGGAGGGCGACATCATCACCCTGCAGGACATCTATATCCATGAGATCATGGGTGAGAATGACGATGGCAAGATAGCGGGACGTCACCGGACCACGGGAATTGCCAGGCCTAATTTCTGGGAGCGTGCGGAATATTACAAGGAAGATACGCGACTTTCCGAGGCTCTTGCCTCGGGTGAAGTCAGTGACGATAGCGGCCGTCCGCTGGGAGAGAATTTTGGTTGATCCAGAGCTTGTCAGACTATCGATAATCGTTCTCGTCGCCCTCAGTATTGGCGGCGTCGTCTATGTCGTGGCCATGCCATTTTTGTCCGACGAGCGCAAAACCAGCAAGCGGCTTGCCTCGATATCTCAAGGTCAGATGAGATCGGGGGGACAGAGCAACGCTTCTGAATCCGTCAATATGCGCAAGAAGCAGGTGCAGGACACGCTCAAGGATCTGGAATCCAAGCAGAAATCTAAAAAGAAAGTGACCCTGAATGGCCGTCTTGCATTGGCGGGCCTCAATGTTCCGGTCAGTTCATTCTGGATAGCCAGTGTCCTATGTGCTCTTGGTATTGGGGCCGCGGTTTATATCACCGGTTCCTCACCAATTGTTTCAGGGCTGGCCATGGTGGCGGGTGGATTGGGTTTTCCGCGCTGGCTGCTGGGTTTTCTTGCCAAGCGCCGTCAGAAAAAATTCCTGCTCGAGTTTGTGAATGCCCTGGATGTCATCGTGCGCGGTGTCAAATCGGGTTTGCCGCTGAACGATTGTCTGCGGATTATTTCTGAAGAGATGGCTGAACCAGTTAAAAGCGAATTCATTGAAGTGTGCGAGCAGCAGAGTATCGGCGTGCCGCTGTCGAAAGCCTTTGATCGCATGCATGACCGGATGCCGCTTCAGGAGCTCAACTTCTTTGCAATTGTGATTGCAATCCAGCAGCAGACCGGCGGCAATCTGTCCGAGGCGCTGGAAAATCTTTCCAAGGTTTTGCGCGACAGGATGCGCCTGACTGCCAAGGTGCAAGCCTTCAGCGCCGAGGCAAAGGCTTCCGCCGCCATCATTGGCTCGCTTCCTCTGCTGGTCATGCTGGCGCTTTCAATCATGACTCCGGACTACACGAGCCTTTTATGGACCGTGCCCATTGGCAAGATGATGCTGATGGGGAGCGGTTTGCTGATGACCTGCGGCGTTCTTATCATGAGAAAAATGATCAACTTCGATTATTGATCAGGACTGTGAGTGGCGATGTATGATTTCTTTCTCCAATTAATCGAACCCCAGTTCATGATCATGGTGCTATCGGCCGTGGCTGCCTTTGCCACTGTCGCCACTTTCATGATGACGTCACTTACCGGCGACAAGCTGGGCACAAGAATGAAATATGTGGCGAGCGAACGCGAAAAGATGCGCGCCGAACGCCTGACGCAACTCGCCGAGGACAACCGCCAGGAGCGGTTGCGAAATAAGCCCAAGGGCTTCATGAAACAGATCGTCGAGCAGCTTAATCTGAGCAAGCTGCTTGAGACTGAAAGCACAAGAGAGAAGCTCAAGATGGCAGGCTTGCGCGGACAGGCGCCGGTCATCGCATTCCTGTTCTTCCGGCTTGTTCTGCCATTCGTTACCTTCGGTGGCACGTTTGTTTATCTGTATTTGATGGGCGAGGAACAGGTGGCGCCTGTTCTGCGTCTGGCGATCTCTCTGGGCGCTGCTTATTTCGGCTTCTATCTTCCAAACATTTTCATTTCCAATATGATCCAGCGCCGGCAGCAATCGATCAAGCGCGCTTTCCCCGATGCACTTGATTTGATGTTGATCTGCGTTCAGGCGGGCACATCGATCGAGGCGGCCTTTAACAAGGTGGCAACCGACATTGGTTCCCGCTCGCTTGAGCTGGCCGAGGAGTTCTCCCTGACTACGGCTGAATTGTCCTACCTCCCGGACAGGCGCAAGGCTTATGAAAACTTTGGGAAAAGAACCGGTCTGCCAGGGGTGAAGGCCGTTGGCACCGCGCTGATCCAGGCCGAGCGATATGGCACGTCCATTGGCACGGCCTTGCGCACCATGGCGGAAGAAAATCGTGATATGCGCATGGCCGAGGCGGAAAAGAAGGCCGCGAGCCTGCCGCCAAAACTGACCGTGCCGATGATCGTGTTCTTCTTGCCCGTGCTGTTCGTCGTTATCCTTGGCCCGGCCTATATCAAGGTCATGGCGGTACGAGGCGGATAACCACTTAGCACGAGCTTAAGCGGCCCAATTTCCTTAAACTGATTAGCTGAACAGGCAGACTCGGGGGCCGCGCCCCAGCGCGCCGCCCATCTGACACTCATTATAGATATAGGATGGATAAAGGGCTTCAGTTATTTGGGCTGATGATCAGTTGCCGGAAGGGAACGGATCGTCCCGTTCGCTTTTCAGGACCTGCGTCTTGACCGGCATTGCTTTGGCCGGGCTGGCTTCCTGGATGGATATGTTCCAGTCCTTTTTTGCTTTTGGCTGCCGTGCGTGCATGTTCGCGGTACGGACCTTAACTGGTGTGGCTGGTTTTTTGTGCCATGGCAGGCCGGCACCCAGAACCTCTTTTGGCTTTTTAGTTGAGACTTTGCTGGCAGAGGTCAGGTTTACAGGTTTTGCGCCTGGAGCCATTTTCCGAATGCGTTTGACCGATGCTTTAGGGTTTTTCAGCTCCTGTAGTGCACTGGCTGCCACCTGCTGCGTCTTGTTAAACGGCTTGCGGGCTGGCAGTGAGGCGGTTGTTATCCTGTCAGTCCTGGCCCTGTTATTCGGGATTTTTGCGGTGGCACTGGCGAGCTGCTTGGGTTTGGCTGCTGAGAGCAAACCGTTGCTGTTTTTATTTTTCTTCTGGCTGCCAGTATTGGCTTGCGCGATCATCTGCGCTTCTGCGTTCTTGCTCTGCAATCCCAGAACCATTGCCAGATTCTGGCGGATACGGGTTGTATTATGTCCCTTGGCGACAGCTTTCCTGAGTACACCTTCCGCATTGCCCGCCTTGCCATCAAGGGCATAGGACAGTGCGAGATTGTTGAAGACGGATGCTGAAGCGGGTTTCTGGCGGAGCGCGGCTAAATAGTAGGATTGCGCTTTTTTGTGGTCACCGCGTTTGGCATTCACGGTGCCGAGTGCAGACAGAACGCGCCAGTCCGCCGTTCTTTTTGATCGCATCGCCTGATTGAGTAGCGGCTCCGCCACTCTGGATTTGCCGAGGTCGAGAGCCAGCCGGCCATATTCCGAAGCCAGTTCACTATGGCCCTGGTTTAACCGGTAGGAGCTGGCCAGAACGGTCAGGGCTTTTTCCTTGGAGCCAAGCGCTTTGAGGTTCATGGCGTAATTAATTGCGACCTTGGGATCGCTGGGCTTTTTCTTATATTGCTTGGCCCAATGTTCCGTTGCGAGAAACAGCGGATTATTGGTTTTTAACGGAGGCCGCGCCTGGTTGGTGTAATTGGCGGTTAGTCGCTGCGGGGGCTTGTTTTTTTTGCCTAATCTGCCGCAACCAGCAGTGAGGGCGATGATGGCCACACCGGTCAGAAGATTCCAAGCGAAGCGACGGTGTATGCACCGCACCGTTACGGGCGATTTGACCATGACTGTCCTTCCGGCCCAATGGGCCGCCTGTTCCGTTGTGTTACCGTATTATTCCGGCACACTGGTCAAGAAAGGATTAACCATGGTGGGCGAACCGGCCCTTTTGCCTGGTTTGGGGATCATAACCCCAGGGTTTAGGTGCTAATAGGCAATGCCGCGTTCAGATATTTCTTGCCGTCCGGCCTGCATCCATCCCTCTATTTCGGGGAGAGACAGCATCATATCGCAATAGGTGGCGCAGGCGCCATCGTCACCATGCGCGGCAAGATCGACCCCATAAGTGCGAAAACGTGAAGTCACAGGCGCAAATATGGCATCTGCCGCGCAGAATTTTCCAAAAAGAAAAGGCCCGCGTTCACCAAAATCGGTGCGGCACATGCGCCAAACGTCGACAATCCGGGTGACATCATGAGCAACGCCCTTGCTCACCTCCTCAACCGGCTTTGAGCCAGCCATGTCCATTGGCATTTCGTTACGCAGATTTTCAAATCCCGAATGCATTTCGGCGCTGACAGAGCGCGCCATGGCGCGAGCCTCACGCTCGTTTGGCCAGATGGCGAGGCCGGTATGGCTCTCTGCCAGATATTCGATAATTGCCAGTGTATCCCAGATTGTCAGACCGCCTGAAATGAGCACCGGGACTCTACCCGAAGGAGAATGCTCCAGAATGCGCTTCCGCGTACCAGGGCGGATGATATCAACATTGATCTCTTCGAACGGAATCTTAAACATGCGCATCAGCAGCCAGGGGCGCAGTGACCATGATGAATAGTTTTTATCGCCTATAACCAGTTGGTATCCGGTGTCGCTCATTATGTCCTCACCATTGTTTTTGCCGCGGCTCCTTGTCATACAGACGCAATACAGGGCGAGCGGGTCGCCAATCAAGATGATAAGGCGTCAGCCGTTATGAGCAAACCGATGACAAAAAAACCCAGCACCCTCCCAGCGTGTTTCCTTAATTCAGCATCGCGAACAAAAACCAGGCCGATATGGATAACCAGTCCGGACACGCTGAAAAAGGATTTAAAGTCCCTGCCGCAAGCCCAGCGCAACTGGGTCAATGCCGTGGACTGGAAGGCGGGTGCCGGGTCGGTGGTTTTATTGCCGGGTGATGACGGCTCGGTTGCCGGGGCCATGCTCGGACTTGGCAAGGAAGAAGACCCGGCAAGGTCGTCGATGCTCGCGGGTACTTTGCCCAAGGCGCTCCCCGAGGGGGATTATCACTTTGAGAATGGGCCTTCAAACAGCGAACTGACAGCACTCGCCTGGGCCATGGGGAGCTATAACTTCAATCGTTACAAAACGAATGGTGATCAGTCCTCAAGCAGCGAAGCGGTAGGACAAGCAAACAATGTTTGCCGGCTTGTTTTGCCGAAGGGCGTTGATGCGGCCAGATTGTCTTCGATCTCGGATGCGGTGATACTTGGGCGTGATCTCATCAACACCCCCGCAAACGATCTGGGACCAGCGGAGCTGGAACAGGCAGCGCGAATACTGGCGCGTAGTCATGCCGCAAAGATCAAAGTCATCACCGGGGACGCCCTGCTCAAGCAGAACTTTCCGCTCATCCATGCGGTTGGCCGGGCCAGCGACCGCGCACCGCGGCTGATTGATTTCACCTGGGGGCCAGCGCGCGCGCCAAAACTTACCCTTGTCGGCAAGGGCATCACCTATGATACCGGCGGGCTTTCGCTTAAACCAACTTCCGGCATGGTGCTGATGAAAAAGGATATGGGCGGCGCGGCATCGGTGCTGGCGCTGGCATCCATGATCATGACGGCAAAGCTCAAAGTGCGTTTGCGTGTTCTCATTCCCGCTGCCGACAACAATGTTTCAGCCAATGCTTTCAGGCCGGGAGACGTGCTTCCAAGCCGCAATGGTAAAACCGTGGAAATTGGCAATACGGACGCCGAGGGGCGTCTCGTTCTGGCTGATGCTCTTGCTTTGGCCGATGAAGAAAACCCAGGCTATCTGATCACCATGGCGACGCTGACGGGTGCAGCCCGTGTGGCTCTTGGTCCTGATCTGCCGCCCTTCTATTCCACCGATGATGCTTTTGCCGAAACGGTTCTTGGCTGCGGAACAAAACTGGACGACCCGCTCTGGCGCATGCCGTTCTGGGTGCCGTATGATGAAACCCTCAAGGGCAAGGTGGGGGATGTGAACCACATCTCCAGCGGCCCGTTCGCGGGCTCTGTGACGGCGGCGCTGTTTCTGAAGCGGTTCGTTTCGAACGCGGAACGTTATGC
>Ga0209344_10005944_pt1 | contig 10259 bp, 8 predicted proteins | sample Cruoilmetagenom6_FD_187293 | JGI IMG/M metagenome (GOLD analysis project Ga0209344, IMG submission 187293) | Oil polluted marine microbial communities from Coal Oil Point, Santa Barbara, California, USA - Santa Barbara Oil Seep Sample 6 (SPAdes)... | ecosystem: Environmental > Aquatic > Marine >...
CGTAGTAATCATCAATCTTTTTACCCAATTTATCTACCGTAAAAAAGTAATTGCAATCTTTGCATTTAAAGCGTTGTCTGTTATTAATAATCCCGCTTTTAATATGATTCTCTGAATTGCAATTTGGGCACGTTCTCATTAGGTATAGTTATTTAGCATAAATATAGTTAATTAGCAATAAAATTTGATGTTTTGACTATTTCTTCTTTCCGGATAGCATGAGCAAAAGAGTGTGCTATTGCAATTATTCTGAAGCGTTACACAAAATAAAAAGGGGTTGTCAATAACTAAAGTTCTTGCGTTTTCACTTTGATTCGTGCAGGATTGCTTCAAAAGATACCATGCGCTCAATACTCCATTTATAGTGCATAATTGAGATATAAAGCCATGTTGTTTTTTGCTTCTACATTTCCACCGAAAAGATCTTGCTTTAGGGGAAGGGTATATTTAGCGCCAATTAAAAACCTATTATAAACAAATTCAGCTCCAACCGAACCGTTCACAATGGAACCATGAGTCTCTGGGAGTGCTTCGCCAAACTGTTCAATAGCATCATAAAGATCACCCGAAACGCCAACAAACGGCTTAATTATGTTCATTTTAGAATTTATATCATAAAAAATTGTTGCACCATAACTAAATTGATTTCCAAATCGGTATTCATTTTTATTCTCACTTTTGAAATAATAGGCAAGGGTAGTGGCAAAGCCGAGGTTATTTTTCTTGTATCCATATAGAGCTGATGTAAATACGTCTATACTACCTGTTCCTACTTGAAAACCAGGATTTATTTTATCTGTGAGTCGTTCTTCAAATTCACCTGTAGGTAGTTTTAGTCCTAAACCAAAACTCAAGGTATGATCAGAGCGTTCTCGATCTGCAAGAAAATCTATAGCACCCTTTGTGTCTTCTTGTTTTTTATAAAATTTGAATTGATACCATCCAATTATATTGATGTCTCCTAATCCGCTAAGGTGATCTTTTCGGTCATCAAACGTACGAGTTAGGTCTTGATAAGGTATAATTGCACTTACGAAGAAGGAGTCACTAATGGGTGCACGTCCCCATATTTGGTAAGTGTTAAATGCTTCTTTGCTTGTTGGAGAATTGCTGAAAATACCATCTCGAGACTCAAAATTCTGATAGATATAACGTACACCAATAAAATTAGACATGCTTAGATCTCCAAAAGCAGCACTGCCTCCACTTGTGGTGCAACCGCATAAATCACAGTCGTCAAAATATTTGAAATTGTAATTGTTTAAACCGATAGTATCTAGAGGTTTTGAGACCTTTGGATGGGCGTTCGCAAAACCCGCTACACTTAATAGCATCACTAGGGCGAGAGATTTAATATTCTGAAAAACGTGCATCTTGTAAAAATTGATTATCGGTTAAGGTTTTTAGAAAAGCAATAATACTTTCCTTTTCATAGCTGGTCAAAGGAATACCATAGGTTCCATCAGGCTTTAACAAGAGTGGGTCTACGTTACCATTATCCACAATGCCTGAATCGTAAAAATTAAGCACAGCCTCAAGGGAAGCGAGGCGACCGTCATGCATGTACGGAAATGTTTTGTCAATATTTCTTAAACTCGGAACTTTGAACTTGTAGAGGTCGTCAGGATTTTCAAAAATATTGAACCGACCTTTATCATTGAGTAATGGATTCACAGGCAGTCCATTATTTCGATACGATTGATCCGTAAATAGGTCGGTAGCATGGCAACTAGTACATTTATTTCGGAAGAAATTTAAACCATCGCGTTCTATTTCCGACAGAGATACATTTTCTTCTTGTCGCACATATTTGTCATATTTAGAGTTTGAAGAAACCATGACAATCATAAATTGCGATAAGGCTTTTAAAAGGTTTTCAGAGTTGACCTCTCCATCTTCAAAAGCACGAGTAAAAGCATTCCGATACGCTTGATCATCTTTAAGTTTCGCAATGACGTTGCTGAGCGATTCTCCCATTTCAAGTTCACTGGTAATAGGTATAATAGGTTGTAGATCTAAATGGGTAGCAGCGCCATCCCACATAAATTCGGATTGGTATGCCATATTTTGGATGGGTTGGGCATTTCTTAAACCAACACCGCCATTGACACCGTGACTTAGCGTATGACCATGATGTGTAAAAGCAAAAGCTTGTTCGTGACAAAAAGCACACGGGATAGAATTATTCGCAGAGAGTTTTCCTTCGTAAAATAAGGATTTCCCTAGTTCAAAACCTGCCTCAGTAAGTGGATTGTTCTCCAAATTATACTGTAATTCGGGAAAGTTTGAAGGAACTGTAAAATCAATTGGAATTGCTTCGTAGCTTGCAACTATGTCACTTTTGGTGCAAGACAATAAAGAGATTCCTATGAAGAATAGTAGTAGCTTTTTCATAAAAATTGTATTTAATATTTAAAAATTGGGAAGGCTTTCTTCTAACGGAGTAAAAGTTGCCTTCCCCAATTTTTTATGAACTAGTCGTTGTGCACGTGATGTACCTCAAACATTTCCATCATGTTATTTGCGATCACCGGTGTTTCCACAGGATCGGTATGAACTTGATCGTAACCATCTATGAAGTTTACAGATGTTGTGCCGTCAAAGATTTTAGAAATATCTGCTTTTATATGTATTTCTGGTGCAGATGCGTTTCTAACACGGACTGAATTTGGAAGCGTCAAATTTACTTTTCTGTAGTTGTCTAAGGCAGTTCCAACACTTCCCATGTGTATATTTAATGCCTCATCGGTCGCGGTGCTTGACGAAAAGACGCCATCTAATCGAATAAAACGAAACCCAGTTGCCCAAGACCATAACATACCTTCGTCTTGCGCAGTGGTAAGGAAATCACCTTGACCATCTGCTCCAAGCAAGTATCGCTCTTGATCGATGCCGATACCAAAAGAGATGGAATTGTAATCTGCTGCATCCACATCGTTTAGCGTGATCCAAATTTCTCCTGCGTTGTTTCCGTCTTCTTCATCGACAATAAACACATTGTCTTCACTTGGGTACATAAATGTATTGCCGTCACTATCTTTTAGGCTGATGTTACTAATAAGGTATTTTAATTGCTCAACCTTGTACGATTCACCATTCGACTTGGTGTATGAAGTGCCAAAGATAAAATCTTGATCGGCTACACCGTTATCAAATTTTATAACCAATTGTCCTGTTTGATCTGTTAAGTCTTCAGAGTCGTCGTCATTTGAACATGATATAATAGAGATGCTTAGCATTAATAATAATGCTATTTTAAAATTTTTCATTGTGTAAAGTTTAAAATAAGGGGTACTGTTTTAGGCAAGCACCTAAAGCCTTGGAAAAAAATATATGGGTATTTAAACTTTATAAAATGGGAGGTTTGAGCAACTGGGAATAAGGATTGTAAGCGTAGTTGTTGCTATAATGGAAGTTGGTAAAACGAAGCGTCTTGAGTAAAGAAGTTTCAAATGAGATCATATCTTCAAACTGAAAATAAACGGGGAAAAAGGATTCAGAAAGAACGTTGTAAATGATGTTTCCTTGACCATCTTTTTGCTCTGGGGATACCAATTGCAATTGCTCTGAAAGATGACACTTACCATTACATTGCAATTCGGGCTTGTCTTTATTAACACAATAGGTTTCAATAATATAATCGATATTTAATTCATAGTAGATCATGTTCGATACGAGAAAAATAGGTCGCAACGAAAAGCAAAGAATTAATATGAAGAGAAAAACTTTTTTCAGAACTAAATAGTTAGATACAAAGTTAAGTATTTTCAACTATTGAATTCACTCTAGAGCAATTTTTCACAGTTTTTTTAAGCGGAGTTCGTTTGTAGCTTCCAATCACATTTTTTGTAAAAATGCTTCGCCAGTTAGGATGTATTTTTCTCTTTTTTCTGAAGGCATCTTATCAAAATTTCGAACCAACATGCCCAAACGCGGATTGGTAAGAAAAAAATCACGTTGTTTGTCCATAAAACGCCAAAACAACGCATCCCAAGTTTCTTGCCATTCGCCTTTTTTATAATCGCTCATTTTGAGAATGTAGTTGCTACCGCTAATATAGGGTTTAGTGGCAAAAAGTCCGCCGTCGGCAAACTGGCTCATACCATATACATTAGGAACCATGACCCAATCATAGGCATCAATGAACAATTCCATAAACCAAACATATACATCGTCTGGGTCAAATTCACATAAAAGCATAAAATTACCCAAAACCATAAGACGTTCTATATGATGGCAATATCCGGTTTGTAAAACCTTTTTGATGGTTTGATCCACTGGCACGATCCCTGTAGTGCCATCATAGAACGATGCAGGTATTTTCCTGCTGAATTTCCAATAATTACGGGTGCGTTCCTTGGTTCCATGTGAAATATACACACCGCGAACAAATTCGCGCCAACCGATAAGTTGCCGAATAAATCCTTCAACCGAATTCAAGGGAATATCGTTTTCCGAAGAAAAATTTAGTGTAGTGTCAATAACATATTGGGGTGTAAGTAATCCGCTATTTAGTAACGGACTCAATACACTGTGATTCAAAATACTCTCATGCGCAATAATAGCGTCTTCATAAGGTCCGAATTCAGCAAATCGCTGCTGTAAAAAATGGAGCAACCAAGTACGTGCTGTTTCAAAAGTATGCGGATATAAATTGTAATCGGTTACGGTTCCTAGGTTATTGGGAAAATGGTTCTCAACATAATCAAGCGCTTCTATATAATAAGGGTCTATATCTGGAAACTGAACGGGAGGTGGTGTTTTTTTGGTTGGATACTTCTTTCGGTTTTCGGTGTCGAAAGACCATTTTCCACCTATAGGCTGTTCTTTCTGATCTAGTAAAATATGCTGCCTTTTGCGTTCAGATTTGTAAAAGCTTGACTGAAAGAATTTCTTTTTTTCGCTTCGGAAATAGGTTTTTAGCATATCCGAAGTGTTTAAAAACGAAGGAGAGTCATAGACAACCTGTTTTATTTGAGCAACTATACAAGAAGTTGTGAGTCGCTTCTCTAGCCAATTATCTACAGGGTCTATGTAATGTATTTCTGTAATTCCTTCCAAAGCTAATTGCTGAAGTAAGATACGAATGTCACAATTTTCTTTTTCCGAAGAAATGTATCGTACTTCAATGTTCCTTTTACGCAAATGATCTGCATAAAATTTCATGCTCGCGCGATGAAATACAAGCTTTTGTTTGTGAAAATTGTACTGTTTAAAGAGAAGCCAAGATTCAACTAAATAAATAGGCTGGTCTCTGTTCAACAATTTATGATCTTCAAACAATTGATTTGGAAACAGTATGGTAGCTCTTTTCATTGGTGCATAACTAGTTTCTAGGCAAGATAAGGTCTCTATTTTATTTTTTGCGGTGCATTAAACCGGAACAAGTGTGTTTTATTGAAAGTTTAACTTTTACAATAAAATGTTAAACTATTGTATTATGATAGTAATACTATTAATTTTGCAATCAAATTGAATGGCACGCTTTTGAGCTGTCTAAACCTTAGGTAAAATGAAAAAAGAAATGACCCCTTGGAGGCGTTTTGTTCATCTTTTAGAATTGGACAGGAGAGATGTAACTCAAATCATTTATTACGCCATCTTTGCTGGGCTCGTTGCCTTGACACTTCCGTTAGGAATTCAGGCGATTATCAACTTGATCCAAGGAGCGCAAGTATCTACATCTTGGATTATCTTAATTGTCTTAGTAACACTGGGCGTTGCATTTCAAGGGATTTTACAGCTTATGCAGATTCGTATATTAGAAAATATGCAGCAGAAGATCTTTACCCGTTCTTCCTTTGAGTTTGCATATCGTTTTCCGAAGATAAAACAACACGAATTACACAACTACTATCCGCCTGAATTGGCCAATCGGTTTTTCGATACCCTGACGGTTCAAAAAGGGCTTTCAAAAATCTTGTTAGATTTTCCAACGGCGATTTTGCAGATATTTTTCGGCCTCATACTACTGTCATTGTACCATCCTTTTTTTATAATCTATGGATTAATACTGGTCGTTCTTGTCTATCTGGTGTTCAATTTTACTGCAAGAAAGGGGTTGAAAACAAGTTTAGACGAATCAAAAAGGAAGTATAAAGTAGCGCACTGGCTGCAGGAGATTGCTAGGTCGTTGGTGAGTTTTAAACTCTCTGGTAGAACATCACTTGCCATGAACCGCAATGATGCGTTAACCAAAGAGTATCTCGATGCCCGCGAAAGCCATTTTAGTGTTTTAATGTTGCAGTTTATTCAAATGATCGGTTTCAAAGTGCTTGTGACCGCCGGACTTTTACTAATTGGAGGTTTACTGGTACTCAATCAACAGATGAATATTGGTCAATTTGTCGCTGCGGAAATCATTATTCTTTTGGTTATTGGTTCTGTTGAAAAATTACTTACGGGTCTAGAGAGTTTTTATGATGTGCTTACAAGTCTTGAAAAGATTGGGCAGGTTGTTGATAAAAAGCTGGAGGCGCAAGAGGGTACAGAGCCTTTCGAAAATTACAAAATGGCACATCTTAGCGTAGATAATGTAAGCTATATTACAAATGACGGACACACAATCTTGGAAAATATTAGTTTTGATTTTGAACCAACAGATCGTGTCTATGTAGACGGACCATCTGGTGCAGGAAAAACGACACTGCTGAAATTATTATCGGCCATGATCGAACCCACTTCGGGAGCAATTTATATCAACGATTTTGCTTTTAAAGGGATGTGGGTAAATGCATATCGCTCACATATCGGACAAGTTTTACCAGGTCAAATGCCTTTTGAAGGAAGTATTCTAGAGAATATTACCTTCGGAAATCCTGAAATTGCTATAGAGACCGTTGCTCAGGTTATTCGTATCGTAGGATTAAAAGATTTTGTACGAAGACAACCCAAGGGAATGAATAGTATACTCTTCCCAGGAGGTCAGCAAATCTCACATACCATCTCTAAACGCATCTTAATTGCTAGAGCCATCGTACATGAACCTAAAATTTTGATGTTAAAAGACGCCTTAGAACATTTTGAAGCAGACGAAGCGGCGCGAATCATTAATTATTTAGGTCATGCAGATCGTCCTTGGATGTTAATCGTGGCAGGACAAAGTAGTGGTTGGAAACAGATTTGCAATAGAACGATCACTTTGACAAATAATAACACCAAATAAAAGGCGACACACATGCTTAATATTTCACATAACAAATTGAATGAAAAGGTGAGTCTCGAAGCGTATTCTGCCTATGCAAAAGCACAACGAGTAAGTCATTATAAATGGTTTAACAGGTTTCTAGTCGCTTTTACCGTAGTTGGGATCATTGTACTATTTCTTCCATGGACCCAGAATGTTTCGGGGAAAGGCTATGTAACTACATTAACACCAGATCAGCGGCCACAGACCATTCAATCTGCGATTCCGGGTCGTATTGAAAAATGGTTTGTTCGCGAAGGTGATTTTGTTTCTAAAGGGGATACCATTCTTTTTATTTCTGAAATTAAAAATGAATATCAAGACCCACGATTAGTGGAACGAACAAATGAACAGCGAGATGCTAAGACAAATGCAGCCACTTCCTATAGGGATAAAGTGAAAGCCTTAGAAGGACAAATGGCAGCTTTGCAGAATGAGCGAAGTTTAAAGCTTCAGCAAGCCCAAAACAAAATCTTACAAGCACGATTCAAAGTTACCAGTGATAGTGTTGATCTTATCGCTATGCGCACCAATCGTGAAGTTGCAAAAACCCAATTTGATCGTACCGTGCTGTTACAGTCTGAAGGACTAAAATCGACAGCAGATGTCGAGGAAAAGCGACTTAAATTACAAGAAACCGAGGCAAAATTGATCGGTCAGCAAAACAAGTATGCGTCGGCTCAAAACAATTTACTGAATGTTCAATTGGAAGTGAATCGAATTTCGGCTGAATATGCTGAAAAGTTGAACAAAGCGCTGAGTAATAAATATACTGCAAGCTCGGCGCAATTTGATACGGAGGCTCAGGTTTCTAAACTTGAAAATGCAGCTGTAAATTATGAACTTCGAAATAAGATGCAATTTATTGTAGCACCGCTGGACGGCTATATTAACAAAGTGCTTCGTTCTGGAATTGGAGAGACCTTTAAGGAAGGAGAACAGCTCGTAGGGATCATGCCCGCCAATTACGATCTGGCGGTTGAAACTTTTGTAGACCCTATAGATCTGCCGTTACTTCATGTGGGGGAACGTATTCGCGTGCAATTTGACGGATGGCCCGCCATTGTTTTTAGTGGATGGCCTGATGCTTCCTTCGGAACCTACGGCGGTAGCATCGTTGCGGTTGAAACTTTTATCAGTCCGAATGGTAAGTTCCGGGTTTTAATAGCACCCGATTTGCAAGCGGAAAAGTGGCCGTCGAATGTACGAGTTGGATCTGGAGCACGCACCATCGCCTTGCTTAATGATGTTCCTATTTGGTACGAACTATGGCGAAAGCTCAATGGTTTCCCACCTGATTATTATATCACACAAAATCAAAAAGTAACAAAAGCTACATCCAAAAAATGAAACCACAACCATTCTTTTTTATCCTGCTATGGAGCATGTACTTTTCTGTCATCACAGCACAGGAAGGTAAGTCGCTTTTGGAAGAGACGTTTACTTTTGAAACCTATCTCGCATTTGTAAAACAACATCATCCATTAATAAAACAGGCCGAAATAACGTTAAAGATGGGTGAAGCTAATCTGTTAAAGGCGCGTGGTGGATTTGACCCAAAGATCGAGGTAGATTACGACAGAAAGAAATTTAAAGGGACAGAATATTACGATCAACTTAATACCACCTTTAAAATTCCTACTTGGTATGGTGTTGAATTCAAAGCAAATTTCGAGGAAAATACAGGCTCCTTTTTGAATCCCAATAGGGTCGTCCCTGAGAATGGGTTATACAGTGCGGGAGTTTCATTTTCTTTAGCGCAAGGTTTACTTATTAACGACCGAATGGCAGCCTTAAAGCAAGCGCAATTTTTTGCCGATCAGAGTAGATCTGAAAGAGACTTACTCGTAAACGAGATCCTTTTTCAGGCAAGTATTGCGTATTTTAATTGGCTTGAGGCGACCAACGAAGTAACAATTTATGAGAGATTTTTAACGAATGCAAAAGCACGTTTTAACGCGGTGCAGCGAAGCGTTGAGGAAGGAGATAAAGCGGCAATTGATATTACTGAGGCACGAATACAACGTCAAAACTATGAATTGAGTTTAGAGGCTGCTCAGCTAAAAAAGAGAAAGGCAACCTTTTATATGAGTAATTACTTATGGATCAAGGGTGTGCCTGTTGAGGTTCAAGATCATCTTGTTCCTACAATACCTTCACTGGAGATTTTGGAGGCATCATTATTACTCAAAGAAACCATGGATGCGCGTGTGTTGGAAGAAAACCATCCAAAGATTCAAAGTTTAAGTTCAAAAATTGAAGCGCTCAAAGTAGATAGATCGCTTAAGCGAAATAAGTTATTACCGACGGTCAATTTGCAGTATAATTTTCTGTCGCAAGACTATAATGCGCTTGATAGTTTTAATACAGCTAATTACAAGGCTTTTGTGAATGTGAGTTTTCCTTTATTCCTTCGGAAGGAACGCGGCGATGTTCAATTGGCAAATTTAAAATTGGAAGAAGCAAAGTTTGAACGGTCTAGTGAAACACTGCGAATTGTCAATAAAATTGAAGCTATCAAAACCGAAATTGGCTCATTGACCTCCCAATATGCGCTTGTTGAAGAAATTGTAGCCGATTATGATGCTTTGGTAAAAGCAGAAGAACGAAAGTTCTTTCTAGGGGAGAGTTCATTATTTCTTATCAACGCCCGCGAGCAAAAATTGGTAGATGCACAGTTCAAACAAAATAGTATTATCATGAAACGACTTTCGGCTACAACGCGTTTATTTAATGCTTTGGGTATTACAACGACAGAAGCTCTTAATTAAGTCATTTACTCATGGCTTATTTCATCTGCAACGTTCACTACAATACCAAACTTCGTTCAATCACGCGCCCACTTTTTCCGCCAATGAAATGATTTTTTACACACGAGACAGATTTTTTCGGGTAACGGTTTTTTCATCTGACCCATTTTATAAGCTTAGTATAAACGGTACCATAGTAGTGGCTAGTCACTTTACGTACACTTTGAAGCGTTTTAAAAAATATAAGAGAACTTATCGTTTGCTTATTTTATTTCCTGTGATTGCTCGCTGTCGCGTAGATTTAAAGCGCTTAATGGCTTTGT
>Ga0209344_10005945_pt1 | contig 10257 bp, 8 predicted proteins | sample Cruoilmetagenom6_FD_187293 | JGI IMG/M metagenome (GOLD analysis project Ga0209344, IMG submission 187293) | Oil polluted marine microbial communities from Coal Oil Point, Santa Barbara, California, USA - Santa Barbara Oil Seep Sample 6 (SPAdes)... | ecosystem: Environmental > Aquatic > Marine >...
AGTTCAGATTTACAGTCAGAGCCGCCAGGCATTCGTGATTAACGAGTCGATCGCTCGAGTACAAGAAACTGCCCAGTTCGCTATGGACACCATCGAAGCGGACTTGCGCATGGCCAGCAACTGGGGCCAAAATAGCCGCGGACTAGCCGTCGAAGGCCGTTCGATTATTGGTGATGCAAATCCGACGACTTTGCCGCAACCGGCCGGTAATTGCGCCGCCGATTGGGTGCTAAATCTCGCATTACCGATTGACGGCGCCAACAACGGCTATGGCCTCGCCTGCGCTGCGACCGGCGGCAGTCAAGCGAACTCAGACGTTATTACTGTTCGGCGTGCCAGCGTTCTGCCCGCTCCCCTGGAAGGCGGCCGCCTGCAAATTCAAACCACACGAATTCAGGGCGAGCTGTTTGCCGATGGTGCTGTCCCGCCGGCGTTCGATGCCGCCAATTCGGCAACGCACAACCTGTTAGTAACCAGCTACTACGTTTCTCCGACATCAACACTGATCGCCGGGGTCCCCACACTGCGACGCCATCGCCTGATCGGTGGCGGCGCTGCCGGACCAAGAATTGTCGACGAGGAAATCGCCCCTGGCGTCGAAAACCTGCAAATTCAACTGGGTATCGATGTCGACCAGGATAATACAGTCGACCGTTACGTGAATCCGGGCGATGCGATTTACAATCCGACTGCCGTTGGCTACGTGCCCGGTGCTCGCGTCATGACTGCACGAATCTGGATGGTCGTCCGCGGCGTCAGCATCGAGCCTGGCATTCAGGACAATCGAGACTTTGAGCCGGGTGATGTAGACCTTGGCGTTCACAACGACCTATTCCGACGTATGCAAGTATCGAAAACGATACTGCTACGCAATGCAAGAACGTGATTCTGAGAACCTTTATGAAAACTAACTTTCAAGAATTGACTGACCGGAAACAACAACAGGGTGCGGCTTTGATCATCGGCCTGATGCTGTTGGTTGTTATCACCATTCTCGCGGTGTCTGGTATGAACACAGCTACGACCGAGCTCGCGATGGCGCGCAACAATCAGACATACGAGAACGCATTTCAGGCAGCTGAGACAGGGCTTGAGAATGCTCTGGCACAGAATAATTTCAATACCGCTGCAGTGGTTGTCGTTACGCCGCCAATGGGCGCCCTTGAGGTTGTCTCCGCGACAATTGAATACGAGGACTCGACGATTGTGCCAGACAAGGCGTTTAGCCTTGGGTCCGGCAGCGGCATTTCAGCCTTCCACTTTCAAGCGACGTCCAACGCGGAGTTTCGAGTTTCTCCTGGAAACGTCACAGATCGCGACGCAACCGCGGTACACACACAAGCCTTCTACGTCGTCGGCCCAGATTCACCGACGCTCTAGTCGATAGAGGAACGGAGTATTCCTATGAAAACCAAAACTATCACACTGATACTTGCACTGATCTTAACAGTACCGGCTTTCGCTGAGTTCACGCTGATCACCCAAGGGTACGAAGTTACGCTCGGAGATGTGCGTTTGCCACGCAACGACGGCGGCACGATATCGTTCAAACCTTGCGACGATTGCGACTATTTAACCCGTCGCGTTTCGCACGACGCGCGTTGGCAGATCAATGATCAGTCGATGACGCTGGCCCAATTCAAGAAGCGCATTTCACTCATGCCGGATCATGACGAGCGTGAAGTTACTGTCACTCGCCACATCGAACAGAACCGAATCACGAAGGTGAAAGTCACCGTTCGTGACTCCGAGTAAGGACTTAGCAGAGGCTAGTATTATGAATACTGTAATCAAAAAGACACATTGGACGTGTTTAGGTCTTCTATTAGCGGTGGCCAGCGGAGCACCTGCTGTCGCTGACGACACTGAGATCCTTCTCATCAATCCGAATAAGGCGAACCCGCCGAAACCAAACGTCATGTTTATTATTGACTCGTCGGGCTCTATGGGCGACGAAGTAGAAACCAAGCTTCAATACGATGCCGCGAGACTTTACCCGGCGAACGCTAGCTGTGATCCAGACATGCTCTATTGGACCCTGGTCGATTCAGCACCGAGCTGCGCAGTCGGCAATACTCAGGTCGTTGCCAAGAGCACCTTCACTTGTGCGGCAGCGGCCCCTCGATTACAAGGCATCGGGTCCTACACAGACTCAATGATCCAGTATCGCGGCGATGGAATGGGAACCGCCGCATGGCAACCGCTCGAACCTGGGACAACCATTGGTCTGATCGAGTGCGAATCCGACAGCGGAGTTCATGGCGTAGGCGCAACACCCGGAATAGAGCCTTTCGCATTGAAAGGTAACTCGTTGGTGGCCTATACAGCGGATGGAGCACAGGAAATCGACTGGACTGGTAATGGTGTCAGCGACGCTGTCACCGTTTACGACGGCAACTACCTCAACTACCGAGCAACGCCTGAACTGGTACAAGCACGCAAGCTGGACATCGTACAAGACGTCGCAACAACCGTGATGAACTCCGTCAATAGCATCAATGTCGGCATCATGCGATTCAATGATCGGCAGGGTGGGCCCGTCATCCAGGACATCGTGGATCTCGACTTGAATCGGGCAGCTATTGTTACGGCGATTAACGGCATTACGGCTGGAGGTCGTACACCTCTGTCAGAGACACTGTATGAATCCGCACGTTTCTGGCGCGGACTGCCGGCTCACTATGGTGAACTGATTAACGAACACACGACCGACCCTGGCGCACTGGCACAACTCAGCCCGGAGATTTACCAGCAACCCGCAATGAGCTCCTGCACCAAGAACTTCAACGTTCTGCTTACCGATGGTCAGCCCGTTGACGACGGAGACACTCCAGGACTCGTTGATGGACTGCCTCAGTGGGTGGCTGGCGCCGGCCAAGTGGGCTGCACGGGCACGAATATGGGTGACTGTCTTGACGATGTTGCCAAGTATCTTTATGAAGAAGATGTCAACGCGACGATCGACGGCATGCAACAGGTAACGACACACACGATTGGCTTTGCGATCGACTTACCGGTCATGAGAGAGGCAGCAAGCGTGTCGGGTGGACAGTACTTTCTTGCCGATGACGTAGAAAGCCTGACGCTGGCATTGTTGAAGATTGTCGCTATCGTTCAGGATAGATCGCTGTCATTTACGGCGCCTGCTGTAGCCGTTAACAGCTTCAACCGAACGCAGAATCTGAATGATTTGTACCTGACAACCTTTGGCGCACGCGGCAAAGTTCATTGGCCGGGAAATCTGAAGAAATACCGCATCAGAGGCGGCGAGATCGTTGACGCGAACGATGACCCCGCAGTTAGCGCCGCGACGGGTTTCTTCGAAACCAATGCGCAAAGCATATGGTCAGCTACCGCTGACGGAATCACCGTCCAGGCAGGTGGTGCCGCCAATAAATTGCCAGTGCCCGGTTCACGTTCCATATTCACTTACAACGGAACGAATTCAACGCTGACCGCTATCTCGAATAGAGTATCGATCGCTAACAACGCGTCATTTACTCAATCCGACTTCGGACTCACCGGTGCAGCCGATGATCCTTCCGTCGATGAGATGATTCTATGGACACTTGGCGCCGATCAGGCGGACGAAGATGATGACAATGACAGGACGGAAGCCCGCAACCAAATGGGCGATCCGTTGCATTCACAGCCCGCTGCCGTAGTCTATGGCGGTACTGCTATGAATCCCGATACGGTTGTCTACACCGCGACCAATGATGGATATGTGCACGCGATAAACGGAACAACGGGTGTTGAACTTTGGTCTTTCATTCCGAAAGAGCACATGACCTCGTTCTCTGAGTTGTACACGAACCTTGACTCCAAGGTGAAGAACTACGGCGTGGACGGCGACATTGTTCCTGTAATCAAGGACGTTGATGATGACGGAATAATTGAGTCCGCAGACGGCGACTTTGTCTATATTGTTTTCGGCATGCGTCGAGGTGGAAATGCCTACTACGCGTTGGATGTCACGAACAAAAACGTACCCAAGTTCCTTTGGAAATTTGAAAACCCCAACGTCGGGCAGTCCTGGTCAACACCTTCAGTCGCACGCGTAAAAATGGCTGCAGGCTTTGGCCAGAACACCGATGATGCCGTAGTGATAATCGGTGGTGGCTACGACAACTCTCACGATACGATCGCACATCCGATCACCGCTGACGGTCAGGGCGCAGGAATATACTTCCTCGACCTCGTAACCGGTGCCATCCTTTGGCGTGCCGGTTCGGATAACCCTGCTCAACTCACTTTGAGCAAGATGACCAGAGCGATACCGTCTGGCGTTCGGGTGATTGACCTGAATGGCGATGGGTTTGCTGACCGTATGTATGCCTCTGACATGGGTGGCCAGGTTTGGCGCTTCGATATCACAAATGGCAAAGCCCCGAATGGTCTACTGACCGACGCACTGGTAACCGGTGGCGTCATCGCACAGTTGGGTGCCGAAGGAAACCTGCCGACTACTGACGCAGAAACAAGGCGCTTCTATAATGCACCGGACGTCTCAGTATTCAACGACAATGCGCAGAATAGGCGCTTCATTGCGCTTAGCATCGGTAGTGGCTATCGAGCTCATCCGCTGGACAATACGACCAACGAACGCTTCTATTCGATTCGTGACAAGGCCGTTTTTAACAGCTTGACACAGATCCAGTACAACGCGTTTACGCCGATCACCGAGTCTAGTTTGGTTGAGATTTCTGGCAGTATCGGAACGACCATCGGGGCTAACCAGGACGGCTGGATGTTCACATTGCCAGCGAATCAGAAAGTCCTCACCGACTCAACAACGTTTAACAACGAAGTGTTCTTCGTTGCATTCTCGCCAGATCCGGATAACGTCCTTGGCGATGCATGCACAGCAGGCGTTGGACGTAACTTCCTGTATCGCGTCAGCGTCGCTAACGGCGACCCGATTGGCAATCTAGACAGTGTCGCACCGGGTACGGAGGATTCGTTACGAGTCACCAACCTCTCCCAGGGCGGTATAGCACCATCACCGCGATTCCTGTTCCCGAGTCCGGACGACTCCTGCCCAGCCGGTGTCGATTGCGAACAACCACCACTTGGGTGTATCGGTGTTGAGTGTTTCGACCCTGGATTCAAGAACACACCAGTTCGGACATTATGGACGCAGGATGGTATCGAATGATGATCTCTCGCAGAATGCTCACTCGTAAGAACCAACAGGGCGTCAGCCTGATCGAGCTCATGATAGTTGTGCTTATCATCGCGTTACTCGCGATGATAAGTTACCCCAGCTATCGCGAGTTTGCGGCCAAAGCCAAGCGCAATGAAGCTAAGGCTGCATTGCTAATGGCTGCTACCAATCAGGAACGTTTCTATCTGCAGAACAATCAGTTCTCCGTAGACCTGACGGAACTTGGTTTCGCGGCCAGCCCATTCACGACAGATACCGGCTCCTACGTCATTACAGTTGCGGCACCCGTGCCCGCTGCTAACTTCACGGTTACTGCTACCTACCAGCTCGGCGGCTCCGAAGCTGGGAAGTGCAACGTTTTCACCATTGACGGACGTGGAGACAAAACATCGACTCCAGATACCGATTGCTGGGTGCGAACTCGCTAAGAGATCGCGGTCGATCTGATATTCAATCAATCGACCGCTCTTTCTTCTCTTCCTGAAAAGAAAAGCGCATCAATGATCAGTAATACAGCGCCGACGGATATTCCGGCGTCCGCAATGTTGAACGACGGGAACGCCCAGGAACCGAACAACACTTGAATGAAATCGGTTACGTGTCCGATCAGGATCCGGTCGATTAGATTACCGACAGCGCCACCCAGCACGAGCGCAAGACCAGCCGACAATACCATCAGACCATCATTGCGGATGCGCCATAACCAAACCGCTATGACCACACTGACTGTCGATGCCAGCGCCACAAAGAACCACCGCTGCCAGCCACCTGCGTCAGCAAGGAAACTGAAGGCAGCCCCCGGGTTCTTTTGGTGGGTCAGATTCAAAAATGAATTCAACGGAATCTTCTGGTGCAATGGCACCCATTCGATAATGGCGAGTTTCGTCACCTGATCGGCGATGATGACGACAAACGCAACTACCATCCACAGAATAAATCGGGCGTTGATCTGACTATTTTCCGCTGCATCTGTCAAAATAATTTCCTGTCACACCGCCTCTGCGGCAAGAATAGATCGTGCATTCTCGGCGTCCTCGTTCATTTGCGCAACCAGATCATCAATCGAGTCGAACTTCACCTCTGATCTTATGTGCTCAATGAAGTCGACGTGGATCGTCTCTCCGTATATATCACGATCAAAATCAAATAGATGGACCTCGAGTAAGGGCTTGACGAGATCAAACGTCGGCCGCGTTCCGACACTGGCTACGGCATCGACGGGACCGCCCTCAAGCCCCGATACTCGGACGGCGAAGATGCCCAATACCGCACTCTGGCGTCGGCGAATATCGACGTTCGCGGTCGCAAAGCCCAGCGTTCGGCCGACCTGTCGCCCTCTCACGACCCGACCCGACATGCGGTATGGGCGGCCCAGCAACAGAGTGGCCCGACGCAAGTCTCCCTCGGTGAGCGCTTCGCGAATCGCCGTGCTACTAACGCGAATATCATGTGCTATCAAAGTCGGCATCTGATCAACTTCAAAATCAAGCGCGCGCTTCACGCGTATTAGTTCTTCGACTTTCCCTAGCCGCCTTCGTGCGAAACGAAAATCGTCACCGACGACAATGTGCCGTGCGTTCAGTCCGTGCACCAGAATTTGTCGAATAAAATCATCAGATCGAATACTCCGCATCGCGACATCGAAGCGCGGGCAATAAAAAACGTCAATTCCGTAGTCGCAAAGCGCGTCAAATTTCTCCCGAAATCGCATCAGCCTCGCGGGCGGGTTGTCCACGGAAAAAACTTCCTTGGGTGTCGGCTCAAAACTCATAACGACGGAAGGAACACCCGCCTCCTTCGATTTTCGAATCACACGATCCAGCAACTGGAGGTGACCCATATGCAAGCCGTCGAAACTACCAATCGTCACAACGCTGCCATCTGCAAGGTCTTTGAATGGAAGATCTGACAAATGCCGAACCAGTCTCATGTCAACTCGCCTTTAGCCGGAATTGCGACACGCGCATGCCGACCACGAGCAGTGCTACGAAATACGCGCCTACACCCGCTGCAATGCTGACGGCCAACCACATGACCCGTCCTCCGAAGGTGGCTGCAAACCACCAGTCCAACGGTTTGTGCAATTTCCACAGGATTAGACACATTAGCCCACAAGCCACGGTAACGCGGCCTAGCAACATTGGCCAACCCGACGAGTGCTCAAGTATTCGTTCGTCTCTAAGACCTTTGTAAAGCAAGCCAGCGTTCAGGAGCGCTGCAATCGAGGTTGCGGCAGCCAGCCCGGCGTGCGGCCCCGCCATGTTACTACGGGTCAGATACCAGGCGAACACGATGCTCAAGATCAAGTTTAAAGCCAAGGCGGTTAGCGCGATGCGAACCGGTGTTCTGGTGTCTTCTCTGGCGAAGTAAGCGGGTGCCAGAATCTTGACGACCGAGAACCCCACCAAACCGAGGGCGTACGCCCGTAGGGCCATCGCCGTCATGCTGACTGCGTGCTCATTGAAAACACCACCAAAGAACATCGTCGCTACCAGTGGCTCGGCCAGAATATAAAGACCGATCGCTGCCGGTACGGCGATCAAGAGTGCGAGCTTCAATGACCAGTCCAGCGTCTGAGAGAAAGTCTGCTTGTCTTCATTCGCCCAAAGGCGCGACAGATACGGCAGTGTTACGGTGCCGAGCGCGATCCCGAAGATGCCGAGAGGAAACTCCATCAGACGATCTGAAAAGTACAGGTAGCTGATACTACCAACCGGCAGCATCGACGCGATAATTCCGCCGAGCAGCACGTTGATCTGCGCTGCGGATGAACCGAATATGGCCGGCACCATTAATTTGAAGGCGCGTTTGACCCCCGCGTGTTGTGGTGCCCATTTCGGACGCGGCAGCGCGTGAATACGTGCGAGAAACGGTAGCTGGAACAGCAGCTGGCAGATGCCCGCGATGAATATCGCGTATGCCAGCGCCATGATCGGCTGCTCAAGTCTGGGCGACAAGACGGTCGCTGCGGTTATCAAGACGATATTCAACAATACCGGCGTGAAGGCCGGAACGCCGAAGCGGCCGTAGGTATTCAGGATGCCGCCAGCGAACGCCGTCAGCGACACGAAAAACAGATAGGGAAACGTGAAGCGCAACATTATCGCCGCGAGGTCGAGATCGCCGCCATCACCCACGAAGCCCGGTGCGACAACCAGGACCAACAATGGCGCCGCTATTACACCGATCAGCGTAACGATGAAAAGCACTACGGCGAAAGTGCCTGAAACGGCATCAATGAACTCGCGAGCCTCCGCATGCTCATGCTTCTCGCGATAACGCGCCATGACGGGCACGAACCCGGCCGAGAACGCTCCTTCGGCGAAGAAACGGCGCAGCATGTTCGGAATTCGATTGGCGACCAGAAATGCGTCCATCACCAGCTGAGCACCGAAGTAGCGGGCGAACACGACATCTCTCAGCAGCCCCAGAATTCGCGAAATCAAGGTCATACCGCCAACGATGGAGATCTTTTGGGCAAGGCCCGATCCAGTCGCTATCTCGGGCGCTTTTGCGGAGTCACTGCCCGGGGCCTTAGGTGTGCTGTATTTACTGCTCATGAGTGCGTCGAGTTTAGCCCAAAAAAGTCATAAAATCAGTCATTTAGCCGACCGGCTAGGGGCAGGTCTCAAGTCCCGCCGGTAGTTGTTGACAATACCCCTCCGGCCACGAATAATACGCCGCTCTTTGAAAGCTCGACACGGAAATACCAGTGGCAAACATCAAATCAGCAAGAAAACGCGCCCGTCAGGGTGAAAAGACCCGTCAACACAACATGGGTATGCGTTCTCTTATGCGCACCAAGATCAAAACTGTCGTCAAGGCATGTGATGCCGGCGATAAAGACGCTGCAGCAGTAGCCTACAAAGATGCTGTACCTGTGATCGACAGCATGATCAACAAAGGTATCGTCACCAAGAATAAGGCCGCTCGCCATAAGAGCCGACTGAACAAGCGCGTCAAAGCACTCGCCGTCTAGGCCAGCTCTTTAGAGACATAAAAAAGCCGCCTGAAGGCGGCTTTTTTGTTCTTTGTGCAGACGCTATCTACTATCTAGTCGACACCGTCTTGAGTCCATAAAGTCCGTACCGGTTTGTTGTTGTAGCCAGGATCAAAGCACTCAACACCAACACAGGCCAGCGGTTTCGGACGGCACTCGTTGCCTTCACATGACTCGTCCCATGCACTTGGGAACATGAAGACAGCCACGGGCGCGATACCACCCTGCTCCAAAGTCATGATCCGTGCTGCGTCTATCTCTTCGGGGGTTGCATTTTCCAAAGCGGCCTTAGAGCCGAACGTCGGATCGCCATTCTGTACGTCCATTTTGTAAACGCGGTTCACGCTCAAACCAGCCTGGCAAGGGTCGGTTGAGTTAACGCCCGCCTCAAATGTAACGAAGTACACCGAGTCATCAAACGTCCTGGCATCCGACAGAACTTTCTGACCAGGCGGCAATACAAACTTCCACCCGTCACCGTTCTTCGGAATTGTCGTACCGACCTTACCGGCAACGTCGATCAAGTCTCCATGCCTGATGATCGGGTAACTGTTGTATTGCGCCTGCGTCAGCTGTTCAAACACGTGTGGATCGCGGATGGAGTACAACGCGTCCGAGGCGGTGTTATTCAGTGGGTGCGCTCGATAGCCGCTACCAATATTGATCGACAGGTAACGCCGCATTGCCACTTTGTCAGTAAACAACGCGATATCCGGTGATGTATAGAATCGTCGTGTCTCAGCTGGCGTCGGTGATGTTATGCCCTGAGCACCCAGTTGCGCGACAACTCCGCCGGCAACCAACGTCGACGGAATATTTCCGTTCGTAATGTCGAAACGCCAAATTTGACCGCCAAGGTCAGAGGCGTACATACGGTCGGCATAGCCGTCACCGCTCATATCGATGACACTAATAGCTGTCGGTATCGCTCGAGTCATGCCCGTCAATCGCAGCGATGCGTTTGTGTCTGCACCCGCACGCCAGATCGGTTCACCGGTCTCGAGGTCAACCATCAGGATTCCGGCACCCTCAGCGTCCGCGCCCGTCGGATGTGCCGGCGCATCATGAGTTGTATCGTAGCCTGCGCCAA
>Ga0209344_10005946_pt1 | contig 10257 bp, 9 predicted proteins | sample Cruoilmetagenom6_FD_187293 | JGI IMG/M metagenome (GOLD analysis project Ga0209344, IMG submission 187293) | Oil polluted marine microbial communities from Coal Oil Point, Santa Barbara, California, USA - Santa Barbara Oil Seep Sample 6 (SPAdes)... | ecosystem: Environmental > Aquatic > Marine >...
TCAGCTGAACCTAATGCAGCATCAAGTTCAGCTGATGAGACTTCCTCATTGCCACCTAGCATAAAAAATGCCGCCGCCCCAGCAATCATCAAACCTACAACAATCGCGACAATTATTATCAGCTTCTTTTTCTTCCCTGAGGCTTCCATTTCAAGTGCTTTTTCGTCTGCCATCTTACTTACCTTTAAAGAGTTTTTATCTATTTGTTAAACTATATCCTCGAATAGCGGCTAATCCAACGAGTTTTATCAAATATGGTCATTCTATTACGTTTGTTTGCTAGTTCAGAGCTTCATTGGCACGCTTAGAGCAAACACAGTTACTTAAAGACAGTTAACTCCAATTTGGCTTAAGCTACTTTACTCATAAAATACATTGCATGATTTACCGCTATAACTTTATACATCAAGTGATTATAAAGGCCACTAACCCGAGCTGATTAATGTTATCAATTTAGCAATAAACGCCCTCATGCGAGTTTAAAAAAATACAATGCGCCGTTATAGGTTTTGATAGGGTTCTCATATAAATGTAGGCATGAGAACAACGCAGGAGCACTTGTCGAGAATAACCATGCTCTTCAATCAATGCCCTGGCTACTTGCATATAGGTACTTAGGTTTAGTTGGGAGCCACAAACCTGTGCCTCCAAGCTTTTTAACTCTCGCTGAGTGGGAAGAAACTTATTAAACTTGCTGTTAAGCATAGTAATCAACACCCGTTGACGAAGCTTTAACTAGATTTTGCCCTGAGTGATCATTTTCATTGAGGATGCCTTCTTCTGACTCAGCACTTTGACCATGATTAGCTTGACCATCAAAACCATCGTCATTTTGTTCTTTGGCTTGACGTTGCTCGATGTTCGCATCACCAACATCTACGCCATTTTCCGCTAACATATCACGTAATTTGCCAATATTTTGCTCTAACGCGTCTTTTGCTTGTTGGTTCTGCACGATAAACTGCACTGCCGCTTGTTCATTTTGTAAGTTTACCCGCACATGGATGTTGCCCATCTCCGGTGGGTCAAGCTGAATGTCGACTTGCTGAATTTTTTGGTTAATCATCACCATCACTTTATCTTTTAATGCGTTAGCGAAGTCTTTGCGATAAATGGCAATGGTTTCGGTATTGAGAGCAGTAATAGACTTTTGTGTTTCTACGGTATTGGTGGTTAATTGATTCATGGTACTTTCAAAGTTGTGCTCTCGCTGCGCCGCTAGCTCCCCCGGAGTTATCATTAATTTGGCTGCCTGAGCAACTAGGGTTTGATTAAAGCTTGAGGCTACTTTTTCAGCTTGTGGTATGGCTTTATCACTCTCAGCTTTCGCTAACTGATCGATCTCAAGCTCACGGTTATTGCTTTTGTCAAACGCTTCATCGAACGGTGTTTTTTGATTAGCATCAGGCTTCAGATCAGTCGCTGCTGTGGCAACTACCGATGCCGTACTTTGATTTATGCTGCGCGTCTGCGTTGATTCGCCCTCACTGACAGACCGAGTAAATTGGCCGAGCCCCTCTTGCCGTTCAGCTTTCACTTTATCACCGGCAACAGAAAGGGCTTTATTTTCAGCGCTCAATTCTGCTGAAAGCACTTTCTTAGACTGGGCTAATGCCAACTCTCGCTCTGCAGCCGAAAGCTGGGGCGACTCTGACAGCGATATTGGCTGGTTATCTGCGGAAAGTTTAGCCGCTTGTTCGATAAACTTAGCGTTTGATGCCTTTGCTATTTGCTCATTATCGATTACAGCATGGTCAACAGCTAATGCCTTAGCGTCAGTGGGTGTTGTCGTACCCGTTTTAATATCTGCTGACAATTGAATTTGCTCAATTTCAGCAGTTTTTATTGCCATACCTTTATCTGCCGCCAATACTTGTTCAGTGCTTATAACAGGCTTGCTGCTTTGGTCAATGCTTGTGTCTGCGGCGCTAGCCTTAATTAATAATTTTCCCGAGCCGTTGAGCATTTTTAATAAATCGACAGTATCATCATACTCGCTACTGTTACTCTGGGTTTGAAGTTCACGATATGAGGCCTGCGCAGCACTTTGTCCTCCCCCCTCGCCTTTGTATGCCAAACTTGCTGATTCTATGGCATTATTTTCTGCATTTAATGGCGCTGTTGGAATGGATGATATGCTTGCATCACCTTTAGTGTCTGTCCCAACAATGCGCGATTCGTCATTTGACGGCATAGACAATATATCACCAACCAAAGTAGCTGTTGACTGGGTTGTTAATGACACATTATCTGTCGGTAATGGCACAGGCACTATAAGGACGTCATCGTTGCCGCTTAATGTCGCAGCTAAAGACTCTTCATCTATTGATAAAGGTAATATGTTGACGTCGTTGCTGGTTATTGATTGTTCGTCGGATGATCTTTGGCTATCATCAACTTTAGTTACTTCGGCTTGCTCACTTGCCGCTTTAGACCCAAAGTTGCCGCCTTGTTTAGCTTTTCCAGACGAATCTTCGACTGTTTTTGATGGATAAAGCTGCGCCATAGTGTCAGAAAAAGCACGAGATTTAGCTTGGCTTTTTACTGGTGCTTCGCTATTACCACTTTGTATCTCTGGCGCTTGGCTCAGTTCAACAGACAATAAATTCATTTGAGACATAACAGACCTTTCTTAAACGTAAACATAACCGCAATTGAAATAATGTTTATAACTATTGTGATAAAGCAATTTTCATTCCAAAATAAAATTTTAATACAGTGACGATACTATCGATGTTAATGAGGAGGATTACAGCAATCGAATTATGTCTAAAGGTTGCGTCTGACAAATTGTTGCGTGGCAATTTCATCAAACATTTTCTGCTCTTGTTTATTAGCCGCTAATTGCAGCGCAGCCTGCTTTTTATCACGTAATAATTCTACCGCTTGTATTTTTCGTCTTTGCTCTAACCATTGTTTTTTTCTGGTTTCGACCAAAGACTTTGCCTGATGAACCGCAATTTTTACTTGTTGTGCGGCATTATCTAACTTGGCAATAAAGGCATGAAAATGGCTATAGGTCGCACTATCAATCCCCTCGATTGAACGTTGGTTGAGTCGCCGCATATATTCTAAGCGATAATCACTAACACTTTTTAAACGCTCTTTATTTTGCTGATAGTCGAACTCTGCCGCTTGCAGCGCTTGCGAGGCTTTTCGTTCTTTATCCAGCTCAAACTTATATAAGGTGTTTAATTGTTTCATCTGCTGCTACCTAGGCATTAATTGGCTTGCTGGTTGTTTTGGGCATGAGCTTGCGCTGCAGCTAAAACTTCCTGTAACTGAGTTAAGCTTTGATCGTATGGAATAATTTCTAACATTTTTTGTTGTAAGAAAAACTGAATAACAGGTTGTAAATCAATTGCTTGATCTATTCTCGGATCCGTCCCTCTGCTGTAGGCGCCAATAGAAATCAAATCTTTATTTTCTTGATATAAGGCGTAAACTTGCCGTAACTGCCGCGCAAGCTGCTGGTGCTCTTCACTGGTGACCATCGGCATCACTCGGCTAATCGAGCCTTCAATATCCACCGCGGGGTAATGCCCAGCATCCGCTAATTTTCGTGATAAAACGATATGACCATCTAAAATTGCCCGAGCAGCATCTGCAATGGGGTCTTGCAAGTCATCACCTTCAGTCAAGACGGTAAAAAATGCACTGATTGAACCTTGACCATCACCACCATTACCGGCTCGCTCGACCAGTTGTGGTAATTTAGAAAAAACCGATGGCGGATAACCTTTAGTGGCAGGCGGTTCGCCGACCGCAAGAGCGATTTCTCGTTGTGCTTGTGCGTATCGCGTGATTGAGTCAACCAGTAATAAAACTTTTAAGCCTTGGTCGCGAAAAAACTCACTAATTTGTACCGCGGTTTCACAACCTTTAAGACGCATTAATGGTGAGTTATCAGCAGGTGCTGCCACTACAACGGCACGGGCACGCCCTTCTTCACCAAGAATTTCTTCAATAAACTCTTTCACTTCTCGGCCACGTTCGCCAATTAAACCCACGACAATCACATCGGCATTGGTGCCCCGTGTCATCATGCCCAATAGCACACTTTTACCAACACCTGAGCCGGCAAATAGTCCCATACGCTGGCCAACGCCAACGGTCAGAAAACTGTTAATTGAGCGAACGCCAACATCTAAGGCCTCAGTTATCGCACGTCGCGACAAGGGATTAATGGGCTTACTGTCATATTGATAATTTTCTGAGGCTTTTATCGGCCCTTTACCATCAAGCGGCTTGCCAACACCATCGATAACGCGGCCCAGCAAGTCCATCGAAAAGGGTAAACGGGCTTTAGTCGATAGCGGCACAACTCGAGCGCCAGGTAATACACCTTGCAGACTTTGTTCGGGCATCAAAAAGGTTATCTCTTGCGCAAAACCGACAATTTCGGCAATCAGATCGCCTTGTGATGTTTCTACTAAGCATTGACTACCGACCGGCGCTTTTACCCCGACAGCTTCTAACGTTAAACCGACCACACGCACTAAACGTCCAGCAACCGAGACGTTATGAGGGTGAATAAGCTTTTCACAGTTTTTTAAACGTTCTGTAATGCGGTTTATGTCAACCATAGAGATTTTTCACACTGTTTTAATAGAGTTTATAGAGCAAGTGTTACTGATGTAAGGCTTCTTGCAAAAACGATTCCAACACGTCGTTCAAGCGTGATTTAACGCTCAGGTCAATATTAGAAGTGCTATTTTCAATTTGGCAACTGCCAGGGCTTAATTGCGGTGCCGCCAGTAAACGCCAACCTTGCTGTTGGATATGCTCAACACCAAATTGTTGCTCAACCAATTTAATATCTTGTGGGTTCAATAATATTTGCGTCTCGGACTCTTGTCCTGGTAAGGCTTTAATACCTTCAGCAATAGCCGATAATAGAATATCTGGGTTGGTTTTCGCTTCATGTTTGGTCACCGCTTGGGTTAATTGCACCACTAGCTGTAATAATTGTGCTTCAACATTTTTTTCGACATTAGCCATCGGCTGATGTAATTGTTCTATCAAGGCTTGCATACTTGAAATTTGCTGATCGCTGGTTTCTTTTCCTTGCGCTAAGCCTTGCTTGACACCTTCTTCGTGACCTGAGCTTAGCCCTTCTTGGTGACCACTGCTTTTACCTTCATCAAAGCCCTTGGCAAACCCCTCTTCTTTACCCTGATTAAAACCTTCATCAAATGCCGCTTGACGAATGGCTTCTATTTCTTCTGCAGTCAGTGGCGCCGGCTCGGTAACTTCAGTTTCTTCAGGGGGCTCAAATCGCCAACTACGTGACTTACCCAAGGCATTGGTTTTATCATCATCTTTTGCGGCACGTGGTTGTACATTAGGTACTTTCCAGGTATCAATATCAGCCATTTCTTCAGCTGTTAACGCCTCGTTGTTCTCGCCAGAAGTCGCTTTCATGATTGCACCTTCATCGAGGTGCGATTATAAGAATTCATCGCCACCGCCACCTCCGCCCAACATAATTTCACCGGCGTCAGATAGTCGACGCGCCACCGATAAAATTTCTTTTTGCGCTGCTTCAACTTCACTAATACGCACCGGCCCCATCGCTTCAAGATCATCAGCCAACATTTCAGCTGCCCGTTTGGACATATTGGACATAATCTTTTCTTTTAAGGCTTCGTCAGTACCTTTAATGGCTTTCATTAAGGCGTCTTGTTGTACTTCTCTTAAAATAGCTTGAATGCCTCTGTCGTCAACATCAGCAAGGTTTTCAAAGACAAACATTAAGTCTTGTATTTGTTGACTCATTTCTTCGTCATGCTCGCGAATTGAATCCATCAACATACCTTCAACGTTAGTTTCCAAATAGTTCATGATATCTGCCGCCGCTTTCAATCCGCCCATTTTCGCAGCTTGTGCGCCCGCTTGACCGGCAAATTGTTTCTCCATGATCTCATTTAATTCTTGTAAGGCCGCTGGTTGCACTTCTTCTAAGTTAGCAATACGCATCATCAGGTCTAAACGCACTTTGTCAGCGAACTGAGTCATTATCTCTGCCGATTGTTCAGGCTCAAGGTAAGATAAAACAATGGTTTGAATTTGCGGATGTTCATTACGAATAATATTGGCTACTTGCTTCGAGTCCATCCATTTTAAAGAATCGAGGCCCTTAGCACCGCCACCCATGACAATTTGGTCAATGAGGTTGCCGGCTTTATCTTCACCTAACGCCGCCGTTAAGGCTTTACGGACAAACTCTTCACTCTGGAAGCCTATAGTCGAGAAATTTTGAATTTCGTTGATAAATAACTTATGCACTGCGGTAATTTTTTGTTGGGTAAAATCTTCCATACCGGCCATGATCATACCCACTTTTTGCACTTGCTTCGGCTCTAAGTGTTTTAATATTTGTGCCGCATCTTCTTCAGATAAACTTAACAATAAAATCGCGGCCTTTTCGCCGCCATCAAGTTTATTGACGTCAAAGCCAGCCGGTTGCTGGGCTGCTAGTTCTTGGTTTTCATCACTCATCTTCGTTCAACCAACTTTTAACTACTTGCGATGACAGTTCTGGCTCATTCGCCACTAAGGCGCGTACAGCTTTCAAAACATCTTCATCGCGGTGTAAATCTGGTAATTGTAAACTACCATCTGGGGCAAAGCCAACCGCGCCGGCGTCGAAATCGGATGTTAACATATCCATAGTCTCATCGCCCAAGTCAATATGACTATCAAGCGATTTATCACCGTAATCATTCGGGGTGTGGTCAGGATAAATAAGGCGTTTAAGCATAGGGCGAACTACAGCTAAAATCAGCACAATAATGACAATAGCCCCCATGACCAGTTTTAACAGTTTTAAGAACCAAGGTTCTTGCCATATCGGCAGTTGTTCAAGACCGATGATATCTGGACGAGTAAATGGCAAGGTTACTACGTCAAGTGAGTCGCCACGTTGTAAATCAAATCCTATACTGCCTTGTAATAATCGGCGGATATTGGCCATTTCTTGCACTGAGCGCGGCGTCGGTATTGCTTCCCCCTCAGCATTAACCTCAGGTAAATAATCTAAAGCGACTGAGACACTAATACGACGAATAACTCCGGTTTGCTGCTTAGTGTAGCTGATGGCCTCGTCGAGCTCGTAATTACGTGTTGATTCGGTATGTTTACGGCCCGGCATCGTTTGCTGTTGTGCATTGCCGGTAGCGTTTTCGGGGATATTACTATCCAGTGGCGGTTGATTGCTTAATGCCCCTGGGATACCGCCAAGCAAGCCACCTATAGTGTTATCTTCGACTTTCATTTCGCTACGCAAGGCCGGTAAATCTGAGTTATAACGACGCTGAGTTTCTTCGCTATTGGTAAAGTCCATCGCCACGTCCACTTGTGCGGTGTAATTACCTAAACCAACCACTGGAATTAAAATTGAATCGATTTTATCCATATATTCTTTTTCACGTTTCTGCTCAATTTCAAATTCTTTACGTGAGCGCGACGAAACGGAATCTTGCGAACCCGAGTTAAGTAAACGGCCATTTTGATCTGTCACTGTCACTTTATTTGGCGTTAAGCCTTGCACCGCCGAAGCAACAATATCAACCACAGAGTCAACTTCCTCTGCCGACAACAAGCGACCACGACGTAAGGTAACGACCACAGTCGCAGAGGGATTCTTCACCCGCTTGGCAAAGATATTATCACGCGGAATAGCTAATAAAACTCGAGCTCGAGCAATGCTTTGCAATTCTTCAATCGTACGAGCAAGCTGTTGTTCTCGAGAATGTTTTAAACGTTCACTTTCAAGCCGCTGACTGACACCAAAGCCCATGTCTTGCATCAAAATTTCACTACCTTGCGAAGGGCCTTCACTTAAGCCTTCACGCGCTAGCATCAGCTTAATATCTTGATACTTATCACTTTGTACGGATATGGTGTTATTTTCTTGACGATATTCCACTTTATTGGCGTCAAGAAAGTCCATGGTTTTGATCAGTTGCTCAGTTGGCAGCTTAGTTAAGAAGCGATATTCCGCCTGATTAGCCCACATAATGACAAAAATGGCTATCGCTAAACAAATAGCCAACGCCATCACTATGGTAATTTGGCGCAAAAAGTCAACATTGCCCAAGGCACCGGCTAAACCAGACTTTTGTTCACCAACGACACCATCATCGCCATCATTAGCAACAAGATCATTGTTGCCTTCAGCTAGCACTATGCCTGTGTTGTCTGTTGAATCTGCCACTTAACTTCTCCGCATAACTAGGTTTTTATTATTAAATATCAACTGATACTCATGGTATAAGTTGTTGAGCTGCTAAACAGGCATACTCATAATTTCTTTATAGGCTTCGACAAACTTATTGCGTACTTGCACTGTCGCGTCAAAAGCAATGCCGGCTTTTGACGAAGCAATCATAGTATCAGCAAGGGTGACATTGCGATCACCCATTTCAAATGCCACTTTCTTTTGCCCGGCATCCTGTTGTAGTTCATTGACATTATTTACGGCATCTTTTAGCAAGCTACCAAAGTCACTGCTGGCTTTGTTCACCGCGGGTGTCGACATGCCATTTTCACCGCCAATAGGTAAGCGGTTACCCATAGCTTCCATCGACATGCTTTGCATTTGGGCGTATAGAGAATTGGTTTTAATATCCATGGCTACTCACTTGCGTCAATTTCTTGTTACTTAATATTACCTATGGTTAAAGCAAGCATAGTGCCAAAGACGTAAAGTTTAATAGCAAGAATTAAAACCACCTAAATTCAATAACTTAAAATATAAATTAAAGAAGTATTAATTGATTGGACGATTAATAACCCATGAAAAAAGCAACCTGATTTAGGTTGCTTAGGTATCGGAATTTCAGCTGGTTCAGCCGTAAAGTACTATTGCCATCTGGTGTTAACGGTACTTTAATGAGTTGCTTTATAGTGGGATTTGAATACCGCTATCGCGCATACGGGCAATTTTATAGCGCAAGGTTCGTGGGCTGATCCCCAGACGTTCTGCGACATCTTTTCGACTGCCACGACAAGCATGCAAGGTATCTAAAATAATTTGATGCTCTTGCAATTTCAGCTCACTGCCCAGTTTGTCGACCTTTTCCGTCTCTGCTGGCTCACTCTGCACTTGCGGCGTATCAAAATTATCAATTAATAAATCATTGGCATCGATACATCGATCACTTTGAAGGATTAAGGCTCGTTGGATCACGTTATCTAATTCTCGAACATTACCTGGCCAGTCATAAGCCATGAGCTTACTACGTGCGGCAACGCTGAACTCTGGGATAACATTGCCGTCTTTTTGGCAAATACGGGCAATAAGGTGCGTCGCCAAAGGTAAAATATCATCTCTGCGCTGGTTAAGTGGCAGCCAAGTTAAGGGAAAGACATTTAAGCGATAGTATAAATCTTCTCTGAAAATGCCATCTTGTACTGCACCTTTGAGGTCACGGTTACTGGTCGCTATTACTCTAACATCTAAGCTGATGGTTTTACGCCCGCCGATACGCTCTACTTCTCGCTCCTGCAATACCCGTAGAATTTTTGCTTGTAAGCCTAAATCCATTTCAGTAATTTCATCAAGTAAAATGGTGCCGCCTTGCGCTTGCTCAAACTTTCCTGGGCTGGCTTGAATGGCACCGGTAAAGGCACCTTTTTCATAGCCAAATAATGTCGCTTCCAGCATATTTTCAGGAATGGCTGCACAGTTTATCGCAACAAACGGCGCTTGATTACGTGGTGAATAATTATGAATATACTGTGCCAGTACTTCCTTACCTGAGCCACTCGGTCCTAATACCATGACAGAAGCTTCAGTATTAGCGACTTTTTTTGCTAATTTCAGTAGTTCAAGACTTTTTGCATCAGCAACAACGGGATCACAACCTTCATTAGCTTTTAACGGCACATACTGACTGACCATATTCAGTAATACTTCTGGGGCAAATGGCTTAGCCATGTAATTACATGCGCCGTCTTGCATGGCTTGCACCGCATCATCAATGGTGCCATAAGCGGTCATGATCAATACTGGTAAATTGGGATAATTATTGCCAATACTTTTTAACAAAGAAAGTCCTGACATGCCGCCCATTTGTACATCACTGACCACTAAATCAACCGTATGTGATTTTAGTTTAAGCAATGCCTCTTCACCTGAGTCTACCGCTAAACATTGGTAACCTGCTAACAGTATGGTATCAACTAATGCCTCTCGTAGCCCTGCATCATCTTCAACTACCATGATCTTACTTGTGGCCATTATTTAACTCC
>Ga0209344_10005948_pt1 | contig 10255 bp, 11 predicted proteins | sample Cruoilmetagenom6_FD_187293 | JGI IMG/M metagenome (GOLD analysis project Ga0209344, IMG submission 187293) | Oil polluted marine microbial communities from Coal Oil Point, Santa Barbara, California, USA - Santa Barbara Oil Seep Sample 6 (SPAdes)... | ecosystem: Environmental > Aquatic > Marine...
CTTCGCTTTTATACGGGCCGCTTACTGCTGAGTCATTACCGCCTGCAGTAATGACAGCGCTGGCTTCCAAGCGCGAACGCGATCATTACTATCTCCGCCAGCAACAGATTGAAGACGAAAATGCCCAATTACGGGTAATGGAAGCCCGACTGCAATTTTCGGTAAATCATGATGATTTGACTGGACTGGCAAATCGGCGTCGGCTGGAACAGGCACTTGAAATTACCTTAACACAGGTGCGGAATTTTCATACCAGCAGTGCGGTGTTTTATATTGATCTGGATAGTTTTAAGGTCCTTAACGACGCTGAGGGTCATGAGGCCGGTGATAGCTTACTGGTACAGGTTGCGAATTCGTTGCGGGGATTTTTTAAAGTCCGTGATACATTGGTTCGAATCGGTTCTGATGAGTTTGCGGTATTAGTCGATACCATTGATCCGGAAACCGCCGTAGCGCGGGCTGAAGGTTTACGGGACTTGTTTGATGGCTACAGTTTTACTTTCCATGATCATCAATATCATTTATCTGCAAGTATCGGTGTTAAATGTATTTCCGAAGCGGATGTCTCAACGGTAGGTGAAATACTCTCACATGCCAATCAGGCCTGTTATACCGCCAAAAAGCGTGGACGCAATCGTGTGCATGTATACAGCCCGGCAGATCGTGAGATGTATGCCTTAAGGCACAGTGTCGAATGGGCGCCCAGAATTCGTGCGGCATTGAAACAAGAAAAATTTGTTCTGGAATTTCAGCCCATCTACTCGCTGAAAGAGAAGAAAATCAACCACTACGAATGTTTGATTCGAATGCGTGGACAGGGTGACAAACTCTATTACCCACAGGATTTTATTCCCGTTGCTGAGGCAATGGGGTTAATTCACCAGATTGATTTGTGGGTGGTTAATCATGCATTTGAATTGCTAACACACATACCGAGTGACACAGCACTGGCGGTTAATTTATCGGGCAATATTTTCCTCGATCAGAATTTATATCCTCTGGTGGAACGCAAACTGCTGGAAACCGGCGCCGATCCTTCGCGTCTGGTATTTGAAATTACTGAGACGTCAGCCATATCCAATTTTGAACAAACCAAACAGATGGTGGATCGTCTGAGGCATTTGGGGTGCCGCTTTGCACTGGATGACTTTGGTGCCGGTTTCAACTCTTACAGCTATTTAAAACATTTCCCGGTAGATATATTGAAAATTGATGGTGGGTTTATCACCAATTTGCATAATGATCCGGTGGATCAATTATTGGTGAAATCAATGATTGATATTTCACACAGTCTCGGTAAAAAAACGGTAGCTGAGTTTGTTGAGGACAGAGAAACGCTGAAGATGTTGCAGGAATTCGGTGTGGACTTTGTACAGGGTTATTTGATTGGTAAGCCGCAACGGGCGTTGCCTAATAAATCCTAGCTTTATTCAGCTTGAGCTTGAACAGGCATCATATTGAAAGCAATGCAACAGCCCTAGTGTAGATCGGTTACGGACTGACGCTGCGCTCCATGCAGACGGCTAATCAACAACGCTTCTTCCTCACTCAGATTGCAATTATCGATAAGCTGATTGATATCAACACCTTTTCTTGCCAGCCGAATGGCATGCTCATAACTTTGTTGTTGAGGCTGACCCAAATCCATACTATTTTGCTGCTCACGTATTTTCATCAGGGTTTGTTCAAAGCGAACAATTCGTTCATCCGAACCAACTGCAGCACTGCATAAAGCAGATAACTGTTGCTGCAGAGCACTGATTTGGCTGGCCTGGGAGCGGCTCAATCGATAGAAACGGTAGCTGGTGACCAGTAAAACAATCCCCAGCAATCCCACCAAACTGAATAAGCCGTATAACATCATGCTATATCTCCTGATATATCACACATATTCATCAATAATGCCGGTTTTAGGTGGCCGCCGTTTTGGCTGTTTATTTTCTTTTTCAATATCTTCGGCATGATTATCGTCCTGCTCTTTCTGTTTATGACGGCGTTTTTCATCTGCAGGAATATCCACTCTTGTTGTAGGAACAAGTGGTTGAGCAGGATGAATTTCGTCAGCCATGTCACATCAGAAACTGGCGATATCAGCGATTTCGTCATCGTTCAGCAGTTTGTTGACGTCAACCAGAATCAATAACGTTTTATCGCGGTTGCATACGCCTTGAATAAAACGTGAACTGTCATCACTACTGACATTAGGCGCAGTGTCAATTTCTGATTGATGTAAATAAACAACTTCAGCGACGCTGTCGACTAACATGCCAATAACGTTACCACTGACTTCGGCAATAATAATGCGCGAATCATCGTCAGCTTCGCGGGAGGGCAGACCAAACCGCTTACGAGTATCAATGACGGTCACCACATTACCGCGCAGATTGATGATACCCAGCACATAATCAGGTGCTCCAGGTACTGGTGCTATCTCAGTTGGGCGTAATACTTCCTGAACCTGCATCACATTGATGCCATAGACTTCCTGTTCCAAATGGTAGGTAACCCATTGCAGAATCGGATCATTGCCGGCCTGATTATCTTGCTCGCTCATGGTTTTTTCCTTATTCAAAAAATTGACCAATCTTTATTTGCCAATTTTATGACGCTATTTGTATATATTCATCAAAGCACAGTTTGTGCCAATTTTACTTGCTAACGTAGTATTTTTAACAGTTCGGGTAACGAAATAATACTACTTAGAGGAGACATTAACATACCGGCTAGCCAGGGTCTCTGACCCGGTTCACGACGCCAACGCACATTATCACCATCAAGCTTGACCACATGACGTATCGCAGAGACGGCCAATCCCAATTGTTTATTGTCTACTAGTAATATGTATCGGTTGTTATCTGAATTACTTGATTGATTGGTGATCAATGTTGTCAAATCAATTACTTGGGTATGTTGTTGAGGTCGACTTAGGGTGCCAACAACATAGCTTGGATGCCCGGGAATTTGCGATAACCCATTCTCTGGCCAGTTTTCAATGCCATCCAGTTCATCCAGACTCAATGCAAGCTGCATTCCCGCCACCTCGAATAATAATGCCTGCATATGTTTGTCAGGCGAATTTTCGATGCCGGCGAAGCTTTCGGGTTCGGCAACAGGTAGCGTCTGGTCTATCTCAGCAGCTACCTGTTCAAGAGTTTCTGGCTCACTGTCCAGCAATAACTCCTGCAGATAAGCTGCTAACGCCTGTTTTGGATCTTTTATTTGTGTTGGCTTAGACATTCTTATCTGACTTTGCCACTGCTGCGGCTTTGGTGAGTTTCTTCATTAGACGTTCATACGCCATGCTGCCCCGACTTTCAGGATTGAGTGCAGGCAGGGGGATACCTGATTTGCTGGCATCACGAAATTGCGTATCTATCGGAATCGCATCCTGCCAAAGATTATCTTCATAGTCTTTTTGCATTTTTTGCAATGTCTGGGTGCCAGCCCGAGTACGACGATCATACATGGTCGGCACAATCAGATAAGGCAGCTTGTGCTGACGGGAATGGTTGATCAAGTGCAGAGTGTGCAACATGCGTTCTAGCCCTTTCAAGGCCAGAAATTCAGTCTGGACTGGTATTAACAGCTCATCACATGCAGCCAGGGCATTCACCATCAAAACCCCCAGCATTGGTGGGCAGTCAATCAATACATATTCAAAACGGTCTTTGAGTTGCTGTAGGGTTTTTTGTATCACTAGACCTTTGCCACTTTGAATACCCAGCTGGCGGTCCAATGTCGCCATCGCAGTGGCAGCCGGTAATATGTACATATTTTCCTGACTGGTTTTCTTCAGTGTTTTGAATATGGCATTCAGTGGTTGCTGTTCAGCGTGTTGGAATAAGGTGTAGATACTGCTTTCGATATTGTCCGGATCAAAACCAAAATAAGTGGTTAATGAACCATGTGGATCCATATCCAGCAACAGCGTCGAATGGCCCTTCAACGCCAGATGGCTGGCCAGACTTACCACCGTAGTTGTCTTGCCTACGCCACCTTTCTGATTGGCGATCGCCCAGACCGTCATGGAGATGTTTCAACATTATCAGCGGGCACCATCAACGGCGATGACAAGGTATCAGTAATGGGTGTACTTGAGTTTTCAGGCTCTGTTGCAGAGCGATTAAATTGATCAAACACTTCAAGTGTCCTCCGACTTTCCGAACTGCCCAGAATAACCAGGACGACCCGACGGTTTTTTTGGCGGCCCAATTCAGTTCCATTATCGGCTATCGGTTTGAATTCTCCATACCCAATAGCTGACATTCGTCCCGGCTCAATGCCAAAACGATCCAGTAAGTTTACAACGCTGGCAGCCCTGGCTGCTGAAAGCTCCCAGTTTGACGGAAATCGTGGTGTATTGATCGGTTGATCATCAGTAAATCCTTCTATCTGAAGAGGATTGGCAACGGGGGCAAGTACATCTGCAATCTGACCAATAACCGGCACAGCTTCACGTGCCAAACGGGCATCGCCGCTGGCAAACAGAAAATTGGAATTGATTTCGACCTCCAGCCAGTCTTCTGTTTGCTTGATACTGACATCTTCGTTGGTAATCAAATCGGCCAATGCACTGCTGAGTTGCTGCGAAATATCATTAATCGTTCGTATGCTCTGTTCGGAAATCGGTGGGTTTTCCTTGGGAAGTTCCGGTAGCTCAATTTCAAAGTCGGGAAGTTCTGGTTTGCCCGGTGAGGCTACTCGTTCGCCTTGTCCACGGCTGATTTCACCAATCTGAATGGGGTCTTCACTGCGGGTCGGTTGTGAGAACACACTTTCAAGTGTCTCTGATAACACCCTATATTTACCTTCGTTAACTGAAGAAATGGAGTACATCACGACAAAAAATGCAAACAGCAGGGTGATAAAGTCAGCATAGGAAACCAGCCAGCGTTCATGGTTTTCGTGTTCTTCATGACGCTTTCTTCGGGCCATCGGATTAACCCAGATAAGCCTGCAGACGGCTTTCGATATTGCGTGGATTGTCACCATCAGCCACACTGATCAAGCCATCAATTAACATCATTTGTAATTGGGTACGGCGTTGCACCAACGTCTTGAGCTTATTCCCTATTGGTAAAAACAATAAGTTAGCCAGTCCGACACCATAAATGGTGGCAACAAATGCCACGGCAATACCTGAACCGAGTGAGGAGGGATCTGCCAGATTTCCCATTACATGAATTAACCCTAACACCGCGCCTATAATACCGATGGTGGGTGAATAACCTCCCATGGCTTCATATACTTTAGCGGCCTGCAAATCATTGTTCTCCATGATATCGAGATCGGTCTCCAGAATTTCACGAATGATTTCCGGCTCGGCACCATCAGCAATGAGTTGCAGCCCTTTTTGGGTAAAGATATCGGTTTCTTCCATGGCCATAGCCTCAAGGCGAAGTAACCCCTCGCGTCGGGCGATTTGATTCCAGTCAAGAATCTTTTCCAGTAAACGTTTGGCCGATTGCTGGGGGGGCTTGAATATCCATATGGTCATTTTCAATGCACGCAGGAATGTATTCATCGGCGTCTGTAGCATTACGGCTCCCAGTGTACCGCCTAATACAATTAATAATGCCACTGCATTAAGAATGGTATCAAGATGCCCACCTTCCAGGTACTGACCGACAATAATGGCACCAAACCCAATCAGTAAACCCAGAATGCTAAGGATATCCATAGCTTATCTAAGCGCCGTCAGTAGTTTGCCGATTTCAGCCAGACTGAGAATTTTATCAGCCACACCTGCCTTGGCGACGGCCATTGGCATACCATAGATGGTGCTGGATTGTTGATCCTGAGCCCACACGGTTGAGCCTTTCTGATGCATTTTTATCGCCCCATCACAACCATCTGCCCCCATACCGGTGAGGATTATTGTCAAGGTCTGTGCTGGACAAATCTGAGCAACTGATTCCAGTGTGACATCAATACAGGGACGATATGTAGCATTTTCGGGGCCAGCCTCGACCTGCAGATAAAGCTGTCCACGACGGCCTTTCAAAATCAGTTGTTGCCCACCCGGAGCAAGGTAAGCCACTCCTGGTTTTAAGGAATCATTCTGCTGAGCTTCTTTAATTTTGATACGACACTGGGAATTCAGTCGTTCAGCAAAAGAAGGGGTAAACGTTGCAGGCATATGCTGCAATAGAATAATCGGAAACGGAAATTCGGCTGGCAACTGGGACAATACACTTTGCAAAGCAACAGGCCCACCGGTTGAGGTGCCGATAACCACCAGTTCAATTTTTTTCTTTTCAAGTGGCGTTATGGTTACCTGTGAACCTGACGTTTTGATGGCAGTGGTATGTTTCTCCGGCTTTGAGTGAGTTGCCAGAAAATTGATACGGTCACATAATTTTTGCCGGGCGCTGGCTTTATCCTGTGCCAGATCTTCAAAACGTTTTGGCAGAAAGTCCATAGCACCGGCATCTAAAGCCTCTAGTGTGGCCTTGGCACCGTCAGTGGTCCAGGTGGAAAGCATGAGCACCGGGGTAGGGCGACGGCGCATGATTTTTTTAACTGCCCCAATGCCATCCAATAAAGGCATTTCCAAATCCATGGTAATAACATCGGGTCTGTAGCGAGATACTAGTTCGACGGCTTCCACACCATCAGCGGCACTGGCGATAACTTCAAGCCGTGGATCGGCATTAATGATTTCAGTCAGTCGCCGGCGGAAAAATGCTGAATCATCAACAATCAGTACCTTAACAGTCACAAATATCCTTAATAATTTCGATGTGCGTAGGTATTCATTAACTCTGGGAAATCAAGAATCAGAGCAATACGTCCATCGCCAGTAATGGTTGCTCCTGCAAAGCCTTTGGTGCCATGCAGTAGGGCTCCAAGAGGCTTGATAACCACTTCTTCCTGTCCAATCAACTGGTCAACAACAAAGCCCACCTTTCGTGTGCCGACATTGACAATAACGACATGTTCGGTTGTTGCTTTACGCTCTGTGACATTGTTTTTATTCAGCCATTTACGCAAATAAAATAAGGGCAGAGCTTTGTTCCTAACAATTACAGTTTGCTGACCATCAACGGTATTGGTTTTATTCAAATCCAGATTAAAAATTTCATTCACGCTGACCAGTGGGAAGGCAAATATCTGGTTACCCAGCATCACCATTAATGTAGGCATGATCGCCAGTGTTAGCGGGACTTTGATAGAAAGTGTAGTGCCTTTGCCTATTTCCGATTGAATATCAATGACACCATTGAGTTTGGAGATACTGGTCTTAACCACGTCCATACCGACACCGCGACCGGAGATATCAGAAATATCCTGTTTCATTGAAAAGCCTGGTGCAAATATCAATGCAAAGCATTCCGATTCGGTCAGACGTGAGGCAGCTTCCTCATCCATCATGCCTTTTTCAACGGCTTTGCGGCGTAATACTTCAGGATTCATTCCGGCGCCATCATCTGAAATAGTCAACAGTATATGGTCACCTTCCTGAGCGGCGGCGAGTACGATTTGTCCTTGTTTCGGTTTGCCTGCAGCTTCACGGACATCGGGCATTTCAACACCATGATCGACTGCATTACGAACCAGATGCACCAACGGATCGGCCAGAGCTTCTACCAGATTTTTATCCAAATCGGTTTCTTCGCCACGCAATTCAAGATTGATGTCTTTTTTCAGGCTGCGAGCCAAATCACGTACCACACGAGGGAAACGGCCGAATACCTTTTTGATCGGTTGCATCCGCGTTTTCATTACTGCGGTTTGCAGGTCACCGGTCACTACGGCCAGGTTATTGACGGCTTTGGCCATTTCTTCATTTTCAAAGGCCGCTTCAAGCGTATTAATACGATTTCGCACCAGAACCAGTTCGCCTACCATATTCATGATATCGTCCAGTCGGGACGTATCGACGCGTACACTGGTTTCTGCTTGGGCTTTCGCTGCTTGCGGTGTGGCTGCAGCAGCAGATGCTGCTGGTTTTACCGCCGTTACCACATCCTCATCGTCAGCCGTTTTCGGAGGAGATTCAGGTTCTGCTGGACTGACAGGTTTAGCGACTTCGGCAGCAGGTTTTGCTACGGGAGGCGGCGTGGTTTTAGCTGCCGGTTTCTTTCCCTGTAATTCATCCAGAAGCGCTTCAAATTCTTCTTCGGAGATTTCATCATCTCCAGTTGATTTGGCTGGTTCGGCTTTAGGAGGTTCTGCAGGCGGAGTAATGCCCGGCGCAGCATTGCCATGCAACTGGTCCAGTAGCGCTTCAAATTCGTCATCCGTTATGTCATCACTGGCCGCATTTTTTTCAGCTGCCGGTGGACTCGCCTCTGGTTCAGGAACCGGTTCAGGTTCTGCAGCAGCGGGCGGTGCTTCATTGGATAAATAAGCCGCCAGTTGATCGATTATGACCGGATCAGCTGCCGATGGATAGGAGCCGGCTTTGACCTCAGCAAACATGCTGTTAAGAATATCCAGTACCTTGAGAAAGGTATCCATCATGTCTGCATCAACCAGACGTTCACCCTGACGCAACAGGTTAAATACATCCTCGCCTTTATGGCACAGGTTTACCATAGCTTCGAGACTTAAAAATCCAGCGCCACCTTTAATAGTGTGAAAGCCCCGAAAAATGGAGTTAAGTAAATCTTTATCTTGTGGCTGTGTTTCCAGAGCAACCAATTGCTCATTCAAGCCATCAAGTATTTCTTCTGCCTCAACCAGAAAATCCTGCAGAATTTCATCATCTGTATCTAAGGCCATGCTCCTGTCCTTCTAAAAACCAAGACTGGATAACAAATCATCCACATCGTCCTGGTTGTTGACCACATTCGGTTTATTTTTAGCATTTATCTGCGGTCCTTCTGCTTTTAATGGATCGACCTGTTTTGTCTCTCCACTTTGCTGAGATTGTCCTGCCACCTTAACCAGTTTTACCAGATTGTTTTCAACTTCTTCGACCAGTCCAATGACCTGGCGTAAAACTTGTCCGGTTAAGTCCTGAAAGCCCTGTGCCAGCGTCATTTCAGATAAGTTATTGTGGATCTCCCCAGCATGCGTATTCACCACAGGTAAGTAAGCTTCAATTTCCCGGCTCAAATCACGGAATTCTGTTGCTGACATCTCCCGATTTCGAAAGCGTTGCCAGCTTTCATTGAGCTTAGCGGCAGTTTGTTTCAATTCATTAGCCAAAGGCAGGGTTTTATCGATATAACCTAACGTTTTGTGTGCAGCTTCTTCAGTGGTTTGAATAACGTAGTTCAGACGATCCCGGGTATCCGGCATATCGTTGTGGGTCAGATCAACCAGTCGGGCATCTACTTTGAAGTTATTTAATGCTTCGTGCAGTTCACGAGTCAGTTTGCCGATTTGCTGAAATAATGCACTTTCGCGAGCATTGGTAAGAGCCATTAATTCAGTTTTAATACGATCTTCGTCATCCTGCTCAATCGCATTAATAAGGGCCTGGGCGGCTTCAAGTTGTTCTGCTTTATTCAGAGCTTCCATAAATTCCTTTCCAGCGGATTATTGTGCGTTGATACGTTCGAATATCTTTTCGATTTTTTCTTTTAATGTTGCGGCCGTAAATGGTTTAACAATATAACCATTGACGCCAGCCTGAGCGGCCTCAATGATCTGCTCTCGTTTTGTCTCCGCGGTAACCATTAACACGGGTAAAGTAGCTAATTTGGGATCGGCACGCACGGTTTTAAGCAAGTCAATTCCTTGCATACCAGGCATATTCCAGTCGGTTACCAGAAAATCGATACCACCTGCATTTAAGATGGGCAGGGCGGTTAAACCATCATCTGCTTCAATCGTGTTATTAAAGCCAAGATCACGTAATAGATTTTTGATAATCCGTCGCATTGTAGAAAAGTCATCCACAATGAGGATTTTCATATTTTTATCCAAGGTATACCTCCCAAAATTACTGCATCCAATCGCGAAGTTTACTACGCAATCTCACCACAGTTTGTGTGTGGATCTGACTGACACGTGACTCACTGACGCCGAGTACTTCACCAATTTCTTTTAAGTTTAATTCTTCATTATAGTACAGGCTCATTAATAGCCGCTCACGTTCTGGTAGACCATCTATCGCCTCTGCCAGAGCGCGTTCAAAATTGTTATTCTCGGTGATTTCAGCGGGGCCGACATCATCACTACCGAATGAGTCACCTTCGGTCAGTTGATTATCAGTCATATCATCCAGACTGAATACCTGGTGCCCTGATGCATCCTGTAATTGCTGGTGGTACTGATCTAATGACATTTCCAATGCATCAGC
>Ga0209344_10005952_pt1 | contig 10251 bp, 1 predicted proteins | sample Cruoilmetagenom6_FD_187293 | JGI IMG/M metagenome (GOLD analysis project Ga0209344, IMG submission 187293) | Oil polluted marine microbial communities from Coal Oil Point, Santa Barbara, California, USA - Santa Barbara Oil Seep Sample 6 (SPAdes)... | ecosystem: Environmental > Aquatic > Marine >...
TGTGACTATTGATCCTTTACCTAGCGTTAACGCTGGTATTGACATATCTGTATGTTTAAACGGAACACTTAATCTATCTGCTTCTAGTGCTACTTCTTGGAGCTGGACTGGACCTAACTCATTTATTTCGTCAAGTCAAAATCCAAGCATTAGTAATATTACAAATGCTGCTGCTGGAACATATACTCTTACTGTAACTGACAATAATGGCTGTGAAAATTCTGACACTGTTGATGTGACTGTTGATCCTTTACTAGCACCAGATGTTAGTATAATGTCTAATGATCCAGATAATAATATTTGTTCAGGAGATTCTGTAACTTTTACTGCATCACCAACAAATGGAGGTTTAAGTCCTACTTACCAATGGTATATCGATGGCGTTCCTTCTGGAGGCTCAACTACAAGTAATACATTTATGCCTACCCTAAATGCAACATCTACAGTTTCAGTAATTATGACAACTACCGAAACATGCTATACAACCTTAACGGATACAAGCAACGATATAATAATAAATACCTTTACAACATTAGGTGCACCTACAAATTTGGTAGGGACATCTTTTGTGATTTGTCCGACCAGTACAGAGACATTTACTGTAGATGATGATCCAAATGTTTTAACTTATACATGGAGCTTCCCATCTTCTCACTATACCATTATCTCAGACCCAAACTCACATAGTGTTACGGTCGACATAGCTTCGGGAGCTATTGCGGGAGATGTTTCGGTTACTGCAAGTAACCCTTGTACACCTACTAGTGCAGCTACAATCTCTCCTATTAATATTGGAGATGTAACGGCAGATGCTGGAATAGATCAATATGTTTGTAGCGGTACTAATCCCATTCAATTAAGTGGAGAGATTGATGGTGTTAACCCACGTAAATATGGTTCAACGGGAAATGGCGAATGGTACTGGAGTTCGAGTGTTGGTGGCACCTTTACTGGTACGGGAGGCGGAAATAAAGATTTTGAAAATGCAATATATACCATTCCTAATTCAGTTAATGCTGGTGATGTTATAACACTAACGCTACAAACTATTAATCCTACTGGTAATGGCTGTAGCAGTGGTGCAATAGATACTATGCAAATATTTATTTTAAATGACCCTTCAGCTTCAATATCTATTTCTGGTGCATCTCCAATTTGTGAGGGTGAGGATTCTCAAATACAAATATCGGCGTCTGCATTTCCAGGACAAGAAGTTCAGGTTACATATACTGTAGCTGGTTCTAGTGACACTATTAATCTTACGATGAATGGAACTCCCGGTACAGACACTGTAGGATCTGCATCTCAAACTATAGATCTTAATGGATTAAATGTAGATACAATTGTACAATTACAAAATATAGAATATGTAAATGTAGAAAATTGCCCAACAGATTTAACATCAGTACCATCTGTAACTATTGTTGTTCATGAACCTATTATTGTTGAAGCTGGTTCTGACCTTGAAGCATGCCAATCTGATAGCCCAACAGCTATTACACTTTCAGGTGCCTCGTTTTCAGGTGAGGCAGATGAAGCTATATGGACACATGACGGAACTGGTTCTTTATCAAACAACGATGGTTCAGACCCGTCTAATGCCACTTATACTCCAGGAAACGATGAAGTAGGTACGGTTATATTGACGCTTACCTCGAATGCAACTGGAGCTTGTCCGATTGCAAATGATACACGTAATCTTGTTATTAGCGCAAAAGTAACTGTTAATCCAGGTACTTACGAATCAATTTGTTCAGATGGTTCTATTAGTTTAAATGGAAGTATTTCTGGTGGTATCAATAGTGGTTCTTGGTCTGGAGGATCTGGTACTTTTGGAAATAGTAATAACCTTTCAACAACTTATACTCCAAGTTCAGATGAAATATCTACAGGAGATGTAGAGCTTACCTTAACGTCCGATAATCCTACTGGTCCATGTGATGCTGTTTCTGTACCAGTAACGATAGTTATTGAACAAAAAGCTACTATTAACGCTGGTAATGATGCTAATGTTTGTTCTGACAATACAATATCTGTTAGCGGTACTTTTGGTGGTGGAGCAACTGGAGCCAATTGGACTGCACCAACAGGTTCTTTTTCAAACGTACAAATATCTGGCAATACTGTTTCTGCAGACTATCAACCCACTATTACTAGTGGTGATGTAATACTTACACTAACTACAACAGGATCTACAAATCCACCTTGTACCGAAGTAAATGATACAGTAACAATAAGTGTTTCTGAAAAATCTGATGTTAACGCCGGCCCAGATATAACTATTTGTGAAGGGGAAGAAGCTACAATGGCTGCAATATTGGAAGGTGCAGAACATTCTGGAACTTGGTCTTCATCTGGATCTGGTGTATTTAATAATGATAGTGCTACAGCAAAATACACTCCTGGTACCCAAGATATTAATGATGGTTTTGTTGATCTAACATATACGTATTCTACCAATAACCCAAATAACCCATGTACTGAATCTTTCGATTCGTTAAGACTGTATATAAATCCATTGGCTACTGTTAATGCTGGTTCAGACCAAACGATTTGTTCAAATGAAATAGCTACCTTGAATGCCGTGATAGGTGGTGGAGCATCTTCTGGAACATGGACTACATCTGGGAATGGATCTTTTAATAATAATAACATAGATGCCGAATACACTCCTGGTTCTAATGATATTAATAATGGCTCTGTTACTTTAACATATACTACAGACAATCCAACAGGACCTTGTGATAGTGTTAACGATTCTATATTACTTACAATTAGAGAACAATTGGTTATAACAGATGAACCATCTAACATTGGTGTTTGTGCATCTCAATATGCTTCATTTTATTTTGGAGTTACGGGAGACGATGTTACCTACCAATGGTATAAAGGAAGTGTTGCCCCAGGTAATGAAGTAACAAATTCTCCTCCTCAAATTGAAGGAGCAAATTCTGCGACATTAGAATTCAATCAAGCAAGTACCGGAGATGCAGGTGTTTACATTGTTGAAGTGACTTCAAGTTTTTGTGGTTCGGTACAATCACAACCAAGAACTCTTAGTGTAAATGAAGTTATAGTGATTACAGATCAACCTGATGATGCTACGCTTTGTGAAGATAGTCTAGTAACATTCGATGTTGCGACAACTGGCACAACAAGTGGTTATCAATGGTATAAGGGAACGCCATCAAGCGGCACAATAGTTTCTAATTCAGCTAATATTACTGGAGCGAATTCTAATAGTTTAAGTTTTAATCAGGTACAAGTTGGTGATGCTGGCAATTATTATGTTGTTATTTCGAGTCCACCAGGTACCTGTTCTGATGTTACTTCAGCAATTGCAGTTTTAACAGTTACTCAAGAACCTAGTGTAGATATTAGTTATATTGGAACACCATTTTGTGATTCAGAAACAACAGATCAATCTGTAACTTTTACAAACGGTATGCATGCTTATACTGGCGGAACATTTTCTTATGTGGTAGATTCAGGTGGACCAACTTTAGATTTAAATACAACAACTGGTGCAATTACTCCAGGTACAAGTTCTGAAGGAACTTATACAGTCACATATACCATTCCTGCTACAGGTGGTTGTGGTACTGAAACAGCTACGACTATTGTTAGTATTACAGCATTACCTGTTGCCTCAATATCGTATTCTAATACAGCATATTGCGAATCTGACTCAAATACATATGATGACTCTTTAACCGGTTCTAATAATGGTGGAGGAACTTATTCTTCTTCACCTTCTGGTTTAACCATTAATGCTACTTCTGGTGTAATTACCCCAAATACAAGTAGTCTCGGTAATTATACAATATCGTATACAATCGCTTCGGCTAATGGTTGTCCAGATGTGATTGCGACATTCGATGTAGAAATCCAAGCAGAGCCAGATGCAACCTTCTCATTTGCGGCCACAGATTATTGTAGTAATAATACGGATCCTATTCCTACTGTAACTCAAAGTGGTGGTGATTTTATTGCTTCACCAGGTGGTTTAGTAATAAATGCTTCTACTGGTGAGGTCGATTTAAGTGCGAGTACACCTAATTCTTATACAATATATTACACCTTTGCTGCAGCTAATGGTGGCTGTGCTCAAGTTCAAGAGTCTCAAACTTTAAATATAAATGCTTTACCTGTAGCTTCAATTTCTTATAGTTCAGCAGCATATTGTGAAACAGATGCTAATAATTATTCTGTTTCATTAAGTGGATCAAATAACGGTGGCGGTTCGTATACTATTAGTCCTAATACTGGATTAACAATGAATGCATCTGGACAAATTTCTCCTAACGGTGCTACAGTTGGAGATTACACAATATCGTACACCATACCTGCTTCTGGAGGTTGTACAGAAGTAATTGCAACTACTGTTGTTTCCATTAGTGCACAACCTGTTGGCGAATTTGAATATGCTTCTGCTGAATTTTGCTCGAACGATTTAGATCCTGCCATATCGTATTTAAATGGCGGTGTGCAAGGCACATTAACATTTAGTCCAGCGGGACTTGTAATGGATGCAAATGGATTAATTGATTTAGATGCCAGTACACCAGGAATTAATTATACCATAACAAATACAATCGCTGGTGGTTCTACTGGCTGTACTGATGTTATTGAAACATTTAGTGTTTATATCGAAGAATATATTTCAGGAGGTGTTGTTTTATTAGGAAATGCCGAGGATGACGACGCCGATGGCGATAATACTGATGATACCGATACTGATTCTAATCAAATTATTGCATGCCACCAAGGAACTGGTGAGATTTATTTACCAAACACTATTAATCCTGCTCATGTTGTAAGATGGGAATATTCTATCGATAATGGTGCTAATTGGATTCAGGATGGTAATGCTAATTCTTTAACGTATCAATTTAGCGGCATAACTGGATTAACTGCCTATCGCGCAGTGCTTGATGGCGACGTATCATCTACTGCATGTGGACCAGCGTATTCGGCTTATGCATTTGTAAGTGTAATTCCTTACGACCTTAAACCCCAACCAGTATCTGTAACCGAAGACGAGTTTTGTATGGGTGGAACCTCACAATTTTCATCGACTATAGATGTTGGTGGTGATGAATTAAATGCAGATGGCGGATTTCAAACAGGGCAACTTAACCCTAATGACCCAGATAGTTGGTTAATAGATGGAGCAATTAGAGGTTGGACAGCATCAGGAAACAATACAAAAGCAAACCAATGGTCTGGAACCAATCCACACTCATTTAATGGTACTACTTATAATTCTGGGGATCCTAAATTCGGAATAACATTTGGAGATGACATCAATAATCAAGATAATGATCCTATATATTATTGGGATAATCCATATGATGTACCAGATTTAGGGAGCGTAATATCTACATCTGTAGAAACTCCTAGATTTAGTTTATTAGGGATTCAAAACCCTACGTTCGAATTTGATGAAGCCTACCAACTATTTAATGGTGGTGGTGCTATCATCGAAATTTCATTGGATGGTGGAGCAACCTATATACAAATACCTGACGATTTAATAAATGGTGACGACCGTACATCATCCATACTACAAAGTGATGGATCTACAAGTATTCAGTCTGGCAACTATACTGATTTTGGAAATGGCACAAACCATACCATCATTGATTTAAGTCCTTATTTCGGAAATACCGATATTAGAATTAGATTAACAATGGTTAGGGAAGCTTCTAGTGTATGGGCTGTAGATAATTTTGCCTTGCCAGGTAATAACGGTGATGCCCAAGTACAGTGGACAGATCAGTTCGATAATGTTCTTAACCCGATATTAGGTACAGACGATGTTATTGTAGAGCCTATCACACCTGGTAATCAAACATTTACTGTAACTTCCTATATTAATGGTTGTAGAAGTATTGCTCCAGATGGTTCTACAGACATTAAATTAGAAGTTCATTATGCGAATGCAGGATTTGATGCACACGTTGATGCATCTGAATGTGGTAGTTCTGTAAATTTACATGCATACGATAATAACAAAACTCCATTACAAAACTATATAGATTTTAGTAACGCAGGGATATGGCAAGACTCATTATTCCAAATTATTGACGGCGACAATAACCTTGCATGGGATCCATCAACAGCTATTGACATAGGAAAACACGGGCAAGAAATATTAGATATAAATGGTGTTGGTACTGGAGAATATATTTATTCTTCTACATATTATGATGGCAGCGATGGTGTCTTACCGGCTGGCGATTACCGAGATTATGGTTCTACAACAGCTACACAATATTGGACAATAGCCACTGGTCCTCCAGGATTTGATGTCGCGGCAGCCAATTTAAACCTAGTAAATTATTTTTCTGATGTTAATGACCCACAAGCAGAATTTTTTGGTCCAGGTGGTGATTATTCATTGAGATGGAATATTGAAGGAACTGGTTCAATTAATTGTTTCGATGATGTTGCAGTGACTTTATCCAGTTGTGCTACTTTAGATTTTGACGGTCTAGATGATAACGTAACATTTAGAAATGATTTCGATTTAGACAACGGTGCATTTTCTATTGAAATTTGGGTGAAACCAGATTCTGAACAAAATTTAGGAGGCCCTAACAATGGAATTCAAACAATTCTCTCTAAAAGAGATCAAACTGCATTAACAGACGGATATGATTTAAGACTGGTTAATAATAAAATTTCGTTTAACTGGAATAACGGAAATTCATTCACACATTCCAATACCATAAGCACCAATAGATGGTATCATGTTGCTGTGACTTTTGATGGCTCCAATAGTTACAAAATGTATATTGATGGAATCGAATTAGGTTCAACTACTGGGGTCGCTCCAATTAATAATAATTTTGAATGTATCATGGGAGCCATGGATCGTTCTGCGGCTGGAGGTAATCCAACACCGATAAATTATTATTCTGGTTGGACAGACGAACTTCGTTTTTGGAATGTCGCTCTATCTGAAGAACAAATTCGCCAGATGATGAATCAAGAAATTGAAGATAACGGTGGAAATGTAATAGGCCGTATTGTACCTATGAATGTTCCAAATTTAACTTGGGCAAATTTAGATGGCTATTTTCGTATGAATCAACCAGGAGATATCGTTGATGGCTATGTCGTTGCCAATGCCGGAACACGAGATGGTCAAATGCGAAATATTACGACTTGGCAAGCTGAAACTGCACCAATACCTTATACAACAGATGAACCTGGAGATTGGAATGATGTAAATATTGCAAATAATAATGCTGCTTCTCCTTGGACATGGGGTCATTCTGTATGGGATCATCCAAATGCTAAAGGTATTGATGGTACTACAGATATAGATTGGAATATTGTCCAAATAAATCATAATGTGATATCTGGTAGAACGCAACATAGTAGTGCACCAGACAAAGATCTTACTGTTTTAGGTTTACTGGTGAGTGCAGGTGAATTAACGATTACTGATGATTCACAGACACAAGATGAAACCAATTTTGGTCAAGGTTTATGGATTACACATTATTTAGATTTAGATGGTTCAATTGACCTCGTTGGCGAATCGCAATTGGTTCAAAAAGTTTATAATAATAACCCAGATCAAGTCACTGAAAGTATACTTCAAGTAAATAGTGCAGGGTTTTTAGAACGAGATCAACAAGGTTATTTAAACTTATTTAATTATAATCATTGGGCATCTCCTGTTAGTTCATGGCCTAATACTTCGGCTAATAATGCTGCATATACAATTGGAAATGTATTGTTTGACGGGTCTTTATCCAGTAACCCTCTACCAATAACGTGGCTTGTTGGAGAAAACATACCTGCCGTGGCAGGAAGCGGTCCATGTAGTCCTATAAGTACTAGCTTGTATTGTCAAATGAGATATAGTACGTATGGTTTAGGTGGTGATGGTAACACACCTATTGGATTAAACACCTATTGGCAGTATGTATATATTAATCGTCCAGCAGATGATTATTACCAATGGGTGCATGTTGGGCCTACAGGTACTGTACCAGTTGGAAATGGGTATACCCTAAAAGGAAGTGGAGCTGGTCAGATTTCTGGCATACCAACTAGCTATCCTGTTGAAACTCCTACTGATCCTCAAGAGACTCAAAATTATGTGTTTATAGGTAAACCTCATAACAATACAATTACTTTGCAAGTTGGTCCTAATAACAGTGCATTAATTGGTAATCCATATCCTTCAGCATTTGATGCCAAAGAATTTATAAAAGATAATATCACGAATCTTTCACCTAGTTCTAATCCAGGAACGACTGGAAGTATTACTGGAGATCTTTTCTTTTGGGAACATTATGTCGAAAACAACGAACATGTAACATTAAATTATGAAGGTGGATATGCGGTTTTAAATTTAACTGGGGGAATAATATCAGTTTCTCATCCAATCATAAGTGGTAGTGGTACTGCAAATGACACACCAGAATATAATATTCCTGTTGGCCAAGGATTCTTTGTCGATGGTCCTCCAGGTACCGATCAGCAATCTACTAATGTTCAATTCTATAATAAACATCGTTTATTTAAACGAGAAATTACCACTGGCGGAGCTCCTTGGGACGGTTCAGTTTTTATTAGATCAAGCGGAAAAGATAAAAACCCACAACCAACTGAACCTGAAGAAGATTTATTGAAACGAATAAGAATTGATTTTACTTCACCACAAGGGGATGTTAGACACTTATTATTAGGATTTGTTCCAAATGTAGCAACCGATGGATTCGATTATGGTTATGACGCTAAAAATAATGAAACGTTGCCAGATGATTTGTCATGGATAATCGAAGATGATAAATATGTTATTCAAGGTGTTGATGACTTTGATGAATCTAAACAATATCCATTAGGAATATTTTTATCTAATACTGGAAATATAGAAATTGAATTAACGGCACTTGAGAACATGAGTCCTAATACTAAAGTATATATCTATGATGCTTTACTTGGTACTTATACAAAAATTAATAATAACAATTATGAGTTTACATTAGATGCAGGCGACTATTTAAATAGATTTTATGTAACATTTAAGAAAGATAAAAATTCTAAAGACGAGGAAGATGAAATTTTAGACGAAGTAGATTATGTTATCGCAAATTATTTGAATGATACACAAGAAATCTATATTAAAACGCCAATAGACATTAATGTTAACCAAGTATATTTAATAAATATATTAGGACAAAGTGTTAGATCATGGAATATAACAAATACACCAATGTCTCATGAATTTAGAATCCCTGTGAAGAATATTTCAGATGGTAACTATATCCTTAAAGTAGAAACTTCGGCTAGCAGTATTAATAAGAAAGTTCTAATCAAGCGATAGATGAATATAAAAAAAATGGCTTCTAACTATTTTTAGAAGTCATTTTTTTATGTCTAAATCTCAACATATTTAAATATTTTATGTTTTTAAACGGATTTTTATGCGTTTCATGGATGTTTTTATCAAAATTATACATATATTGCAAGCCTATTTGGTTCTAAAAGTATTCAAATTGTTAATCCAAATACGAATAAAATGCTTTGATATAGATTAAAAATGTATTTCAACGAGTTTATTTGTAATAAGAATGTAACCGTAATAATATTACAATCCCTCATTAATATAGGTTAATAGTATAAACCAAAACTTAATAGTTTAGTTTTTGTTTATACGCCGCCCCAATTTAACTGAATGTGATGAAAAAAAATTATGTAGTCCTACTTATACTATTATTTAGCTATAATATACATGCTATTGATAATAGTTTACTAACAATAAACAACTCACCTACACACAATTTACAATATAAAATAATTAGCTTTTTTGCCAATTTATTTGAAGATACTGACAATAAAATTGTTAGTAGTGAAAAATTTATAGAATCAAGCACTATAAAAGTATTAGATAACAGCTTCGCTCCTACTACCATTTCTTGTCCGTCTGATATAGCTATTGATTGTAGTGATAGTAGTCTTCCAAGTAATACTGGAAACCCAACAGCATCAGATCCTGGTTGTATTACATTTAATTATACGCATAGCGATGTAATTACGGCTGGAACATGTTCAAACTCATATACAATTACAAGAACTTGGAGAGCAACTGAAACATGTACAAATACAAGCTTTGATGAATGTGATCAAATAATTACTGTTAATGATAATACTGCTCCAGCTATTGCTGCAGCTCCTGGTCCTATCTCTGTACAATGTATTGGTGATGTTCCAGCGATGACAAACTTA
>Ga0209344_10005953_pt1 | contig 10246 bp, 10 predicted proteins | sample Cruoilmetagenom6_FD_187293 | JGI IMG/M metagenome (GOLD analysis project Ga0209344, IMG submission 187293) | Oil polluted marine microbial communities from Coal Oil Point, Santa Barbara, California, USA - Santa Barbara Oil Seep Sample 6 (SPAdes)... | ecosystem: Environmental > Aquatic > Marine...
CCAACTATTACCCAAGCAGCCGAAGGAGATGTCTGGTTAACTCCCACTAACCAAACCGTAGGAACAAGTCAAAACTTTGATATGGAAGTTCATATGGATACAGGAGGAAAAGATCTAGGAGCTTTCAATATGTATTTTGACTTTGAAGCTACTGAGGTTACTGTTGATACTACTCAAGGCACTGACGGAATAGATAAAGGAACCGATACCTCTAGTTATACTATTCTATCCAATCCTGATGATATAGCTAATGGACATTTTAGATTTGCTGGAATGACTGCTAGCAGTTACGCTAATGGTTCTGATGTTCATTTAGTTACCATTCACGCTCAATCAACAGCTGGTTTTACTTCAGGAACATCAGATCTTGATTTAAGAGTCAATGAACTTTCTGATGAAATAGGTCAAGCTTTAACAGGAGGGACAATTACGGGGGGAATTATTACTTTTGATGGTACCAATGCCCCTCCAACAGACATAACTCTATCGAGCAGTACAATTGACGAAAATCAATCAATCAACACTGTAGTAGGAACACTAGCCACAACAGATCCAGATATTGGAGATACTCACACATATTCTTTTGCTTGTGCAACTCCAGGTACTAACGATGGTTCTTTTAATATCTCAAGCAACAACTTAAGATCAAGTGAAATTTTTGATTATGAAACAACGAATTCTTACGCTATTTGTGTAAGAACAGATGACGGAACAGATACTTATGATGAAAATTTTACAATTACTGTTAATGATTTGGATGAAGTAGCTCCAACTCTTGCTGAAATAACTCCAGTCCCAACTCCAACAAGTGATAACACTCCGAGCTATACTTTTAGTTCTACTGAAGCGGGAACGATAACTTACGGAGGAGATTGTTCAAGTACAACAACAAACGCAACAACTGGAAATAACACGATCACTTTCAATGCGTTAGCGAATGGAACATACAATAATTGTACGATTATTGTAACGGATTCATCTACTAATGCATCAGATACTTTGAGCGTTGCAGAGTTTGAGGTGGATGCAACAACTCCAGTTTACAGATTTTGGAGTCCTCAAAATAGAGCTCATTTTTTCACTATCTCTGAAAGTGAAAAAGATAATATTATTGCTACCTATACAGAACAAGAATGGAGATATGAAGGAATAGGATTTTATGTTCCAAATTAATTTTTATTTAAAATATTTTCTTCCATGTTTTATAAAATTTTTTAGATCTCCAAAAAAAGATTTTATACCATTTCTTTTTAAAACATTGATTCCCTTACGAACAATGCTTATATAATAACTTATTGAAACAGGATTTTTACTTCCTGCTATAAATTCTTTATGCTTTCTCTTAAATATAGCTAGGTTTTTGGTCTGCATAGATTTTATTTTATCTTCAGAAAATCTTAATTTAAAAGTTGTTCTATGATTATGAAAAATGAAAACATTTGCAGCGAGAACTATTTTCCAATTTTGTTTCTTCGCTCTCATACAATAATCATCGTCGTCTCCAAAACCAATACCAAAATCTGTTGATAATAGCCCTAACTGTCTTATTGTTTCTGTTTTGAAAAGCGTTGAAAAGAAAGCTACCATTTCTACATCAATAATTTGATTCTTATACTTTTCAGCTATTTTTTTTGAAAAACTATTATGATCATTACAATTATACTTTGGTAGATTTTTGAATATATCCATCTTGACTTTTAGATGATTTACTGATTGCCAAGAATCACAAGGAGAAGTTATCGGACCTACTAATCCAATATTTGGATCAGATTCTGCAACATTTATCATTTTTTCATCCCAACCTTCAAAGACCTCTGTATCATTATTTTGAAAAACAATATAAGAGGGATTGATCTTGAGTGCCATTTTTATCCCCTGATTTGTCCCTCCTACAAACCCTTTATTTTCATCATTAAATATTGCAATATGAAGAATATTTTCTTTTTCAAGAAAATCTCGAACTTTTTTTCTACTTTCTTTTTCAGAAGCATTATCTATCCATATAATTTTATATGAAACTTTAGTATTTTTTGCAATACTCTCAAAACACCTTATTGTATAATCCTCATTATTCCAAGTTGGAGTAATGATGCATATTTCTATTTTTTCTTTTATTAAATTCATATTTTATAAATTAAAAAATTTCTTAATACCTTTTTTATTGAAAATCCAATTTGCTTCATCTAAAGACTTAATGTCCGAAAAACTATCGCTATCTGAATTCCATAAAAGATCAGTTCTAAATTTTACAGGCATAACATAAACTCTTCCGTTTTCAGCTATTGCCCCAAGTATGATTAAATAATCTACATTATAAGGAGAAACAAAATGACCATCACGAAAGGAATTGCAAACCTCATCAGAATTATACCTCCTAGCTATCCTGTAGCTTATTTTAAGAAATATTAGCTTTTTTGCTATTTCTCTTGGTAAATTAAAATATTTTTCTTTATCAAAATTAGAAAAAAATATGTGTATTTCATTTTTATTTGAACTAAGTTTTTCAATATAAGAAATTACCGAACTATAATCATCTTTATTTCCTACAATAATTACAATATTTTTTTTCTTAACTAATTGATTTTCTTTAGTATAATTTGCACTATCACTAGTTATAAGTTTATGTTTCATCTGAACCTTAAGTTTTTCAGTATATTTATTAGTAGCAAACGATTTATTTTTACCATGAAATCTAACATAAAAAAGTGGCTCAGAAATATGATAAGCTTTTTTCCCTTTTAAATAAGTAAGCCAAGCATCCCAATCTTGAAAACGATTTATCTTTTCATCAAATCCTGTAAATTTTTCTCTTCTCACTAAAGCTGGAAGAGATATATAATTATGTTTTTTTAATTCAGAATAACTATAATCATTCGTTTTCCACTCTTTTTTCTGACCTATTTTTTCTAATGCCCCAGCTGATCCAAAATTCGTTCGATCAGAATATACACAATCTATTTCAAGATTGCTGTGCAATATATATTGCGTTTTTTCCAAAAAATCTTTCCGCAAATAATCATCCGCATCTAAAAATAATAAATATTCCCCAGTTGCCTTTTTAAACCCAAAATTTCTCGAATTTTGAGCATTTTTAAAATTAACAGAATGAAACTGAACAATTTCATTACTCTTATATTTTTCCATTGCATTTTCAGGAAAATCAGAACTAGCATCATCTACAACAATTATTTCTAAAGATTTTACGGTCTGAGAAAGTAAAGAATTTACACATTCTTCTAAATATTGTGCGTAATTATGTGTTGTAACAACTATTGAGGTTTTTGGATTATCCATACTAATTAAAGCCAACTTTTTCCTTTTTTAAAAATAAAATACTTAATGTATCTAAATGTGAATCTAATACTTTCAATTATTCCATCTTCATTATATGTCAGCTTTAAAAAATCAAAAAATTCTTTGATATTTTTTGGTTTCTTGTCAATAAGATCCTTATATCTTTTATGTTTTTTCTTAAGTATTTCTTGATTTGCTTTTCCCATTTTCTTAATTTCTTTTTCTGTAAAGTGCTTTTTAAAAGTTGTTCTATGATTATGAAAAATGAAAACATCTTTTGCAAGATATATCTTATATCCAGCGTTTAATGATCTTGAGCAATAATCATCATCATCACTAAATCCTAACCCAAAGTCTTCCGATAATACACCAACTTCTTCTAATAATTCTTTTTTTATCAATGTACAAAAGAAAGCCACATTTGGATAAACCTCAATTGATTGTCCACTGTATTTATTTTTTATAATCTCTGAATATTTTTCTGGATTATCATTATAATCTGGAAGATCACTAAATTCATCTGGTCTTTTTTTACGAAGATTATTTATATCTTGCCAGCCGTGGCTAGGAGATGCAAGTGGCCCGACAATTCCGATTTTTTTATTTTTATCAAAAACATCTATCATATTCTTTAACCAATCATTATAAACCTCTGTGTCATTATTAAGAAGTACAGCATAATCAGCACTATCTTTAATAGCTAAATTCATTCCCTGATTAGTTCCTTTTACAAATCCTAGGTTTTCATCATTAAATATTGCAATGTGGGGTATTTTATTTTCTTCTAAAAAATTTTTAACTTTTTCTCGATCCTCTTTTTCTGAACCATTGTCAACCCATATTATTTTATAATTTTCAGTATTTTTAAACACACTATCAAAACAACGAACGGTGTAATCCGCATTATTCCATGTTGGTGTAATTATGTAAGTTTGCTTCATATTATTTTTTAGCTTCATCAACCAATAAAAACCGAATTATTCCAAGTTAAATGTGCAATTAATTGTTTATGGTGTATTTGCCTCTTCTAGACTAATTGTTTTTTCAAATTTAATATTTCCTTCTCTAATAATGTACCGAGATAGTTCATCTGTCAATTCATCCTTGCCTTTTTTTTCAAAAAAATGATAATATCTAGAGCGCTTTAGGGGTAATAATTCTGAATTGATCAATGAAATACCTTCTGACTTTGAGTATGTTTTAACTCCTATAGTATCAAGTACAGTTGGTGTTATATCTAATAAAGAAGTCTTCGCATCTGAAGTAACTAAAGACTTCACACTTTTTTTACCAGGAGTTTTTACTAGTAGTAGCGCTCTAGCTCTAGCCAAACTCCACTCCTCGCTATAAAATCCTTCTTTAATTTTTACTAAATTATTATTTTCTACCTTAAATCTGGATCCGTGATCACTTTGAATGATTATTAGAGCATCATCAAATTTATCAAGTTTTTTTAAAGTATTTAAAAAAGCAACCATCATTTTTGTCGCACACTTAGATTATTCAAGCGGTGTAGCACTTAAATCATCGCCATAAGTACAATCCGATTTAAACACATATGGAAAATGAGGAAAAATTAAATGAATGAAGAAATACTTACCTGAATCATCTAAATATTTTTTATTTTTCAATATATTTATAAAACTTTCATAACTAACAATAGGAGTAGTCTCTGTTAAAGTATTTTGAGCTTTAATCTGATTATTTGATAGAACTATCATAAATCTTTTTTGTCCAAGGAAAAGAATTTTCTACTTTTTCAAAATCTACATCCAAATTAGTCGTAACTAAAATACGAACTTCCTGAAAAATTTCCACATCCTCATTAAATTTTATTTTCTTATTTTTCTTAGGATGAATTTTCTCGTCATAATTATGTTGATCGATCGGTGCACTTATATCTTGAATTTTATCATCTGCAGAAGACTCTATTTTATTATACACATATATTGCGTATCTATTAATTTTTTCATCTAACAATATTTCTTGCAATATTTTATAAAACTCAATCATACTCATATGATTTTTATGCCCAGTCCAATGAGACCAGAAAAATTTTAATCCTTTCGAAAATAAATACCCATCCGCATCAAAATATGGCTGTTGAATATATAAAAATTCAGTTGAATTTTTTATTGCAGTTTCTATACATTTTTTTGAATTGCTAAATCCATCTATATGCTCTAAAAAATGAGACATAACAGTAAATCGCACTTTTTCTTTTAGAGATAACGCAGTTACATCACCATAAAAAGCATCGTATCCTTTCTCTTTCATTCTATCTATCTTATTTTGATCAATATCTATCCCTATTCCCTTGGCAGATTTTTTGCAAAAATACTTTTTTGCAAATTCAATACTTCCACCCTTGCTAGCACCAAAGTCTATAAACTCAATGTTATTATTCTTAATATATTCGTCTATTTTATTATTTTTTTCTTTTCTCATTTTTTTGTTTGAAGGGTTTTATAATTAAATACTTAATTCTTAAATATATATTTCTTGTTTTCCAGAAAACAGAATTTTTCATAATATTTATCAGTTTTTCCTTTTCTTCTATTTTATCTTTTAATATTTTTATCTCTAAATTTTTAGCTTCATCCATATAACATTTTTTACAACTTCCGCTTTCCATTTCTAAAATTTTTCTTTTTAGTTCATTTATCTCCAAGTTCTTCCTTCTTTTCGAATAACTATTTTTTTTATGTTTCTTCGCATAAAAAAATTTTCCGTCGCGAACACTTTCATTGATTCTAAAATAATTCGATTTATTTTTCCAAATAACATAGTCAATACTGAGCTGATCTCTTTTACTATTATTTTTTATTTCGCCCCACCAATTTTCATTTATTTTCTTTACTAAATTTGTATTTTTTCTAAAAACAACACTTGTTTCAGCCAGTCCATTGTGGATAGGATAATTATTTTTAATATAATTTACTATTTGAGTCGCCATAATTGCTGGAGAATCAACTCTAATCTCCATACACGCAGAAAATTCGTCATATACACAATCTCTGACATTATGCTTGTGAATTGCAATATCGTGATTATCTAAAAATTCATTAAACATTCCCTTAACATCAAGCTCTCTAAAAACAATATTAGCATCTATCCATAATGTATATTCATATTCTGGTAAATATTTATGCGATAATATTTTAATTTTCCTTGCATCGCGTGTAGGATCAGAATGTTCTCCTTTTGTTTTTATAATTTTATATAAGTCAGATTTTAAATTTTCGTTATCAGTAAAACAATAGAAATCACAACCTTCAATTTTTTTTGAAGGCTCAATTAGCTCATCATACTCACCAAATATGGCAGTATATATTGCAATTTTATTTTTCTTTATATTCTTCATTACTTCTTGAATAATTTATTTTTAATTTTCATATACTTATTTCTCATCTTCCAAAACTTAGAAGATTGTATAGTTTTAATCTCCGCATTTTTCTGTTTAATCTCTATATTTTTCTGTTTAATCTCCACATTTTTCTGTTTAATCTCCTCAAAATTTTCAGTAATAATAACATTTTCAGCCTTGCTCTTTTTATAAAGATAAGCAACATATTTCTCCAAAAAACCAATCTCTAGATAAAGCTTTCCTTCTCCAATTTCGGAAAATACATCCTTGTTATTTTCTATAACCTCTTGGTAGATCTTATAGAGACCGTTTTTAATAGATTTTTCTTTGGTATTTTCTTTTAATACTATTTTCCTCAGTTTTTTTCCTAGATTGGGATCATATTTTAACAGTTCCTTTTTGAATTCATCTACTGAATATTTTATTCCATATCTTCTCCCTGAAAAATTATTTTCTCTTATATCAAAAAAATTTATTTCATTTATAAAACCATCTCCACCATGCATATCGTATACTATAACATTTCTTTCACAAGCCATTGCTTCCAACGCGCCTCTCCCTAGCACTACAACCATGTCCGCTTTATTTATAAATCTTTCAACATCATCCACAGGATTTTCTGGTCTTCCAACATGAAAAACATTTATATTTAAATCAAAGCAGGTCTTCTCCACAACACCTCTTACCTCATCTGTATAATGGTTACTTAAGACCATTAAATTTTTTAACTCTCTGTTAACGGAAATCTTCTGACAAAATCTTTCAGTATCAATGAAATTTCTTATTATTTTAATTTTGTCCTTTGAGATTTTATATTTATCGATAAGATGCTGTTTCACTTCTTCACTAACAACGATATATTTATATATGCCAATATCAACTGATGGCGGTTGCTCTAATTCTGGAAGAATACCGTGCGACATAAATACCATAGGAACTCGTGGAAAAACTGATCTTGCAAGAATTGCTACGACATTATGTTGAGCATGAATGATATCAAACTCTTCACCGTTAAGATCAAGAAGGTTATCAGTAACTAGGATATTCTTTTCCCTTATTTTTTCTGCCACCTTACCTAAAAAAGGAGAATAAATAAAAACCTTATGATTATTCATTGAAAGATTTTCTGCAAGACTCTTTGTGAATAATTCTGATCCTGCAAAATTGTCTAAATAATGAGTTACTATTAGTATTTTCATAAAATATTTAAACTTTTTAAATTTTGAATGTCTTAATTATATCAAATAATGAGATATTGTAAACTAAATCATTTACTGGTATACTTATACTGTTAACTGAAAAAGATTAGCTATTTGACAATAAAATAAAAAATGGAGGAAAAGGTGAAAAAAGTAATAATGATGTTGTTCTTTTTTTTGGGAATGATGATTTTTGAAAGGACAGTAGCTGTTGCCGAAATAAAAACGTTTAATGTTGTTCTTATGTGGAATGTAGCAGAACTAATAGACATAGACGGATTTAAAATCTATTGTGGGAAGAACAAAGGAGGCCCTTATACGGGAATAAATATAGAAGGAGGGAATCCACTAACTATTCCTATAGAAGACATATTAGATACAAATAACCTGTCACATGCTATGTCAGTTACGATGGACACAGAAACAGAGAAAAACGCTTTTTGCACTATGACAGCATACAATAGCATAGGTGAAGAATCTGAAATTTCAAACGAGACTTCGTTGGCTCCCCAATTAATTTCGATTTCAATGTATAGTGACGAAAGCACCATTTCCATACTGGGAACACGGGAGCTAGAAATTGTAACTAATAGTTATATTTCCCTCAATGCAAACGCTGGGGAGTATGACTTTGGAGAACCAGTAATCATTAATTCTGGCAAATTTCACTCTACTTACACAGAGTTTGTAATAATTGGGAGAAATACTGGAAAAGTGTGGGTTATAAAAAGAAATAAAGTTAATAAAACATTAATACCCCCAGAAGAATGGCTGGCCAGCGTTGAACTTGACAATATTGATGCTATTGTTCCCCTGAATTTCAACAGAGGAGATGAAATTGGTTTTGGAAGAAATAAAGACGATATTGCCGTTATCGATTATCTTAATGGATATGTAAAAATATTCATTAATGATGATGGAACTAGTTTTGATCCCATACCTGTATCGGATGGTGGATATGGAACGTTCTCTGGAGAATATACATTTCAAAAAGGACTAGCTGGAGATTTTACAGGAAACGGTTGCGATGACCTAGCGTTATACGCACCGATAACAAAAAACATCGTTGTCTGGCAATCAGACGGTGGTAGTATCATTGATCGAAGCGTTTGGGCTCATGGAGGAAGTGCATACGCCTATCCGTATGCCATTGATTATAATGGTGATAAGAAAAAGGATCTAATGTTTTTTAATTTTATCGGAGGTGCTTTTTCGGCATTTGCATCTGACGGAAATTCGTTTACATTTGAAACCGTCAGATTTTTTTCTCCTAATGCGTTTGATTACGCACTAGTTGATAACTTTGTAGTATCCAATGGAGCAAAGTGTGAATTTGGAATTCACGCCACAAACACGACAGGAAATTTCGTGGTGTTTGAATACGCTCCAACAATCCCTAATGACCCAGATCCTTTTAAAACAAGAAAGGTCTGGCTCAATACAAGCGGAGAATACCTTTATTAAAATTAATAAAGATTAAAGCAATAAGAGCAGCCACCCATGGTTTGCTCTTTTTTTATTTGATTTTGAGCAACCTTACTACTATAATTAAAATATTGACAGAAGTAATGAACCGATTAAAATATAAACTATGCTATTTAATTTTTTTAAAAAAAATAACTCATTAGTATTTATTGTCGGCGTTCCTAGAAGTGGAACTACTTGGATGTGGGGACTTCTAACTTCACACCCTAATGTAGAAACCCTAGTCAGAGAAGATATTGATCCCTTGAATCCTTCCGTAGTAGATGGAAAAAGAATAACTTCAGAAACGGGAATTTTTATTAAGTACGATGATAAAGTTGTTTTAAGCACCATAAATAAAAAAATAAAAAAACACCCAGAAAAAATCCTTGTAGAAAAAACTCCTATGCATATATTGCACATAAAAAAAATAATGCGCCTTTTTCCTGATGCTAAAATAATTCATGTATTAAGAGATCCGCGAGCAGTAGCAGCATCAATGCTTCATTCTAAATTTTATAAATTTGCTAATTCCATTAGAGATACCACGGATCAATATGAAAAATGTATTAATGCCATAAGACCTTTTGAAAAAAATCCCAATGTCTACACTCTTAAATATGAAGATCTTTTTCACGAAACCCGTGCTCAGTTAACCAAGGTTCTAGATTTTATTGGACTATCAGAAAAATATATAGAAAAAATGATTAATGAAAATCACAAAAAAACAAAAGTGGATCTTAAAGGAGTTTATAGAAAAGGCAAGATTAATATATACAAAAAAGAATTAACTCCCAAACAAATTAAAACTATTGAAAAATAAGTAATCAATATATCAAGGAATGGCCCCAAAGTGTCCCCAAAGTTCATTGGATTTACATCAAGATGCCGTCTTGACAATAACTCAGCTATACGGTATCTC